>ERZ724561.135-NODE-135-length-14448-cov-3.703233_pt1 | contig 14448 bp, 7 predicted proteins | sample MGYA00375855_ERZ724561 | MGnify/ENA primary metagenome ERZ724561 (study PRJEB28725, sample SAMN03264854) | marine sediment metagenome | biome: marine pelagic biome; feature: marine oligotrophic desert; material: ocean water | place: Pacific Ocean:North Pacific... | reverse complement strand
GAGCTCCTCCTCTAATTATAATATCATTTCTAAATCCTCCGACCGATGGTGATAATCCTGGCATACTTTGAACAACTTTTGTAATATCATTATTTGCCCCTGGATAACTTTCAATTTCAACTGCTGAAAAAGTGTTTATTGAAAGTGGAGATTCCATAGTTTTTTTAAAAGGGCTTTCAGTTATGACAACCTCATCAAGGGTTTCAGTTGATTCATTTAGAAATATTTCCGGAAATATTAAGACAGCTAATACTGAGGTTGGTACATATTTTAATATATTTTCTAACCATTCTGGTGTTGTTGAATTGGTAACTTTATATATTGCACTAAATCGTATAGTGAATGTGATAATTCCTGAAATTATAATTGTAGCCCACATCATTGTTGACTCTTCTTAGGTCTTTTATCAAATAGTACACCGATAACCAATCCAAATATTGATGAAAATATTATCCTAAAGTCCGAAACTTACAATGTTCGTACAGCAACAATAGATACGGATGTATGGAATCATCTTGATGTAAATGATGTCGCTTGTAGTGTTACCGTTGAGGAAACAGAAGAATCTATTGATGGGTTCAAAGTTACAGATGCGGTTGTTGTTACATTATCCAAAGTAAACAGCGAGGGCTTGTTTGATTTAGAATACAAGATTTCACCAGACGGTGTCAAGACAACAGCATATTTTACAAACCAGTCTTATCAAAACAATAAATTTGCTTTTACTCAATCAGTCCAGTTAGATGATCCAGTAGTTACATTGAACGGTGATGAATATGACCTAAGTCAGATGCGTGGTGCAAATTTTGATCGTGAAACACTAGAGCAAAATATTGACCTGGTTTTACAAGCAAAGGCATTATTTTTCAATGCTGGACTTGGTTTTGATCAGCTATGGAATGTGAATATCAGTTCTACAGTTCCACTTGATGTCATACAGGTTAATCTTGACTATGGCAGACAAGGTGAAAATCAAATTGCAATAGGCGAAACATTGGAACTTGATCCTACTTTCAAGTGGGTTCCAAGTTGGTCAAAAAATAAAATGGATCCAGAATGGGGTATGGGAATTGGAACAAGCACAAGTTTTGCTGCGTGTGGTCAGGGTAATGGAACCGTTGTAACTTATGGTGTAAACTATCTAGCACCATTCACCTGGAATGGTTGTCGTGCAACCGTATTTCATTATGATATATCTGCAATCCCTGACAATGCAACCATAACAGATGTTGATGTTGTGTATGGAATTTCACTTGGAGCTGGTACAGCAGGAACACAACACCCTGATTGTAACTGGAATAGTATTGAAGCTCAAAGTGTTGGATTAAACAGGCATGGGGAATCAAACCATTATAGTGTAGATTGGTGGGATGACATCAATAATCTTACAACCCATCCAAACAGAACTGGTGTAACGTATGTGGCAAATGATGCAAATTGTAGTACACCACCTTCACCTTCAGGTGGTGGACACCAACACGCACACGTAATGGACTTGGGTGCAACAGCAGTTAGCCACGTTCAAGATCAATTAAAAGCTAGCACCAGTGTAAATGGTGTGGCAGATTGGTTTTCATTGGGCTATCCTTTCAATACTGTTAGTGGCCCAACTGGTGTTGGCGTAACCTCTCTTAGCACGTATAATTATGGACTTTCAGTAACATACACAACTACACCTGATCCAGTTGGAAACTTGGCAGTAACACAGACGTCATCTACCCAAGCTGATCTAACTTGGGATGCTGGTGCAAGTAATACTGAGAATTGGATTATTGGAAATAAATCTGTAACATATGCAAATGATATTGATGCACCAAACACTTGGATGGGGTGGGATAATGGTTCAACACCAACTACACCTAGTCTATCAACAAGTTGTGGTGTGCTTGGTCAGGGTTTGTGCCTCAATGGTGTAAGCGATAACATTGGCGACCCATTAATATCAAGTGGTTCAGGCGCAAATAATGGTGGTGTATCTTATACCGAAGCAACGATTTCGGCATGGATTAAACCCACAGCTTCAAGTGCTAGTCCTGGCAATCCATTTATGTCGTCAGGTGTTGGACATTATTGGATTCAAAATGGTCAATGGTCAGCATACTACCCTGCACAATCAATGAATTGGGGTAGTCAATATAGTGGCCCAAACATCTATCAGCAAGATGAATGGACACATCTTGTAGTTACAATAGATGATAATGCAACAAACTCTGACGGCACGTTAGGAACTCAAAAGATGTATATCGATGGTCAGTGGGTTCAATTCTGTGGTTATCCAGGCTGTACTCTTGGCCCTGGCACAACAACAGATAGTTTCGGAAAAACTGCAAGCGCATCTTTGAGTAGCGTTCTTTTTGGTGGACACAACCATCTCAACCAATCAGCTAAATACGCATTTGAAGGTGCTATTGATGAATATACAAGCTGGAATAAAGTGTTAGATTACGCAGAAATTGTGGCACTACATCATGGCACACCACAAGATGCGATTGATGCAAACGGTGCAACATCTGGTGTGACCAAAGATAATTTGTTAAATTATTTGGACTTTGAAGAAAACTCTTTTCCAATAAAAAACAAGGCACATCAATCTGATCCAGGCACACAGACATATACAATCAAACGAGATGGTACACAGATAGCAACTGGTATCACAACAGAATCATACAACGATACGACTGTAACTGCACCAAATACATACCAGTATGAAGTATTAAGTGTCACATCAGGTGGTACAAGCTCACCATCACAAGATGAAATTAGTCCAGGTGATGCTGCAAGTTGGATAGGTTCAACCTCTGGGGATTGTACTGCTAACGGTGGTGTATGGTCAAGTGGTTCATGTTATTATCAGGGAAATTTGACAACAGATACAGTTACAATAGTGGATGATAATTCAAACAGCTCATGTGATAACACTGGTGCAACATATTCACAGTATAGCCCAGATGGAAAATATGAATGGGTTGGTGTAGATGCTGGTGGTGACTGTTATAGAACCTTCTTTGAATTTCCATTAGATACAATCCCTGATTCTGCAACAATAACAGATGTAAGTTTGAGTTTGAATTTTGCATGGTATAGTGGAACACCCAAAGCTTGTGATTTTACCAAACTATCTACACAGCCAACAACCGATACGTTAGCGAATGTATTCAATGCTATTGGAACATCAACCGAATATACAACTGATCAAAGATGTGAAGTTGATGTATTGCCAACTGCAAGTAAGACGTTTGAAGAAGTTGGGCTTGGTTCAACAGCAATTTCAGATTTACAGAGCCAATTAGCTAATGATTGGTTTGCAGTTGGCGTGAAATATGATGATGAAAGCTTTGACGGTTCAGACCATATGAGCAGATTCAATGATAATTGGGCATCATCAAGTCCAAAGCCAACCTTGATGGTACAATATACTGGTGGTACATCTGCGTCTGTTGATATGATTAATACACCAGATGCTCCAACCAATCTGGTTGCTGTGACAGGAAGTCCTATAGATATGACGTGGACTGCACCAGCCAATAATGGTGGTGCCGCTATCACAGACTATCAAATATACCGAGATGGTAGTGCATTAGCTACAGTTGGTAGTACTGCAACAAACTATACTGACAGTGCAATTGTTGGAGGAACCTCCTATACATATGAAGTCGCCGCCATTAATTCAATGGGTGCTGGTGCAAAGTCAAACCAATCAACTGCAATCGCTGGTACTGAGCCAGGTGCACCAACAGGTGTTGTTGCAACAGCAGTGCCAAATCAGATTAATCTAGTATGGGTAACACCAGGTGATGACGGGGGTGTTGCAATAACTGGCTATAAGGTTTACAGATCAGATAATTTGGTGTCACCAATAGCTACACTTGGAGTTGTTAACGCATGGAATGGTGACACAACAGGCACACTTGGTGTGTCTTACACGTATAATGTTCATGCCGTGAACTCTATTGGTGACAGTGCAGCAGGCACATCAAACGCAGTAGTATTTGGTGACGTACCAGCCAAGGTCGTCATAAGTTTGGTACAGGCACTTGCTGGCTTGGCAATTAAAATTGACTGGGCTGAACCAGCAAGTAATGGCTATGGAATAACAACATATCTTGTAGAGTATACAACAGATAGTGGCTCTAACTGGAACACTGTAGGCACAACCGCAAATCTTACACTCAACCACTCATCACTGACGGAGGCGACACTGTATGAGTACAGAGTCTCTGCCACTAACGCACTTGGCACTGGTGTAGTATCAGACACATCTAGTTCTGTCATAGCGGGAGACGTACCTGATGCACCAAGCGGTCACTCAGCGACAGCACAAACTGGCAATGAGATTGATCTAGCATGGACAGAACCAGATGATCATGAGTATAGTATAGACGAGTATAGAATATACCGTTCATTAACAAGTGGCGGTACATACACACTACTTGTTGACGGCTTAACTGGATTAACATACACTGATTCGTCACTAGCAGACGGTCAGGATTACTATTACAAGATTCAGGCTCATAACTCGTTAGGCTGGAGTGCAGACTCTAGTATAGTTTCTGCAACCGCTGGTGACATACCAGACCAAGTAACAGGATTAACATCAACCGCAGTAGCGGGTTCTCTTGTCGACTTGGCATGGAATGCTGCTGGTGACAACGGTCTAACCATATCTGCATATACTGTTGAGGAGTCAGCAGACAACTCCACTTGGAGTACACTTGCAACACTTGGTAATGTAACATCATACCAGGCTACATACACAGCAAGTGACAATGGCAGTACAAAATACTGGCGTGTTAGTGCAACCAACTCACTTGGAACTGGTGCTGTAAGTACAAACACAAATACCATAATAGGTGATGTGCCAGGACAGATTACAGGACTCACAGCAACAGCACAATCAGCAAGTGAAATTGACCTAAGTTGGAATGTTCCAGCAGACAATGGATATGCAATTACAGTTTACAAAATAGAACAAAGTCTAGATAATTCAAACTGGACTACGTTAACATCAAATCATGCAACAACAACATACAGTGATACCGGGCTAACAGCAAGTACTGATTACTATTACAAGGTAAGCGGAAATAACGCATTGGGAATTGGTACAGCATCATCTTCTGTACAGGAAAAGACATTTGGTGTACCAAACGATATTACCGACTTGGCGTTATCAGTACAAAGTACAACACAAATTAACCTAAGCTGGACTGCACCAAACTTGAACGGTTACACACTTGTTGACTATGAAGTGTTCCAAAGTGAAGACGGAACAACATGGACTTCGATAACAGAACAAACCGGAACAACATTGAATGTTACAGGTCTTAATGTAAACGATGTTTATTACTTTAAGGTGACAACAGAGAACACGTATGGAACAAGTGGTGACAGTAATATTGAAAATGCACCAACATTACCATTACCACCGGCAACAGTTACACCAACCACAATCAGTGACACTGAGATAACAATCACATGGAACCAACCAGTTGGTGACCAACAGAGTGGTTACAAGATAGAACGTGGAACTGACGGTACAAACTTCAGTGTACTCGTGGCTGATACTGCAACAACGGCAGTAACATACACCGACACCACAGGAACCGCCGGAACCACATACTACTACAGAATAAGTTCAATCAACACATACGGCACTGGTGTTCCAAGTAATGTTGACTCTGCATTATCAACAGATGTTCCAGCACAAGTGACGGGTTTGTCAGCAACTGCACAGCCAAACTTTGAAATCGACCTGGCTTGGACAGCCCCAAGTGACGGTGGAAGTGCAATAACAGGTTACAAGATTGAACGTTCACTTGACAACACAACGTGGTCAGACTTGGTACCAACTACTGGAAACCAGAATGTAACGTACACTGACATTAATCTCGCATCAGGTCAGGATTACTATTATCGTGTGTCTGCAATTAACCTTGTAGGGGCAGGAACCGCAAGCAGTGTAGCAACCAACCAGGCTGGTGATGTTCCTGATACTGTAACAATACTTAGTGCAACAGCACAGGCTGGAAGTGAGATAGTAGTAACATGGACAGCTCCAAGTGACAATGACTATGCAATAACATCATACACTGTTGAGAGTAGCACAGACCAAACAACATGGACAACCGCTGGTGGTGGTGCATCAACCACGTTCACTGATACTGGACTAACAGACGGAACCACATATTATTATCGTGTATTTTCAACAAATGCCCTAGGTAATAGCGCAACATCCAGTGTAGTTAACGACTTGGCAGGAGACAAACCAGACCAGACAACTGGATTGACAGGTGTAGCATTAAATGAGACACAAATAAAACTAGACTGGACAGCACCAGGAGATAACGCATACAGTATAACAGGTTACAAGATTGAGGTTAGTCCTGATAATGCAACGTGGACAACTGTGGTTGCTGACACGCAAACAAACGCTGTAACTTATACACATACAGGTCTGACGACAGTAACAACATACTATCACAAAGTATCAGCAATTAACGCATTAGGTACAGGTAACGCATCAAGTTCGGTACAAACAACAACAATGGGAGTGCCTGATGCTATTACAACACTATCCGGAACAGCCGCAATTAATTCAATTAATGATGCCAGATCAGATATAACATTAACATGGACTGCCCCAACCAATAATGGTTCTGCAATATCACATTACAACGTTCAGGTATTATCAGTGTCTGACGGTGTAACATGGCTTACACTCGCAAACAATGTAACCGGTACGAGTACATTACATAGTAACGCACTTGGTGACACACAATTCTCATACAGAGTATTTGCAATAAATGCAATAGGTATAAGCAACGCAAGTAACACTGCACAGGTATGGTCATTACCAACAGTGCCACTTGGTACAGCAGCCACAGCAACAAGTGATACTACAATTTCAGTTTCATGGACAGAGTTGACTAATGGAACAACATACAGAATTGAACATTCAACAGACAATGTAACATGGTCAAGTGAATCTAATCCAGCAACAAGTACATATGGCGACACTGGTCTAACAATTGACACATTACATTATTACAGAGTCTTTGCAATAAATCCAAGTGGTGAGAGTCCATCAAGTCCTGCTACATCCGCAACAACATTCTCATATCCTGACCCACCAACTAATCTTACTGCAACCCCAACACCCACAAACCTACTTGAGGTGAATCTAGCATGGAATCATCCAGCAGATACAGGTGGTGACGCAATACTAAACTATATTGTCGAACGAAGTCCTGATGGCACTTCATGGTCATCATTACCAAGTAATTGTCCTCCAGCAACTGACTGTGATTATAACTATTTTGTTGATGGTGTTGCACAATCAAATACATACTATTACCGTGTAATTGGTGAGAACTCTGTAGGAATGGATGTTGTAAATGGATATTCAAATATTGTAACCTACACATCACCAACACCGGCATTTGCACCAAGTAACCTATCAGTTGAACCAGTAGGAACAAACAATGATGCCGCGACAATAAGTTGGACAGCCCCAACAAATACAGGAACCCATGCAATTACAGGATACAAGGTTGAAAGAGCAATAAACAGCGGCTCATGGACAACTGCAATTGAAACAACCAATACAAACACAGCCGTACAGGATAGTAACCTGATTGTTGGTAATAATTATCAGTACCGTGTATTTACAATTACATTTGCCGGTTACAGTACATCACCATCAAACATGGATTCTATTGAGATGTTAGATATTACATTTACAATAAATGGTTCAACTTTGGGTGGCAATACGATTGCAATACAACCAGACATATTATTTTCAGATGGTAGTCATGCACCAACAGTAACAGAAATCAGATTGTTTGAGAACTCTGGATTTGACAACAACAATACAAACACCCCAGAAACACTTCAACAAAATATCACATGGGGTGCAGACATAATGTATGCTTATCCTAATGAAGAATCAACATACTTTGCGATAGCAACACTGGATAATGGTGCCATAACAACATGGACATCAAACTCTGTGACATTAACACCAGCATCCCCATTCTCTGGTGACTTGCAGTTCACAGAAATAAGGGATGCCACATCAAACTGGGGAACCAGTGAACTAAACCTGGAGATACAACCAGCCGGAAGTGATGTTATAATCAAATACCAGGAGGAGGGAAACGTAGGATATGATACTAGCACAGGAATATGTATCAACAACTGCCCTGTAATAACAGGATGGTCTAATGTACAACAGGCAATAACAAGCACCACTGCAAATCTTGACCCTGACAAGACATATTATATTTCAGTATATGTACAACCAACATTCGAATACCCACCAATAGTAGTAGATGGTGACCCTGTAGCAATGACATGTACATCATCATCATCACCAGACTGCCAGGATGGTAACATACCAAAGGCATATCCATCTGACATAGCAATAAAATCAGCAGCATCAATATACGCCCCACCAAGTCTTGGTATTGACCAATTAGGAAATCTATTTGGAATGCCATTGGTGTTTGTATTCGTTGTAGGTTTGGCAGCAGTATTCACAGGAAGAAGTGCACAAATGGGAATAATATTCCTAGCAGCAACATTGGGTATAATGGCATACTTAGGATACTTATCATTTGACTTCGGTGCAACAGGAGACAACAGCAACATGGTAACCTGGACACTTGTTATTGTTGTAGCAATACTTGGTGTGTTCATTGGAAAGAGATGGAGTTAGATACTCTTCTTTAAATTATAGCATAGAGGGTGTTTTAGTATGGTTGTACCTAAGATCTCGATGCGATATTTTGCTAATACCGTTGCTATAATAAAGGGTGGAGACAGGCAGTTATCGTTCATAAAGATACGAAAATATAACAACAAATACTTTTGTGTTAAGGATTCTGGAATATATGAGCTTGATGACCAGTATGAATATAGATACTTTAAGACTGGAGTTTATTTTTACAACTTTAACAATTCAAAACCACTGTCACTCTCTGGAATGCAAGAGGTTGACGAAAAACTACAAGATGTAGGTGACTCTATACTATTCAACAAGGAAAGACATATTGAAAACATGCAGGCGATGCACCCTGGTGTGGAGACAGATCCATTACAAATGCCACCTGATAGAACCGAAGAGATGTCACCAGACACAAAAAGATTCCTACAGGACTATCAGACTGATGATGAATTTGGGAAAACAAATCTTATGGTTAATGTACACATGCAAAAAAAATCAGTACCCGTACTTTCTACACCGTTAATACCAATGGGAGTAAACAAGGGTGATTATGCAATAATACAGATTGCACACAGGCGACTGGACATAGTGCCAATGACAATTCATAATGACCAAGCCTACACACCATATGGGGTATTTGAGGTGACGCGAGATAATCAATACATGGTAAAAAGACAAGTCATATCATTCTTTGTGATAAGCGACAAAGCAGACAAGGCTGCTAATAAAATACCAAAGAAAGCACAGAAAGTTATGGGTAAGATGGTAAAGAAAAAACGCTGGGGAAGATTGAAAACATTTAGCCAGCCTCAGAAGAAACACTACAAGGAACCACCAACGGAAAAAAAAGCACAGCCAAAAAATATTTCACTGTCAGCAGAAAAGACTTTACAACAATTCAAAGCAGATGACCCTGCAATATTCAAAACAACTGTAAAGGAACTACACGCTAGTAAGATAGCAGTTGCGGAAAAACTAAGTGATCCTTTGAAAAAGGTTGTTCCAATAGCCCTTATTTTCGGTGGAGTTATGGGATTAATGATAGTTATGAGTAATGCACCTATGGTTATAGACAAGATAGCCGAGGTTATGGGTATAACACCACCAAAGGTTGTGTATCTTACACCAAATGAGGCTAGAGAGGCGGGGCTTGACGTGTCGTCGCTACCACTCGCACCAGATAATGAAGTGTCAAGAGAAGAATGGTGTAAGGCTAATCCAAAAGAGTGTAGAATACAGGGCGAAGCCCTACTCGAAAAACGGAACACAATGTCTAGAGCCATGTTTGGAATGGAATATGACAGTCTAACCACGTTACAACAAGACGAAGTGACGGCTGCATTAGATGCAGGAACACCTGGTACCGTCCAAGGTACAGAAACAATGACACAGCAGGGTGCTGATAATGTACCACCGATAATGGTTCTACCAGAAGATATCACAGAAGAAAGTGATACCAGGGGTGCAGTGATAGTCAGATACACTGCATACGCCACAGATAATTCAGATATACCTGTTGAAACGGTATGTGAACCAAAAAGTGGTAGTATATTTGAACTTGGTAACACCATGGTCAAATGTACCGCAATTGATGCTAGTGGAAACGCCACAATGGGTGAATTTATGGTAACTGTGACAGGAGAACCAGGAGAATTGAGTTTTATCCCTGATATTCCAACCCCATAATTAAATTTCAAATAGTAGGGTATGGTACAAGGAATGATGTACAAAACATACATAATGATTGTGCTTTTGTTTGTAGGGACAATTCCAACAGCAATAGCCACCGCAGAGAACCCAACGTGTGTAGAACTTGGGACTTGTATGTTTGCAAACGACCCACTTAACGTAATGTTAATGCCATTCGACTCAATATTTGGTGGTTTATCAATCGTCATTTTTTGGGCCTTAATCGTAGGAATTTTGTGGTTGCGTACGGAGAACCCAATGTTGGTTGGTTTGGTCGGCATAGTAATGTGCGCCTCATATTTATCAGTCCTAGAGACCCAGGGAATACAACCAAGTGTTGAATATGAGGGTGCCAGACTTATCGGTAGTGTGTTATTTGCACTAAGTCTGGGAATTACAATATATCACATATTACATAACAGAATACACGCAGCACCACAATAACAATATTTTCAAATAGTAGTAAATATGGTGGTAAAACATGTCCTTCGACCCAATGGCACCAACAGGCACCCCACAGGGTGTGTCTTCTGACAGGGCTATACAGTTAATCTCAGAAGCAGAGGGAAAGAAGGGTTTCTTTTATAGAACATTATTTGGAAACAAATACCTACCACAAGTGGTGCACCAAATAGAACATCTAACATTACTTGAGAGAATTGTTCCACCTAGAAGGCGTATAACATTACAAGACTTCTATGGTGTATATAGAAACACCTTAACCAGTACAACATCAATAGAAGGAAAAACAATGTATCTTCTCACAGAAACACGGGTGCGCCACACAACCACAGAAAACCGAGACGCTAAGAAAGGATTCGGAGGAGGTGGTGGAGGTGGTGGTGGTGGAATGAACCCATTTGGATAAACAATGCAAATAACAGAAAAACCACAACCGCTTTGTAAACATGTTCATGTTAGCAAACAGACCAAAACGGATGGAACTCCATACATAAAAGGCTGGTGTGAAAAGTGCAAGGCTTGGGTATATACTGAAAAAAGATATTGTATATGCTGTAGAAAATATGTGAAACATAAATCACATCATTTACGATTAAAGAAGATTTTGAATAAGGCTATGGAAGAACATTATCATGCAATTGAGGATTTTAAATGGATGCCACATAGAACAACAACATATGTTGAGGTGCGGGTTGAGAAAAAAATATACCATTTACCATTAAAAGACCTAGTTTTGTACCAGGTTCATGAGCATCCAAGCGAGATTTTACCATTAATACAAGACTCTTTGCGAATAATGAAAGAAAAATAATCTTTAAGTAAGCGTGAATTCACGAAGTAGTTATGGGTAAATACACGGCATATGATGTGAAAGCTAAAAAGACCGTAGAGATCCAGAACCCAAAGGTCGTTAAAATGAAGAACGGTCGTTGGGCAATTAAAGGTACTTCACCAATAACTGGAAACACTGTGTTCAGAATAGCCGGAGCAGAAAAACCAAAACTGTAAAATTATTTAACACATGTTAAATTTTTTTCTTCAGGATCATTTATTAGTTTCATAGATCAATAGCCCCTATGGAAATGGAGAGGCAGGCGATGATTGAGAAATTTAGATCGCAATTAGTTAATTTTTTTCCGTTGCAGCCAAAATCAAAGATTCCAATGGTTGCTTGGAAACAATATCAATCAGAAAGATACACCGGAGTTATTCCACCAAGTTGTAATTTTGCAATAGTGTGTGGAAATGTTTCCGCAAATCTGGCTGTATTTGATTTTGATCATTGTGAAGACTTGGATGTTTTGAATGCTGTAATACCAAACGCATTGGAGAACACCCTGGTTGTAAAGTCACAACGCGGATTTCATGTGTACCTAAAACTTGACAGGACAATCAAGAATGTAAAATTAACCAGAAATGATAATATGTTTATTGATGTTCAGAGTGATGGGAAATATGTTGTAGCCCCAACATCAATACACCCATCCGGAATAACATATGAGGTGATAAGCAGTACATGTGATATTAAAAAGGCGTTTGGTGAAGATGTACTAAAGTCATTGCAAGAAGTTGGGTTTGAAGTTGAACTTGGTGGTACAGAAGGAATATCAGGTGCTGAGATTGCAAAAGGCGGTATTAAAAACGGTTCACTACATGACAGTTTAAGGACTTATGCGTTGCATCTAATCCTAAAGGCAGACATAACAAACAGAGACACATATGATTATGAATTAAACAGATGGAATCGTGAAGGTAATAATGAATACAAGGTAAACGACCAAGACTTCCGTCGAACAATAGACGATGCTTGGAACTATGGTGTTGGAATTAAAAATAAGGAAGCCAGCCCAGAGGGTGGTGACTCCAAGAAAAAAGACTCTGGAACACACTCTGAGTTTGCAGTACGAATAATGAGAGAAATGCCAATTAAAACTATGAGGGATACCGATGAGATGTTGTTCTATAAAGACGGTGTTTATAACATGGGTGCAGAATCACGGGTTGCAGAAATGTGTCAGAATCTTGTTCCAGATTGTAAATCAAGTGATGTCTATGAAATAAGCAACACAGTAAGACGGTTAACATATGTTGACAGGGAAGATTTTGACAAAGACCCAATGAAGATTAACCTGTTAAACGGGGTTGTTGATGTTATGACTGGTGAAGTGTCTGATCATTCACCAGACAAACTTTACAGAAATTGTGTTCCTGTAACATATGACCCAAAAATACTACCTGTTGAGGTACCAAAATTCCTACTTGAATGCCATCTTGGAGATGGGGATACTTATCTAGAACTACTGGAACAGGCTTCATACATACTATACAGAGAACCAACATACCAACTGGCATTCATGTATACAGGTATCGGCTCTAATGGTAAATCAGTTTGGTTGGACTGGCTACAAAACTTCTTTGGTCGACAGAACTGTGCAAACCAATCACTACATGACTTTGTTACAAACCGTTTTGCACCAGCAGAGTTGGAGGGAAAATTACTTAATATCTACCCTGATTTGAAACCTGATGCTTTAAAACAAAATGACAAACTAAAGCCATTGATAGCCGGTGATGCTATGACTGTTGAGAGAAAAAATCAGCACCCATTCATAATGCGTCCATATGCAAAGATGTTCTTTTCAGCAAACCAGGTACCGGAAGTTTATGATACATCCGACGCCATGTACAGACGTCTGTCATTAACAAGATGGGAGCGTGTTTTTACCGAGAAGACACGGGATGTAAATAAAGCAAGAAAAATAGGAACTGAGGGTGAGAAGAGCGGTATGCTCAATCTAATGCTGATGACTCTGAGAAAGATGTTAAAGCGTGGCGGTTTCACACGTACACAAACAGTTGCACAAAGACGTGAGGCATGGGTTGTAGAGTCAAACCCAATTATTGATTTCGTGGACAGATATGTTGCAGTTAAAGATAACACATCTGTTCTATGTAGTGAGTTATGGAGTAAGTTTAATGAAACCACAGATAAAGTCGTCAAAAACCAGAGAGAGTTTGAGAGTAAGGTCATGATTCTTACTGGGTGTCAAAAATCCAGGTCAACAAGTGGTTTACGTGAACGTATGTTTGTTGGTATAACATTACGAGCGACATTACGTGCAGCCGGACAGCAGTCACTCTAAGATCGCAATGATTATCATAGCTACTACACTTAAATCAGATCGACACGACCGTGGCCACTACTATTCCCCATGAGATTATTTTTAATTTCTCGGCCAATAATAAGTGAACAGGACGGTGTCGATTACATATAACCATTACAGCTAGGTTTAAGTAAATGCCTTGAAATTAAATTTACGGTAGCGTACGGTATAAAACTAAATGTCTGATTTGATTGAAAAATAGTGTATGATCGTGGACAGATTAGACAAAAACATATCATTTCATGATCGCTGGTACCGTACGCAAATGTTTCTAAACTCGAATTTAGAAACATTTTGAAACATTTTCAATCGGACGGGGCCGCGTGGCCCATGCCTGACGTACTTCAAAATACCGTACATCAATAAAAAAAACATGATCGCGAACAAATCTTTATTAAACATATGTTACAT
>ERZ724561.130-NODE-130-length-14846-cov-4.499694_pt1 | contig 14846 bp, 13 predicted proteins | sample MGYA00375855_ERZ724561 | MGnify/ENA primary metagenome ERZ724561 (study PRJEB28725, sample SAMN03264854) | marine sediment metagenome | biome: marine pelagic biome; feature: marine oligotrophic desert; material: ocean water | place: Pacific Ocean:North Pacific... | reverse complement strand
AATTGATAACATCAATTGCAGTTGCTTTCGCACGAAATCCAATGACATTAGCCAATATTGGTTATGATCTTAATCTTGTTTCAGAGGGTCGTTTTATTCTAGGACTAGGCTCCCAAATCAAACCGCATATCACTAAACGTTTTTCGATGCCATGGTCTCAGCCGGCAGCAAGGATGAAGGATATGGTTCAAGCTATCAAAGCAATTTGGGATTGTTGGCAGAATGGAACAAGACTTAATTACAGAGGTGAGTTCTACACGCATACTTTGATGACTCCGTTTTTTAACCCAGGTCCTAACCCACACGGTTTACCAAAGATATATGTTGCAGCGGTGGGACCACTGATGACAAAAGCAGTTGCTGAAAGCGCTGATGGGCTATTAGGGCATCCTTTTAGTTCACCCACTTACTATGATCAGGTTACTTTACCAATCATTAAAAAAGGATTGGAGACAGCTGGGAAGACGAGAGATCAATTTGACTTATCTATTAGTGTTATGACTGGGATTGGAGCTACAGAGGAATCTCACAAGAAAGCTGTTCAGGCTTGTCGTGAACAAGTGGCATTTTATGCCTCGACACCAAATTATGTTGCGGTTCTTGAAACTCATGGCTATGGCGATCTGAGTAAAGAACTTAATCAGTTATCAAAAAAAGGAAAATGGCAAGAGATGGGTGAAGCTATTGATGATGAAGTTTTAAAAACATTTGCTGTCGTTGAAGAAACCCCAGAGGCTCTTGCTCATGAGATTAAAACACGCTATGGATCAATCGGCCAGAGAATAGCTCCAGTACTGTATACCGGTGAGCTTGATCTTGCAGCTGATGTTCTAAAGGCGCTAAAAGCAGAATAGCTAGAAGTTATTTAAAGTTAGGCTCTCTTTTCTCAAAAAATGCCTTTATAGCCTCAAGGCTATCTTCTGAACCGTGTAATGAGTTGTTGGCTTCTGCTTCAAGTTTAAAGGTATCTTCATAAGAGGCAGTCATCGCTGCTCTCATAACATTCTTTGTTTCCCTAAGAGATTGTGATGATTTTCGTGCTAAAGATTCTGCCCACGCCATTGTCGAACTCATTAATTCATCATCACTAACGACTTTATTTGTTAAACCTAATTCAAGACATCGTGCTGCTGAAATATTGTTTCCCTCAATTGCCATTTCATAAGCCAATTTATAACCAACGGAACGTGTGAGAAACCAGTTTAATCCTCCGTCTGGAATTAGAGCAATATGAACAAAAGCTTGTTTTAGATAGGCGCTTTCTGACATCACCATTAAGTCACAAGCAAGTGCAAAAGCACTACCAATTCCAGCTGCAGGACCATTAACTGCAGCAATTACAGGCTTAGGCATATTCATAATAGCCACTAGGCTAGGCATATAACCTTCTACGAGTCCCTCATAGACCAAACGATCGTTGCTGAGATCATCCATACCTGTTGGATCTGAAAGATCTGCACCGGCAGAGAAGCCTTTGCCTGTGCCGGTGATAATGACAACTTTTATTGAGTTATCATCAGATATTGCTTTGATAGCGTCTTGAGTTTCAATGACCATTTTGCTGTCAAATGCATTTAACTTATCAGGTCTGTTGAAACTGAGTGTTGCAATGCTGTTAGCTTGATCTATGCTTAGTGTTTCATAATTCATTGGTTTTCCTTTTAAGAAACGTTTCTTCCTTTATCATCCCAGTAAGGTTCTCGCAGTTCTCTTCGAAGTATTTTTCCCGATGGGTTCCTTGGCATCTCTTGAATAAAGTTTATTGAAGTAGGGCATTTATAGGAGGCTATCTTCTCTTTAGTCGAAGCTATTATATCTTGCTCGGTTAGCTCAACACCTTCTTTCAGAATAACAAAACCTTTTACCGTCTCACCCCATTTATCATCGGGAACACCTACTGCAGCTGCATCGATAATATCAGGATGACTCATTAGTGCATTCTCAACTTCAGCAGGGTATATATTTTCGCCTCCAGAAATAATCATGTCTTTCACTCGATCGTAGATGTAGAGAAAATCTTCATCGTCAAAATATCCAGCATCTCCAGTATGAAACCAGCCATCAACAATTGATTCACTGTTCGCTTCATCTCTATGCCAATAACCCTTCATGATAATTGTCGACTTAATGGTTATTTCTCCAACTTCACCCGTGGGCACCTCATTTCCATTATCATCAACAATTTTAATATCAACGCCAGTGTATTTTTGCCCACACGATCTAAGTTTTCCTAAAGAAGGCTCATGATGTTCAGGTGCTAAGGTTGTGCCAATCCCTGAAGTCTCAGTAAGGCCATAGACTTGCCAAAATTCACAACCCATAACATCAATAGCTCTTAATAAGGTATCTTCAGATATAGGAGATGCTCCGTAGACAATTTGTCTTAAAGACGAGAAATCAGTTGTTTTTGCATCAGGGTGATTTAACAGAAACTGAATCAATGCAGGCACCATAAATGCAGTTTCTATTTTCTCAGTATCAATTAGATGTAGGATTCTCCCAGGATCAGGCTCGGGGATGACTATATTTTTACACCCAAAAACAATGCCCATGATTACAATATTCGATCCCGCTATATGAAACAGAGGCGAGAGAACAAAATTTACTGATTTTTCATGCCAATCCCTTCCCCATGTTTCTTCAACCATTGGTGTAGAAGCATTTAGATTTTTATTCGTCAATCTAACTCCTTTAGGGTGACCTGTAGTTCCAGAGGTATACAATTGAATGACATCATCATCTGCATGACCTTTAAGCCCTGGGTCAGCAGTATCAGAAGAATCCCTCCATTCTGTATAACTTTGCCAATCTTTATGACTGTCATCCATAGCAATAATTTTCTTCACATGAGTAAATTCATCTTTAATTGCATTAACCAATTCATAAAAATCTGGACCCACAAAAAGCACTTCACTCTCGGAGTCATTAACCACAAATACGACCTCAGGGCCAGCGAGTCTCCAATTAAGACCCACTAATGCCGTCCTAGATTTAATGCTGCCGAAAAGGATCTCTGCATACATTACGGAGTTCTTAGCTAGAACAGCTACTCTCGAATTGGGAATACAGCCCTCTGAAATGATTCCATTGGCCACCTGATTTCCTTTTTGATCATATTCCCTATAGGTCATTTCCTCGTCATTAAATTTAAATGCAATATCATCAGAAGACTCTTCAATGCGCCATTGAAAGGTTTCTAGCAAAGTTTCTTTTCGTGGAAATCTATTCATGAATTGTTAAAAAAATTAGTAATTATTATCCTACCCTAATCTAAATTAAAAACAGTCTCAAGTGACTTACTTGTTGTAATATAGGCACGAGGAGAGATGGCAGAGTGGTCGATTGCGCAGGCTTGGAAAGCTTGTAAAGGTTAATAGCCTTTCGAGGGTTCGAATCCCTCTCTCTCCGCCAGCTTACTTTGAATGCAATTCTTCGATTGGTGTAAAGTCAAAATCAAATCCAAAGTGTTTAGGTCCCATTAGTTTAATACCCATATCAGATCTCCATTGATCGGCAGAGGGTAATCCAATTAAAACTACTTCTTTTCCAATTGGGTATGAACCAATGCCAGCCTTACTGACAATTGATTCGCCAGTTTTAGGGTCGAGGTTATATATATAGTCTGGTGACATTGCATCAATCTCACCGTCGAGCCAACCTATGATATTTTCATTTTTAACAAATACCTCATAAGTTTTGCCAGTAAAATCATCAGTACCTGAGATTGCAACATCAATCCAGTTGAACCCTCTATCACCTTTCTCATCAGATTTTGTTACCAAACCTTGAAATAGTTTGTAACCAGACGAAACTTTTAACAGCGCATCAATCGGGTCATTATTTGATTCAACTGCTTCACGAGTTACTTTCCCATATTTGATCGCCTCTGTAAGATTATTTTTTAAGGCAGCATACTTAATTTGTTGGCCATTCATAGGCGTCATAGTGATTACGGCGTCACCACCACTTGCCACAGCAATTGCACGAGATAAATCTTCAACCCTATATTCATCTATCGCATTCTTGATGACGATTTCATCACCCCATGGTGTAACAATCGCTGTAGGAATAGAAGCAATTCCAGATATCCAAGGAATTGACTGTTGGACTTCAGGCACAGCTCTTCCTGTTATTCCAGCATCCAAAATTGGAATATTTCGTTCGGCAGCAACCAATAATGCTGTCGCAGTGGCTTCAGCGGCCTCTGATCTAATTATTGCGGTGACTTCTTTGCCTACAAATTCACTAAGTAAATCAACCACCATATTATTTCTTTTTGATTGTGAAAGAACATCTAGACCCTGAGATTTAGTTCTTTCAATGACATATTCCCATGGACCACCACCTCCAATACCTTGAACTGCAACTACAATTCCATCATCCGGAAAATCATCGACAGAAATCATTTTAAATTTTCTTCCTGCTTGAATCGCCTCTTTTATTAAAGATATTGATGGACCAGGATCACAAGATCTTGTTGATTGAATGCATGAGCCTTTCAACATATCTATTAGCTGTGTCTCACTAAGTTCTTTGACTTTCAATTCATCAGCGAGTAGGTTGCTAGTCAGAAGTATTATCGAGAATACAAGAATTCTGTAGATGGACACTTAGCTTAATTCTTCCGATAGTCTAAAGGTGGTTCTCTGTCACCTAACAAAGGCACGTACTTGAAATCTGCACCAACATTTATGGATAATTCTTCTTTTGCTTTTTGAGCTATTTTAGGATCTAGGTATATTTCCTGAGCCGTCTCAGATAAGACTTGAACAGCTAATTTGGTTCCTTTTAAGCCTATTGTAGTGCCTCCTGAGGCGACAGCTTGCCAAGAATGAGCTGACGTTCCAGGTACCCAGCTCGCTATTCGTGCACCACCCGTAGGAACTAACCAACTCACATCACCAACATCAGTTGATCCATAACCGTGAGTTGCTTTATAGGAGAGAATATTTTCCTGATCGCCAATTTTTGCTGTTGGATTTAAAAAGGTTTGATGAATTTGTTTTGCGTATTCTGTTTCAGCTGAAGAATATTTTATTCCACCACGTTTGGTTAATTTATCATGCATGATGCGTTGCAATGTATCGTTTGGCATCAATGGAAAATTTCCATGCATTACTTCATAGCTTACAGTGGTCCCTGTGCCCATTGCAGCTCCTTCAGCTGCTTTGACAACTCGCTCAAAGAGTTCACCAACAATCTCTCTTTTAGGGTGCCTGACATAGTAATAAACTTGAGCCTCATCAGGGATGACGTTAGGAGCTTGACCACCTTTGGTAATGACATAATGAATTCTTGATTCTTGAGGTATGTGTTCTCTCATTAGATTTACCATCATGTTCATTGATTCAACACCATCAAGTGCTGAGCGACCTTGTTCTGGTGCAGCAGCTGCATGTGCAGATATGCCATCAAATGTGAATCGTGCAGATTTATTAGAGTTTGAGGTTCTAGGTCTAGCATGACTTACGCTACCTGGGTGCCAATGAAGCGCCACATCAACGTCATTAAATAATCCTGCCCTGGTCATATAAACTTTTCCCGATCCCCCTTCCTCAGCAGGGGTCCCGTAAAACCTTATTGTTCCTTTGATGTTATTGGCTTTCATCCAGTCTTTAATAACAACTGACGACCAAGCTGAACCAGCCCCGAAGAGATGATGTCCGCAGGCATGACCGGCTTGGTTATCTTTATATGGTTCTTTAAATGGCGATGCACTCTGAGCTACACCGGGTAGAGCATCAAATTCTCCAAGAATCGCAATGACAGGTGAGCCTGAACCGTACTCAGCAATAAAAGCGGTAGGAATATCAGCCACATTAGTTTGTATTTTGAAACCGTGATCTTTTAAGCTATTTTGAAGCAGTTTTGAGCTTTCGTATTCTTGATAACCCACCTCAGCAAGATCCCATATGGTCATTGCAACATTTTCAAACTCTGATTGGTGTTTATCGATAGTTGAATCTAAGGAGTGATTAGAAGCCCATAAATGCGAACTAATTACAAAAGTTAAGAGAAATATAATTTTTTTCATAAGGGAATCCTAACAAATCTATTAATAATCAAAAAGGTTAATCAAGATGGGGGATAACGGTCTCAGCTATTAATTCCATAGAATCTTTAGGATCCTTGTATAGCCTAATAGCAAATTCATCCAAACCATTTCTTTTAAATTCCAAGAGTTCTTCTACCACTTTGTCGACATCATTCCTATCGCCAGCAAAGGTAAGGTTATCGAGTAGTTTTTCGACTATAGAATCTGGGACATTTTCAATGATGTCAGTGTTGTTTGCATAAGCATGAGCAAACGACATGAAGTTATCTTCAACCAATTCAGACTCATCATCATCGAGAAACGTCGAGATGTACCAATGATCCAACATACCACGGACAAAAAGCTTGGATCTTGCTTCTGCTTTAGACTCCTCCTTATCAGTCTTTATATGCCAAGCAAATAGATTACTGATTGAGAATTCATCTCGATTGCGTTTGTTCTCTTTTAATGACGATTCTATGATTGAAATGCATTCACCCATTCGAGCCAAAGTCACGTCACTCATAATTAAACCATCAGCTAGTTCAGTGGCCATGGATAACATCTTTGGCTTTGTTGCACCAACATAGATGTCAGGACAGGGTTGATTGATCCATTCAGGTTTAGGGCCATTAATTTGAAATACCTGACCTTTAAAAGAAATTGGTTCACTGGCGGATAACTTTTTTAGAAATTGGACACACTCTCTGACACCTTGAACCATATTAGGGTACATGGTTCGTCGATCAGGTTTTAATCCCATTGCAATTAAGGTTCCACCACCGCCCCCTATGCTAATTTTTGCTCTGCCTTCCGTGTATTGGTTTAAGCCAAATAAGAGATTGGATAATTTCAAAGGATGAGTTTCAAAGGGACTTACAGCCACTGGACCCATTTTGATTTGTCGAGTCTCTTTTGCAAGTGCCGTAAAGTTAATAAACGGATCGACTGCAGATGGATAATTAGCTGTTAAGACACTACTAAAGCCTAGATTCTCAGCAATAACCCCAAGTTCTTTAAATTCATCAGTGGTGTGAGTTGGATCAATTATTATATCTATCTTCATAAACACCAAGACTAACAAATCTATTCAGATTCACAAAGGTAAGGTTTTTGCTAAAATAACAATATGAAAAATAATTTAATCGATAATATTCACCTTATCTTATTGGCCTTTGAATATTTGTTGTTTGGACTATGGGGTTTACTAGACCCTATTGCACTTTCAAATATTATAGGGTTTACCTTTAATGAAATTACAGCCTTTAGTGAATTCAGAGCTCAGTACACGTTCTTCACCGCATTGGGCTTGCTGTCAGTTCTAGCTATATTTAGAAATGAATTACAAATCAGAACTTATTTCATTTTAGCTCTACTCAACGGCAGTTTTGTTATTGGGCGAACGTTGGGAATATTTCTTGATGGAATGCCTGACCAGACTCTTTGGACGATATTTGTGGTTGATCTTGCAGTCTTTTTATTGTGCTCGTGGCGTTATCGTGCACTTAAAAATGCCTAAATATTTTCCTCTAGAAAATTAATCGATCTTTCAAACGCAAGCTCTGCTGAGGGTTGATGATAATCGTTTCTCATTTCACAGTTAAATCCATGCCCTGCATCAGGGTAGGTGTGGATAATCGCCTCAGGATAATGTTCCTCAATGAGGTCCACATTTTCCATCGGAATTGCTATATCTTGTTCACCAAAGTGATACATTATTGGGCAATTAGGTGATTGGTCTAAATGATTCTCAGCTATCAAGCCACCGTAGTAACTAACTGCACAACTCACGTTTAACTTTGATGCTGCGATATGAGTCAACATGCCACCGAAACAATAACCCACAATAGCCACTGGGTTATCACAGATTGAGATGGCTGCATCAATATCATTCATTGCGTGAGTGATATCTAATCGCTCTTTAAACGATTTACCTTCTTCAATCTGGCTGTAATCAAGAACAATATTTTTTTCAAATCGGTCAAATAGGGCAGGTGCTATGGCTTTATAGCCTTTATTAGCAAATGATTGGCAAACAGATTCTATATGACTGGTAATACCAAAGATTTCTTGAATAATGATAATGGAGCCTTTTTCCTCGTTTTGAGGAGAGCTAACATAAGCATCTAGTTCATGATTATCTTTAGAAACTAATTGAATCTGCATAACATCTCTCCCTTGTGTATCATCAAGAGTTTATTAGAATGTCTAATACTATGGAAGTTAAAGGTAAACGAGTAATTGTCACTGGGGCTGCTTTTGGTATAGGAAAAGCCATGACCGAATCATTCCTAGAGTCCGGAGCAGAAGTTGTTATTGTTGATATCAATGAAGAAGCTTTAAAACAGACAGCTGGCGATTTAAATGTAGAATATATCACTGCTGATGTTTCATCTGAAGCCGCAATCAAGAATATCATTTCAACTTCTAACTCTTCTATGGGCGGAATAGATATTTTTTGTTCAAACGCGGGTGTCGGTGGTGAAGGCGGTTTGATAAACACAACAGAAGAAGATTGGTTAAATATATGGGGCGTTAATGTTATGTCTCATATTTATGCAGCAAAGCATTCTCTTCCACAAATGTTAGAACAAGGAAGTGGTTATTTTGTTAACACTGCCTCAGCAGCAGGTCTTCTCACTCAGATTGGAGCAGCTGGTTATTCAGTCACTAAAGCAGCAGCAGTCAGTTTTGCAGAATGGCTTGCAATAACATACGGAAATAAGGGAATTGGTGTGTCATGTCTGTGTCCTCAAGGAGTAAGGACCTCAATGGTGGAAGATGCTCCGGGCATTGTAAGCGCATTAGTTGGAATTGATGGGATTATGGAACCAGCAGATGTTGCTAGTGACGTTATTAATGCTATTGAAAGTGATCAGTTTTTAATTGCCCCACATGAAAAGGTGCTCGATTATATTAAGATGAAAGCACAAGATTACGATCGATGGATCGAAGGGATGCAAAGCCTGCAAACTCAACTCTTAGATAGTTTTCCTGAAGCTGAAGACATGTTCAAATAATTAGGCTCTGAGTTGTTCTAGAGCAATTGGAATGGCATCGATATAAGATTGTATATCTTCTAATTTACCCATGCTAATTCTTGACCATTGATTAAAGTCACCGTACTTACCCCTGATCAATATATTCATTTTTAACATTTCATCTCTGAAATCATTGGCATCGATATTACCAAGATTAACAAAGATAAAATTAGTTTCAGAGGGAAGTGCCGTTAAACCGTTTGCGGCGATGCCTTCATAGACCATTTCTCTCGCTTCTAGGATCATAGATTTTGAGAATTTCAGAAAGGCTTCATCGTTGTAACTGGCGATGGCACCAGCTAACCCACCTAGGGAGACTGAAAATTCTCCACTGCCGTTTTTCTTTATCGCTTCTATGACATCTGGTTGAGCAATAATATAGCCAATCCGCTCTCCAGCAAGCCCGTATATTTTTGAAAATGTACGTGATACTGCAACGTTATAGCCGTCCCTAACCAAATCTATCATTGAATTATCATCGGGTTTATTTGTGATCTCATTGTAGGCTTCATCAATAATGACCAGGGTGTTTTTACTCATATTGATAACACTGGTCCTCAGGTCGTTAGAGTCGAGTAATAACCCCGTGGGATTATTGGGATTAACGATAGAAACGGATGAGATATTTTTAGCGGATATTGATTCAATAGCTTTAAGGTTAATTTCTAAATTATCGCCATTATCAACCCGAATAACTGTACCGCCAATATTCTGAGCATAACCCAGATGAGAATCCCAGGTAAGTTCGGTGGTGGCTATAGGGTTCTCTCTTGATTTAGCTTGGGCTAAATAACTTAAAGCTTGTGTGGATCCGGCACTAATGGTTATGTTCTCCGTGTCCACATTATGCCGTTCTGCAATCATCGATTTTAATCGATTAACCAGTAAATCAGGATAATAGGCTCCCTTGTGAGAAGATTCTTTTATTGCCTTGATTGCTAATTCACTTGGACCGTAATAATTTTCATTCCAATGAAGCTGAGCCAATCCTTCACGAGGACCATAAACCATAGGCTCAGCCAAAACTGAGAAGGGGATAACTTTAGCCGTTGCTCCTGCACCAGCAAGTTTTATTGAATTTGAAAGAAAATTTCTTCTTGAAACGCCCATATAATTTTTAGTTTAGGAAATAATAATAACTTTAACATTTAATAGATGAAGGTACTATCTGTCTATAATGAAAACTTCAGGCACGAATTTCCAAAAAAAAGTCTGGAATGAAATTAAGAAAATTCCTAAAGGTAGAACAACATCCTACAAGCAAATAGCTATTGCAATAGGTCATCCTAAAGCAGCAAGAGCGGTTGCAAATGCATGCGGCAAGAATCCAAATCCAATTATTACTCCCTGTCACAGAGTAATTGCTTCTGATGGAACAATTGGGGGGTACTCAGCTGAAGGCGGTGTTAATACAAAAAGAGCATTATTAGCTAAAGAAGGTGTCTATTTATAACGGCTATTCTTTAATTCTATTATTGATAAAATTCACTAATCAAGAGCAATTGATTAATATGTATTTAAGCCTAATTAATGGAGACATATAGATGAAAGAATTCAAAGGGAAAACAGCCGTTATAACAGGCGCTGCTAGTGGTATTGGTTATGCTTTAGCAGAAAAACTTGCAGAAGAAAAAATGAACATTGTTCTTGCTGATATAGAGCAAGATGCCTTGGATAGTGCTGTAAAAAAGATTTCAGATCACGGTGTAGAGGCAATTGGACTAAAAGTTGATGTTATGGATAAAAATGCCGTTAGTTATCTCGCTGAAGAATCCATTAAAGCTTTTGGGAATATTCACATCCTTTGTAACAATGCCGGTGTAGCCAGCACAGTGTCAGCTGATGGAATATGGAATTTCGATGCAAGTGACTGGGAATGGGTTCTAGGCGTTAATTTTTATGGAACTTTATATGGCATTCAATCCTTTGTGCCCCATATGATAAAGCACAAAGAAGAGGGGCATATCATCAATACCATCTCATTGGCAGGTATTTTGCCAGGGGAGGGTATCTACGGGGTAAGTAAACACGCTGCGCTAGCACTGAGTGAATCTCTTTGGCAGGGGTTAAAAAAAGCTAAAAGTAAAATCGGAGCATCAGTTTTATGTCCAGGTTTTGTAGCCACCAACATCATAGAGTCAGATCGAAATCGACCAGAGAACTTGCCGGCCAAAAATAAAGCTAATTTCGTATTAAAGAAATTGGCTGCCACAGTTCTAAAAAGAGGTAAAGAGCCAAATGAAATAGCAGACGTTACATTTGATGCAATTCGAGAAAATAAATTCTATATTCTTCCACACACAAATTACGATGAGATGATTAAAGAAAGATACAACCGGATTCTTGAAAGAACAGAACCTCAAGAAGCAGATATGCAAGAAGTCTTGTTGGGCACATTAATGAGTGATAAAGGCGAGTGGTAGAAGGTTTTAGCGACTATGCAGATAATAAAAACAATCGGTTACTCCATATCTTCAGTCATCGGATTGTCTATACTATTACTGCTGATTCTCTTTCTCACACAAACCTCAGACTATGAGGTAACTCAAATCACTGGCTGTAAATCTGATTCTCAGATAACCGTCTATTGTGAATTCAGCAAACCCGAAGATATTGTCGTTCTTCCGGATGATCGACACTTGTTAATTTCTGAATTTGGAGCAATTATTCCTCTTAGCCCAGAAAATCTTCCTGGGCAAATCTCATTGTTTGATACAGATACAATGAAAAAAAAGTCAATCAAGTTAACTCTCGGCGAAAACGTATGGGGCGATAACAATTGTCAACGTGATGATCTATTGCTCTCTCCACATGGAATTGATCTTAATCAAAGATCAGATGGACGTTATCAGCTTGCAGTTATCAATCATATGCCTCAAGAGACTGTTGAAATGTTTGAGTTACTTAATGTTAATGATGATTGGGTGTTGCAATGGAGAGGTTGTGTGAATGCACCTGAAACAGCTTATTTCAATGATGTGGCTCTCAGAAGTGATGGAAGCTTCTTTTCGACTCACATGTATGAAAAAGGCATATCCTACCTGAGTTTAGCCTATATCACTTATGCTAAACCAGATACCGGTTATGTTTATCAGTGGAATAATGACAATGGTTTTATCAAAGTTCCAAACTCTGATGGCTCATTTCCCAATGGAATCTCAATCTCAGATGATGAGACGAATCTGTTTATTAATTATGTTTTTAATCACAGAACCTCAAGGTTAAATCTGACAAATCTCACTATAGAAGCTGAGCACTTTAGCAAAGGCACGCCAGATAATTCATCTATTGATGGAGAATTTATTTGGGTAGCAGTGCAAGATAACACCGGTACAGACCTATTGATTCATTGTGACGAGTCAGTCGTCCAATGCTCATTACCCTTTACGATCTATAAATTGAGACAAGATGATTTATCTGAGGTTGAGATATTCTCATTCAAACAAACACAAATGGGTTCGGTTACAGTAGGGGTACCACATAAAGAAAAAGTATGGTTAGGTACTTTTATGGGCGATCGAATTGCATCCTTTAACCTTAATCAAGAGTAGTAAAAATGAAAGCGTATCTATGTAGAGAGTTTGGACCAATTAATTCACATAAAGTTGAGGAAATTGACAGCCCGATACCAGGAGATCACGAAGTTTTAATCGATGTCCATGCTGCCGGAGTAGCATTTCCTGATGTTTTAGTAGTTCAGGGTTTGTATCAGATTAAACCTGATTTCCCATTTTCACCTGGAGGTGAATTTGCAGGTGTTATCAATTCGATAGGAGATAAAGTAAAGATGTGGAATGTCGGCGATCGAGTCATCGGTTTTAAAGGCAGCGGAGGTTTCTCAGAACAAGCCATATGCAATGCATACAATATAATGCCTCTTCCAGAGACAATGGATTATGTCACTGGATCTATATTCCCCCTCAATTATGGAACCTCCATACATGCTCTAAAGCAACGAGCTGAACTGCAGCCTAAAGAAACGGTTCTAGTAATGGGCGCAGCCGGCGGATTGGGCATCACAGCAATTCATGTGGCCAAAGCAATGGGCGCAAGAGTTATAGCTGCTGCCTCCTCTCAAGAGAAGCTTGACTTATGTAAAACTCAAGGAGCAGATGAATTAATCCTGTATTCAAGGGACAGCATGGACAAGGCATCACAAAAAGCTTTTTCGGATGAAATTAAAGCTTTAACTGATAAACAAGGTGTTGATGTTGTTTTTGACCCTGTTGGCGGTGCCTATTCTGAACCAGCCTTGAGGGCAATGGCATGGAAGGGGAGGTATCTTGTTATTGGTTTTACATCGAGCATACCATCTATACCTTTAAACTTAGCATTGCTCAAAGGCTGTCAAATTGTAGGCGTCTTTTGGGGTAATTTTTGTGTCAAAGAACCACTGGTTAATGCAGCAAACTTTAAAGATTTGTTTGCCATGTTTGAGCAAGGCAAAATTAAACCTTTTGTTGTAGAAACATACCCACTGGAGAAAACGGGATATGCCATTGAATTATTAGCAAAACGTGAAGCAATAGGCAAAATCGCTATAAAGGTTCGTGATTAAGTGAGCTCAGTTAAGAGCTTTTCTGTACTCGGTTTTCTCACTGTCTTAAATATTCTCAATTTTATTGATCGACAACTATTAACCAGTTTCTCGAATTTTATAGTTCCCGAACTTGGATTGACGAATACTCAATACGGAATTTTATCTGGTCTTGCGTTCATAGTTTTTTATTCTGTGATGGGAGTCATTATGGGAGCTATAGCTGACCGAGTTAATAGACCTAAATTTATGGCTTTTGGAGTGGCCTTATGGAGCTTGTTAACAGCAGCCTCTGGTCTGGCAAAAAATTTCTGGATGCTCTTTTTCCCGAGAATATTTATTGGAATAGGGGAATCCATTTTAACTCCCACGTCATTATCCTACCTATCAGAGCACTTTAATAAGAGAAATATGGGTTTTGTAGCAGGCTTTTATTATCTTGCAGTACCAGTTGGTGTAACACTCTCTTTTTATATAGCAGGTTTTCTTGGTCCTTTATGGGGTTGGAGAAACTGTTTTTATGCTCTTGGTTTACTCGGTTTGATATTGGCTCTATTGATGCTTTTATTTAAAGAAACTCCTAAAAGAGAACAAGCAATCAAGATCATGCCTATCGGTAAAGTATTAACTAAGGAATCCTTTAAAGAATCAATACATGAATTAAGACAGACTATAAAAGACAGTTATCGATTGAGAATGACAATTTACGGAGGAATAGCAGCAAATTTTATACTTGGCGCTCTTGTTTTTGATCAACTGTGGTTGGTGAATGATAAAGGCTTTGATAGAGCTAACATTCTCATCATAAGTGGGACAATTGGTTTGCCAGCAGGAATTCTAGGCAATCTATTTGGTGGAATAGGGAGTGATTATTTCACAAAGGTAACTGGACAAGGGAGGCAAACCTTTCTGTTTTGGTGTTTATTGATTTTTTCACCGTTTATTATTTTTTATCGAATTACTGACGATACTGGTATTCTTTTTTTCTCAATGATGTTTCTAGGTTTTTTCCAGTGGGGGTGTCTTTATGGACCAATTACATCATCGATCCAAGAACTTGCTCCTGAGAAAAATAAAGCATTAGTTTTGGCTTATTACTTATTTTTAACAAATTTAGTCGGTATTGGGTTATCTACGACAGCGGCTGGGATTATGACAGATATTTTAATTGCAAACAGCATTGAGAAGCCCTATTCAATTACATTACTTACTTTCCAATTGCTCTCTGCATTAT
>ERZ724561.129-NODE-129-length-14908-cov-2.181314_pt1 | contig 14908 bp, 12 predicted proteins | sample MGYA00375855_ERZ724561 | MGnify/ENA primary metagenome ERZ724561 (study PRJEB28725, sample SAMN03264854) | marine sediment metagenome | biome: marine pelagic biome; feature: marine oligotrophic desert; material: ocean water | place: Pacific Ocean:North Pacific... | reverse complement strand
GGATAAACCTCGAGGGACAGGAGTCGATTCTGATCGTCCGGGCAGCGGATATAGTCTTGTATAGGTTGATGAATTGAGGGCTTTCCTTGGGAAAAATTCGGGTTTTTCAAGCATTTAATCTACTGAGATATCCTCCCCGATTGGCCAAACTTGGCACTAGAAATCGCTTGCACCCATGCTGATGGTTTGGTTTGCTTGATGGAGCGGTTTGGATCGTCATGTTACCCATAAGCGTCTGAATGGGCAGTCTCAGGTGGGTTTCAGCATAACCAATCGCATTTTGTGTTTTCTTATCACGCTTGGTGATAAGCATTTTGCATATGGAGGACCTAATGAGAATCACGCGGGCCAGAGTGATAAATTACAGAAGTATTGATGACTCTTCCTGGGTAACCTTAGAAGATGTAACTGCTCTCGTTGGAAAGAATGAGTCAGGTAAAACGGCATTTTTAGAGGCCATAAGAAAGATAAACTCCATTTCTGGCGAAGATGACCAATTTAAAATCCGAGATTTCCCTAGGAAGGGCTATATAAAATATAAGAAAATTCATGAACAAAATCCATGTACTGTTGCAAAGGCAGAATTTGAATTATCGAAGGAAGAGGTCTCTGAAATAGAAGCCAATTTCGGTGAAGGAGTTTTGGCTTCCAACAAGGTGATAGTGGGAAAGAATTATAAGAATGAACGTATATGGGAAGTAAATATCTCAGAATCGGCACCAGCAATTGAGAATTCTTTTACCCCTTCTTTTTCTCCAACCCCAGTCTCAATACCTGGTGGGATAGCAGATAAGACAGAATCTGGGACAATTTCACCGGTGGCGAAAAAAATCGCCGATGATTTCTTGGATAAATGGCTCCCAAAATTCGTATATTTTGATAACTACAGTACGATGCGTGGCAAGATATCTATTTCTGATCTGAAGAAAAGGACGGCGGAAGGTGGTCCTTTTGATGACGCGGACCGCACATTTATGTCTCTTTTGACACTTTCGGGCGTCAGTCTAGAGGAATTAGAGGAAGACCTTGGATATGAGGACGTAAAAGTTGAATTGGAATCAGCTTCTATAACCATCACCGATGAAATTTTTGAGTACTGGCGTCAGAATCGTCAATTGAAAGTGGAGTTTGATCTATCCCAAGCTGATCCGCGGGATCCAGCACCTATGAATGAAGGAAAAATTCTTCATGTTCGTATTGAGAATGCTCGACATAGAGTGACTGTATCTTTTGATGAGAGGTCAAAAGGATTTGTCTGGTTCTTCTCGTTTTTGTCCTATTTTTCACACTTAGAGGAAACAGAAACCAGTGATCTAGTTATTTTGTTGGACGAGCCTGGAACCGCTCTCCACGCAATGGCTCAAAAAGATTTCTTGCGCTTTATGGACGAGAGACTCGCCCCACAATGCCAAGTGATATACACCACGCATTCACCCTTCATGGTAGATCTGGAAAAATTGAATAGAGTAAGAACTGTTCAAGACATGGATGGAGTCGGAACGGTTGTGAGTCACGACGCGGTAGAAAATGATCATGAGACAGTTTTCCCTCTTCAGATGGCTCTTGGATGGCAGATGGCTCAGACATTGTTTTTAGCTCCCCATTGTTTGATGGTTAATTCAGCATCGGATCTTATTTACTTGCAAACTTTAGGTGACCTTTCTGCTTCTAATGGTGCAGGTCGTATTGACCCACGATGGGTCGTTGTGCCCGTGGGAAGTGCTGAGAATTTGCCTACATTTGTTTCTTTATTAGGTGAGAACTATGTGAGCGTTGCTGTCATGATGGACATTACCCCCACCAACAAGCAGAGGGTGGAGCGTATTAATAGATCTAATGACACCACTGAAGAAAATGCGGTTAAATGGGTAGAGGTTACAAGAGTACGTGACGCTGATATTGAGGACCTATTTGAGCCCAATTTTTATTTGAAGCTAGTCAATCTCGCATATTCTTCGGAACTCGAAGAGCCTCTTACTATGAAAGCAATTTCAGAAAGTAATCCAAGAATCGTTGAGAGAATCAAGTCACATTTTAGTTCCGCCGGGATAGCGGGAGGGAGTTTTGATAGGTATAGGCCTGCAGCATATCTTCTCGAAAATTTTGACAAAGTCAAATACGATATTAGCGAAGAGACTGTCGACAAAATTGCTTCTCTTATAGGTAGAATTAACGGTCTGTTGCCAGGGGACAATCAGAATGGGAATGGGAATGGGAATGGGAATGGGAATGGTGTAATCAGTCTCTCTGAATCACAGCGTATCATGGCATCGAGCTAGTTGGGTTAAAATTAATCGACGCTCCTAGTCAAACTTTTTGGTTTAGGTCGATCATATTGACGAGAGTTTCTAAATTGTAGGTGTGAATCTAAATAAGCTACGCAGACTTAAATGGGCCAAAATTTTTCAACTCCTAATTCCTTACCATATTCTGAGGCTGTTGATCTTTGTTTGAGTCTCGCAGACTTTGAAAGAAATACACATAGTCCTAAGCACTCTGATTTCCATCTGGAGCGCATGATTTTTCTCGCTCAGCTATTGGGTGATCCACAGAATGCGGTTCCTTCAGTTCATGTAGCCGGCACTAAAGGTAAAGGCAGTACATGTGCAATGGTAGCGTCGATTATTGATGCCTCCGGAAAAAATGTTGGTCTTGCTACATCCCCTCACCTTCACTCTCTGACGGAACGTATAAGGTTTCGTATGAATCCAATTCCTAAAAATGACTTCATAACGCTTGTGTCCGACCTGTGGCCATTTATAGAACAAACTTCGACTGAGGGGAAATATGGAGGAGTCACATGGTTTGAGTTTATGGTGACAGCTGCTTTCCACTACTACGCAGTCAAACAGGCTGACATGCAAGTGATAGAAACCGGACTTGGAGGAAGATTGGATGCAACCAACATATTGTGTCCCGTGATTTCCGTTATTACCTCAATTAGTTTGGATCACACGAAGATACTTGGAGACACTGTTGAACTTATTGCGGGAGAGAAATCAGGGATAATAAAGCGAGATATTCCTGTGATTGTTGCGCCTCAACCTTACGGCGAGGAAGTCTATCCAGTTATAAGTGAAGTAGCAAAGGAAAAATCCTCTAGTGTATTAGATGTTAAATCTGCCTACGAAGTAATCGCAGAGCCTAACGATATTAAGACTCAGAATATTGTGATTACGGGAGATATTGATGAATATTCATTTAGACTTCCGCTGATGGGTCCCCACCAGGCAGAGAATGCTGCCACGGCTATTGCTGTATCAGAAACTCTCAATGATCTTGGATTTGAGATTTCATCTTCCAATATTAAGAGCGGGCTTGAGTCAGTACATTGGCCTGCCCGCCTAGAGGTTTTACAGGATAACGGTCCTATTCTCATGGTTGATGGGGCACATAATACCCATTCCGCGTCATCTGTTGTTCAGGCGATTAATGATATGAGAAGGCGTGACATACTCAAAATAGATAGAGTTATACTCATATTTGGAGTGTTGTCAGGGCATGATTCGGTGGGGGTACTGCAACAGTTTGAGTCTTTGGCATCTTTAACAGTGCCTGTTAGGTCAAGGCATCCTAGGTCGTCCCCTTCTGGACTCATCCGAGACCAGGCACAAAAATTAGGGATGAGTCTTGTTAAACCTAACGGTGAAATGGAAAGTGTGAGGGACGGAGTTGAATTAGCTCTTTCGATAGCTGGAGCTAATGATTTAGTGTTGGGTACCGGTTCGATTTCTGTGGCAGCAGAGGTTATTGAGTGGAAACAAAATATAGATCCTGAGATTTATTCCAACATTCCCACTGGGATATAAATCAAAGTACAAAGATTTCAATAGAGAAGAAACGAGGTATATCGGATGTCTGATGAGATAAAAAGGGTGGTTGTGACTGGTATGGGAGTGATGGCTCCCACAGGTAAGACAGTGGAAGAGTATTGGGAGAATCTTGTTTCAGGTGTTTCAGGTATCGGTAAAATTACTTTGTGTGATGCGAGCGAATTTCCCAATGATATAGCCGGAGAAGTCCAGGATTTTGATGCTTCTCAGTTTGCCAATGCAAAAGAAACCAGGAGGATGGCCAGATTTTCCCAAATGGCAGTGGCTGCTGCTGCCACGGCTATAGAAAATTCTGGATTGAATCTATCGGAGGAAAACGGGGAGCGTCTGGGTGTTGTTATGGGAAACGGGAATGGAGGATTTCCCACTACAGAGGAAAATGCTGCAACTCTGTTTGATAAAGGAGGAATGCGTATGAGTCCATTTTTTGTTCCCATGATCCTCCCTAATATGGCTGCTGCACAAATAAGTAGGATATTTGGGCTCCAAGGGTATACAAATACTGTCATTACCGCGTGTGCTGCAGGAAATCAGGCAATAGGAGAGGCTGCTGAGGTAATCAGGAGAGGAGCTGCTGATGTTGTTTTGGGGGGTGGGTGTGAAGCAGGTATAAGTCGTTTGGGCCTCGGAGGGTTTCACGTTATCAGGGCACTTAGTCGTTTTAAGGGAGATCCTTCCCAAGCCAGTAGACCATTTGATGCTGACCGTGATGGTTTCGTGCCTGCTGAAGGAGCAGGAGTACTGGTTTTGGAGAGTATGGAGCATGCAGTCAACAGGGGAGCAAATGTAATAGCAGAGATTTTAGGATACGGAGTATCTTCAGACGCTTTCCATGCTGTTCAGCCTGACGAAAATGGAGAAGGCGCAGCAAGGGCTATTAGATTCGCATTGCATGATGCCGGTATTACTCCGGAGGATGTCGACTATATAAATGCACATGGGACATCAACACCACTTAATGATGCGTCAGAGACGAAGGCTATTAAGAAAGCATTTGGAGAAGCCGCTTATACGGTTCCGATAAGTTCTACAAAATCAATGACAGGTCATGCACTTGGAGGGGCGGGAGCTATAGAGGCAGTAGCTGTGGTGAAGACGATAGAAACTGGAACAATTCATCCTACAATCAATCTTACAAATCAGGATGAGGCATGCGACCTAGATTTTGTACCGAATCAAGCAAGAAGAGTCGATGTGAAATTTGCACTCTCCAATAATTTTGGTTTTGGTGGACAAAATGCCTGCGTGGTGTTTGCTGCGGTTAATGACTAAGTTCTAGAACGTGATTATTTGGGAGTCACTTAATTACGGCAGGTCAAATCTTTCTGATAAAGGTGGTTTTTCCCACAATTCTTCTGCCCCATTCATCGCTTTGGTTCTTTCAGGACTCACTTTCCATGTGTCATAAATTGCGTCACTTTCCCATATCACTATTGAGCTGATTTGCTGCGTGTCTTCACGAGATAGCAATGTAGTCCTGCTGACAAAACCTGGAGCCTTACTCTGGGCCATACCGTTGCCATCTAGTAGGATCCTAGCTTGATCAAATGATCCTTTTTTGGCCCAGTGATGTGTGAGTACCCCTATCATGATTGATGTTCTCCCTTTTGGTTAAATGATGTTTCATATTAACCAAATTGCTTAAAAATCGATAGATCTCATTAACTCGACCCACGTGTTTTGAGTAATGTCGACTCTGCGTTTTCTCAACTCATCTTCTCTGTCCCAGAGTGTATCCGCAACTTTTTCCTTGGCATTGTAGAATCTGGTTTCGTCCCAATGCGTCGGGCTGTCGTAGCCCGTTAGGAGTACTACCTCCAGAGGAGAACTTGAGGATGCAGTCGTCCACAATCCAAGTATACAAGCTCCCATACTTTCTATTCTGGGCCATATCCCTTCCTCCGAGCAAGTAACAAATTCTGAAAGATCAGTCGGTGAAATGAAGAATCTTCTATATCCATAAACGGGTCTTCTGTCTTCAGGAGGGAGCGTTTTCTTTGGCCTGGAAGATACAGGTCGCAATATGCGTACGGTTTCCTCTTTCACTAGGTTTTCTCTGTCAGTTGTCCAGGCACCTTGGCCAGTCTGCCAGGACTCGGTGTTTTCATAACTGGTCATTTGAAGCATATGTGAGGCCGGGCTCCCTATCATGCCATTTAGCATGCATAGCACGCTTCCACCAGATGCTCTAATCGAAGGCCAAATAGTCGACTGGCAAGTGGAGATGTAGTCGGAGATAGATTCTTTATCTAGGATTGTTCTTCGCTCTTCTGTGATCATTTTGCCTGAGTCCTTTGCCAAACTATTTCCATAGTGGTTACTCTCATCACCAAATTCAAACAGGCGGCCTCATTCGCTTCAATTAGTTTTAAGGCATAAGTTTGCTATGTTTTTTGTGAAGGGGAGAAATCGGGAAGCAGGGGTTAATCCTCTTTTCCTGCAAAATAGCCCTCTGTATATGCGAATTTTGATGTTACTTCTAGCATTTCAACTATGCATTTCAAGTTACTGGGAATGCATTCTTCACTGTGTTAGTGGTGAAGGAAGTATTCAACTAATTCGGGAACCCATTCGGGCTGATAAGTATCAGTACCGACATTAACGGTTATGTCTAGCAAAAATGATAACCCACTCTGATCTGAATCAAACACTTCACAGAAAAGGGACTCTGCAAATTTAGCCATTTGAATCCTCGCTATTTATTCCCCAAATTAACTAATGTAAACTCGAATCATGAATCTATCCGAATATATACGGGATATTCCAGATTTTCCTCGAGAAGGTATCTTGTTTCGAGACATAACTCCACTTCTATCATCCCCGGCTGCTTTCAATTTTGCTATTTCTAAAATGTCAGATCTTGGGAAGGACTTAAAACCTGATGTGATCGTAGGTATTGAGTCACGGGGATTTATATTTGGTATACCTATTGCGATGAATTTGGGGTTGCCATTTGTGCCTGTAAGAAAGAAAGGAAAACTTCCCTTCCAATCGTTGTCTGCGTCTTATAATCTTGAATATGGAGAGGATAGTCTAGAGATCCATGAAGATGCTCTTTCACCGGGGGATAGTGTTCTGATAGTTGATGATTTGATAGCCACTGGCGGGACATTAGGGGCGTGTAGCGAACTTGTGGGAAAAATGAATGCAAAGGTTGTAGGGGCAACGGTCTTGATTGATTTGGTCGGTATTAGGGATAAAGACAGGTTTTCCGATATCAATATCAACTCTCTAATTAGGTATTGATGCCAGGAGTAGTCTGTTTGACATATCAAATTTGCTTTGTAAGCATAGAATTATAGAAAATTTTTAAACTCAAAATAGAGTGAGGATGGATAAAATGTCTGTAATAACTCTTGGAGGAATGTCAGGTGGAGGGGCGAGAATACTTGGACCCCTTGTTGCGGAGAAGCTAGGAGCGGACTACGTAGATAGGATATTTTTGTCCGAAGTTGCGAAAGAATTGGGTGCAACCGTTGAAGCCTTACATCAGAGGGAGGAACGACCTCCCACTCGTAGCGAACGCTGGTTCAGGGTCATTCAAAGAATTTTGGAGAGATCTTCCGTAACAGGTGCAGGAGGTGATCCATACTTTGGTCCCGGCGTGGCCGCATTTCTCACAGAGGAATATGAAGACATGCCCCAACCCACTATAACCCGTGGTCATGAACTTGAAGATGATGAGTATATCGAGGCGATTCATAACACTATGAGAGATATGGCGGAAGAGGGAAATGTAGTTTTTGTAGGTCGGGGTGGTCATGTGATTCTGAATGACATGCCTAATGTTTTGCGGATTGGGGTAATAGCTCATACAGAAGACAGAATTTCCAATCTTATGGGTCGTGAGAGTATAGATCATGATACGGCATTGTCAGTGATTGAGAACCGCGATCAGGCAAGAGCTTACTATTTTAGAAAGTTCTTTGAGCTTGAAGATCCGGATAGACCAGATCTCTATCACTTAACCATTAACACCAGTGAAGTAAGTCTTGAATATTCCGTTGACTTGATCATCAGATCTCTCACAGCCTTAGAAGAGGGTAAAATCGTAGGTCCGATCAATTCGTCAATCTGACCTTATGGATGTAAATGAATTTGAAGAGATCTTCTAATACTAGTTAGGAATTGGATTTTGCTTGCTCATCTTTGAACACCCCTAGACTCGATTAATATCAAACTGTGTGCATAATTATCTCTAGAGATTAAATAGTTTTTCTGATGGTATCGAAATGGAAGAACACGGGATGAGATTTAAAATGAAATTATTCGGGATACTTTGCTGACTGATATGCCCCGAAATTCAAAGTCACAGAATTATCATCTGTCCAATGCATTTTCATCTCAACTTATTGTCAGATCATGGGTAATGTCGACAGGTTTCAGAAAGAATAATCCTTTTAAGTCTCTTATTACTTACACTTTATTTTTCGGAATATTTACCATAGCAGTCGCCTTACATAGTGCTTGGACTTATTACGATATCTCACTTCCCCTGAGCTCCCCATCCAGTAACGTATCCTCTTACCATGAAACGAGCGAATTTAGAGAATTTCCTGAACATGCCACAAAATGGACCGCAGTTATCAGTAATGGGAAGATAATTGCATCTCCAGTACTGGTTGAGGACGCGATTTATGTTGTAGTTGGTAGGACAAGTGGCGAGGGTCGGATTCAAGCTATGAGTTCCTGGGACGGATCAATTTTATGGGATCATTCCTTATCAGGTGTTTCAGATTTTTCTCCGGTGGTTGCCGAGGATGTAATTTTCATTAGTTTACGTTCCGGATTGCTTGTCGCACTAGATCGGCACAATGGGAAAGAGTTGTGGTCATTCCAGGCAGAATCGTTCATCAATGGTCCGCCTATCGTTGAAGATGGAGTCATTTACCTGGCCGCTGTAAAAATTTACGCTCTAGACGCAGTTACAGGGGAGGTGAGGTGGACTCGAAAAGCACCGAAAGATGTGAGTAGCCATTTAGCACTTTCACAAGGAGTACTTGCATTTGTAGGATTTGACGGGGTGCTGAGGTTGTTTGACGCCGACAAAGGTAAACCCAAATTTGAATATCCAATTTGGTTTCCATTTTCTGATCAGTTGTTAGCCAGCAAGAGCCTATTGATTGTTACTGGAGGCGGTGCCAATATTCATGCCATAGACATTCGGTCTATTGATATTCCCTATGAGAGGGCAATGCGCTCAGTATGGGAAAGACTTTGGCTCTGGGGAATGGCTCCTTCTCCAACCGTTCCGAGAGGATACTTGTGGCATAACGGGACCTTGCAAGGTGTGGAAGCGAAGGCATTTGTAGCGGATGGCAATTTCGTTTATGTAGGTATTGAAGATGCCAAGGTGCCAGACTCCTCAGGACAAATTGTAGCTTTGGACTTGTCTGATGGTCAGGTTAGGTGGAGGACATTTTTGGATTCCTTTCCTATATCTGCTCATTTGGTTGGACAAGAGGGGCTTTTGGTTGCTACGAGCGCCGGTCATTTACATTTTTTGAGTAAAAGTTCAGGGTTTCAATCTCATCATGTTGAACTAGGATTAAAGCTGGTTGCTCCACCAGGTCTGGGGCATAATCAACTTGTTGTAGCTGATAACAGCGGAACTATTAGATCCTTAAAATGAAACTAGAATCATTTGGATATTTTCTGACAACGAACCTGTAAGAAGAAATTCGTCATTGGTGTATAACATTAAGGCAGGAGAGACAATATTCTAGCCTTCGTCGAGGCGGCCTCTTAACCTCGGATCAAGATAATCTCTTAGAGCATCCCCGAACAGGTTAAAAGCCAATACCGTTAAAGTTATTGCAACTCCCGGGAATATCACAAGCCACCAGGGCGGTTGAAAAAGTTCATTTAGAACACCACCTAACATATTTCCCCAGGTGGGGGTTGGTGGTGGCACTCCCATTCCTAGAAAGCTAAGAGCTGCCTCTGTGAATATGGCTGATCCAAGACCTGCGCTAGCCACAATAAGTAATGGTGCTAGACACTGGGGTGCAACGTGTCGAAACATGATTCGTAGTTCAGATGCACCGATTGCTGACGCAGCTTCGACAAACTGAGCTTCTTTGACTGAAAGAGCAACGGACCGTATAAATCTGGCAGTACTAGGTATTCGAATAAGAGCGATTGCAGCGATTATAGTAACAAGACCAGCTCCGAGGGCAGCCAATATTAACAAGGCTAGAATGATTGTTGGGAACGCGATGAACATATCCAGCACACGTTGAGAAATAAGATCAAATTTTTTTCCTAGGTATCCGGTAGCAACGCCCCAGATAAACCCGAGCAGATCCCCAATGAATATGGAAATAATTGCTACTAATAGGGTGATTCGAGCTCCGTAAAATATGCGACTCAGGCTGTCTCTTGCCAAAAAGTCGGTTCCTGCCCAGTGTTTTGAGTCTGGCGGAGTTTTTAAACTTTCAAAAAAAATTTTGTCTGGGTCATACGGCGCAAAAAGACCGGGTGCCAGTCCAATTAGAGCTAGCAAAATAAGTAGAAATACTCCAAAGGCGCCAATTGGAGACGACCGTATAAATCTCCAGAAGGACCCTGCCCATGAGCGGCAGAAACTTATCAGGCGATTTTCTTTTAGTGCAGACTTTTCTGAGGTGTTCGATCCTACCATGTCTGTGTCACTTGGTGCTTTGAGTGTTTATTCATATCGTATTCTTGGGTCTATGAATGCATAAATGTAGTCGACTACAAGGTTGATAATTATATAAGCCACAGCAAAAAGTAGAACCAGGCTTTGTATAACAGTCCAGTCACGTGCCTGTACGGCATAGATCAGACTGAGTCCTAGTCCAGGTACAGAAAAGGCCCTTTCTACAGCAACTGCTCCGCCTATGGTTGCTCCTAAATAAAGACCAGATATTGTGATGGTAGGGAGTAATGCGTTTCTTAAAGCATGCCTGAAGATTACCGTAGAACTGGCCAGCCCTTTGGCGGTTGCTGTTCTTACGTAATCATCTCTCAGAATCTCCAGCATGCTTGAGCGGACCATCCTGGCGATAATCGCACCAAAAGAAAAGCCCATCACTATTGCTGGTCCTATAGTCATTTGTAGGTTTTGCCAAGGATTTCCCCACAACGTGGCTAGTTCCATGGGTGGACGCCACCTAAAAAATATGACTGTAAACAAGATTATTGCTAGCCCTAGCCAGAAATTTGGTATTGCCATAAGAAGTGTGACAAACCCTCGAATAGAATAGTCTGCCACTGTGTTGCGTTTTACGGCTGATATTATTCCTGCTGGTAATCCGATTGCCCACGCAACGATTAGAGCCATTATGGAGATCTGCAAGGTTATTGGGCCTCGCCTAACAACCATGTCTGCAATTGATTTATCTTTTTGCCAGAATGAGTAGCCGAGGTTCCCTTTGGCAACATCCTGCATCCACGCTAAGTATTGGACCACCAGCGGTTTATCGTATCCAAGACTGGCTTTTACCTCTGCTAGCTCTTTGTCGCTTAGGACATATATCTGTCCCTCACCGATTATGCTTCTCAGCGGGTCCCCTGGGATTACCCTCATAGCAAGAAAAATTAATACTGTCACACCAAATATGGTGGGGATTGAGAGCAGTAATCTTCTTAAAAAATATTTTCCCATTAATTTACCAGTCTGCGGACGATTGAACTATTGAGCCTTGAAATGCTACGAGTCCCCTGAGTTCGGATTAGAATCCTGGGGACTCGTAAGTTTATAACTCTCTGTGGGCACACACCCTGTTGTTAAAATCACGAGGATGTGTGCTCACTTTCTTATTTTTGCTTCTTATCTTTCCAGCCAGACAGTCTCGTATCTGCCCCATGGGTATCCACCGAGGTTATCGATAGAAATACCCTTCACTCCCACGTGACCCATTGGCAGACCGCTGCCGCCACTGATCATAATTCCAGGAGGATTGGCATCAAGCATGTCCGCTGCCTGCTCAAATATACCGGCTCTTACAGCCGGATCAAACTCAACCAGGAGTCTGTCAATTATCTGCTCATCAAATTCAGGGTTGCAGTACCGATAGTAGTTCGATGGCGATCCGCACCTGTAGATTTTATTCCACTGTGCCGTTGGGTCTGGAACGTCAGATCCAATTCCTGTAGCGAAAATTATGTGCCACTGGCCATCTACGAGCGCTTCACCCTCTACACCTCTTTCTATTATTTCAATGTCTGAGGTGATTCCTAGTATCTCTTCCATCTGCTGCAGCATCGCTACACCATAGACTTCACCACCGGCAGGGGTGTTGTTACCAACTGCCTCGATGTGGAAGCCATCCGCGTATCCAGCTTCAGCAAGCAGGTCTTTAGCTATCTGTATATCGGCTGCTCTTCCAGCCTCATCAGTTCTCCAGCATTCTTCCTGAATGATTTGGTCATTAGACTGGGCATAAGGGTTTGCCTTACTTAGCCACCGAGCTTGATAGTTCGGTAGAGCAATTGAGCCTGCTACACCCCGAGCGTAATCTTTGTCGATTCCGCATTGCAGTGCACGTCGAACACGGGGGTCATCAAAAGGTGCTTTTTCGTTATTTATCCAGAGAGGAGTAACTCCGTTGATGGGAGGATTGCTTCCGTGGAATACGTCAGGCTCTTCCATCGCCTTTTGCCAAGTCTCCTGGTTTCCGTTCCAGGTGAAATCTACTATACCAGTCAACACTGCAGCGCCACGGTTGGCCCAGACAGGGATATGCATAGCCTTGATTCCGTCTACATACGGAAGGTCGGGGTTCCAATATTCAACGTTAGCTTCCATCTCCAAGTACTCACCAGGGAGTCTGTCCTTATACTTGAACGCACCTGTTCCTGGAGGGATATTTTCTCTAACGTTTTGGTCATGCAGGTCTAGAAAGTGCTTTGGATATATGACTGGATAGCCAAAGTGTGGGGCTGCCCCCAGAACCTCAATAAACCAAGGTGTTGGCCTCTTAAGGGTGAACTCCACGGTATTCAAATCTATCAACTTGATATCTTCGACTGCTTCAAAGCTCTGTTGCAACTGAGCAGTGTTTACACCCTCTGTGGGGTTCAAAATGCGGTCGAATGTTGCTATAACGTCAACACCGCTAAATCCGACGCCATCATGCCATTTGGCATTTTCTCTTAGGGTGAAAGTATATGTGAGTCCGTCACCGCTGGTTGACCAGCCGGTTGCCAGGTCTGGGACTACGCCTCTCAGCCCTTTCTCAAGGTTTCTGTAAGTAAGGTTGTTATAGACATTGGTTATGCCTGTATATGCAGGAGCTCCTTGACCGATGTCCCAGTGGGCCATCTCAACAGGTCCTGCGGTTCTCACTACCCCACCGCGCTGTGGGTTGTCGTCTGATGACTTCATCATGTGATCCTGCAAGGACGCATCCATGTGAAGCACCACAGGAGTAGCAACTGGTACTATGACCTCTTTCACTACTTCCTTGATAACTGTCTCGCCAGCGACCTCAACTTCAACCTGTTCAACAACAGTTTCAGTCACGACTTCTTTCACTATTTTTTCAACAGCAACTTCTTTAATTACTTCGACGGGAACTTCTTTCTCAACAACCTTAACCACTTCGACTTCCCTGATTTCAGAGTCACCACAAGCGATTACGGCTGACAATGCGAGTAAAGCAAGTACCCCTACAAAAAAGCGTCTTAGATTCATAAATCTATCCCTCCTAACATTTGGTCCAACAAATATCACTGAAAACATTGCTGTGATACTGGCAAACAGCCTCCAATAAATTCTTCACGGAAGGCTGAAATACCGGAGGAGGGTAACATAAAAAAAATTGTAAGTCGAAGGAGTGTTTAACAACACAGTAATCCTTGTATTTTGTGACTGATATTTTCCATGATGATCACTTTACCAACAAGAATACTTGATATCGCAATAGGCGATAGGCTAGTCGTGATTTTGCGACTTCGAGTTGCTTCATTTATAGGTTAATGCAATGAATGCCTTTTCTCTTTAATGAATTAAATTGATTTACCCTGTATTGTTGTCAGGGTTGATGATTTGTAGATATTTAGGTTAACTGGTTTTTAATAGCTATATCTTGGCAGTGAGATATGCTTGCTGAATGACCTTGGAGAGTTTAGATGTCGTCTTTGTTGGAAGTGAAGGACCTTAAGACATATTTTTTCATGCCTGATGCGGTTGTTAAGGCTGTGGACGGCATATCTTATGAGATTAGTGAGGGTGAGATTGTCGGTGTTGTTGGTGAAAGCGGGAGCGGAAAAAGTGTTAGTGCCATGTCGGTGATGAGACTTATCGCTAGCCCTCCGGGGAGGATAGTGAACGGTGAGGTAATCTTCGAGGGCGATAATCTAGTTGCTATGAACGAAGATGAGATCAGGAAGGTTAGGGGCAACGACATCGCCATGATTTTCCAGGAACCCATGACTTCCCTGAATCCGGTATTGTCCATTGGACGGCAAATCACTGAGACTCTTGAGCTTCACCAAAATATGAATCGGAGAGAGGCAAGAGAAAAAGCTTCAGAGTTGCTAACAATGGTTGGTATACCCGACGCAGATACCCGTTTAGATCATTATCCACACCAGTTCAGCGGTGGAATGCGTCAGAGGGTGATGATTGCTATAGCTCTTAGCTGCGACCCAAAGTTAATTATTGCCGATGAACCGACCACAGCTCTTGATGTCACGATTCAAGCTCAAATACTTGAACTTATGAAAGATTTGTCTCGCCAGTCAGGGACAGCTTTGATGATAATAACTCACAATTTAGGTGTTGTGGCTAGGTATGCTGATAGAGTAATCGTTATGTACGCTGGGAAAATTGTTGAGACTTCTTCAGCGGTAGAGATATATAAGAATCCCATGCACCCTTATACGCAGGGACTACTTAACTCCGTGCCACGTCTGGATTCAGACGATGCCAGCCGAACCAGACTTGAAGCCATCGAAGGTATGCCACCTAGCCTCAGTGATAGACCTGGAGGATGTGGATTCCAATCAAATTGTAAGTCTCCTAGTCCAGAGTGTAGTACCTTAGAACCTGTTCTTAGGGAAGACTCCCCTAATCACTGGGTTTTATATTGTTCACACTGTGAGAA
>ERZ724561.128-NODE-128-length-14961-cov-2.747539_pt1 | contig 14961 bp, 18 predicted proteins | sample MGYA00375855_ERZ724561 | MGnify/ENA primary metagenome ERZ724561 (study PRJEB28725, sample SAMN03264854) | marine sediment metagenome | biome: marine pelagic biome; feature: marine oligotrophic desert; material: ocean water | place: Pacific Ocean:North Pacific... | reverse complement strand
GGCTAACACCTCATGCAAAGACCGGGTCCCTTTGAAGAAATCGGGGCGATGCTGTGATTATCACGCTGGGAAGTCTACTAGGGCGTGTACAGGTACGGGGGAGAGGCTCTCCCTCGCCCCAAGCCCGGTCAGCTCAATCACGAATAGGGCGCCAACGACCTCGGCGCCTTGTGTGGCGCACAACTCGACACAGGCACCCACCGTGCCGCCCGTGGCCAGAAGGTCGTCGACTATCATCACCCTCTGGCCGGTGCTCAGGGCGTCAGTGTGCATCTCAAGGGTGTTGGATCCGTACTCGAGGTTGTATTCTGCGCTGATGGTGTCGGCCGGTAGTTTGCCGGGTTTGCGGACCGGGATGAAGGGGATGTTGAGGGTGTCTGCCAAGAGGGGGCCGAAGATGAAGCCCCGAGCCTCCGGGCCGACGACCGCTTCGGGTCGCCAGCCCAACCCCCCCAGATCGTTGGCGAAGCGTTCGGTGATGCCTGACATGAGGCCTGGGTCGCTCAGCACGGGGGTGATGTCCCGGAACATAATCCCCTCTAAGGGGAAGTCCGGCACCGTGCGTATGGCGCCCCTCAGGCTTTGGAGTAACTCGTCAGACATGCTAAACGCTCCATAAGGGGAGGGTCCCGGGCCCAAGTGGGCCCAGGAGTCCCGTTACGTAATTATGTTCAGGTAAGGCCCAACGCCTCGAACAGCCAATCGATGGTGTTCATGTCGCCAGGTCCTAGGTAGAACATTGCCATGAAGGCAAAGAGCGCCCACATTACTGGGTTCAGCTCGTCGTGCTTCTGCATACCGATCTTGATGGCCACGTAGGTAATTACACCCCATGCGATACCATCAGCAATCGAGTATGTGAACGGCATCAATACCATGGTCAAGAATGCTGGAAGAGCCATTTCGGCGTCTGCCCAGTTGATGTCTGCGGCTTGGCGCATCATCATTGCACCGATGACGACTAGTGCCATTGCTGCTGCGAAGGTAGGGATGTTCTGGAACAAATCCGAGAAGAAGAGGCCTGTGAGCATCAATACACCCACAGTCACTGCTGTTAGACCTGTCTTGCCTCCTTCCTCAACACCGGCTACCGACTCAATGTAGGTCGTTGTGGTGCTGGTTCCAATGGCTGCTCCGACGATGGTTGCTGCTGCGTCTGCAGTGAACGCCTCATCGGAATTCATTAGCTCGTCGTTCTCATCGACATATCCGGCTTGGCGGCCCACTGAATAGAGGGTGCCAGCGGTGTCGAAGATATCTACGAACAGGAAAGTGATCATCACCATCAGGAACATTCCAACAGTTGTTCCATCGCCGACATCTGATAGGGCGCCAAATGCTGCACCCATTGTTTCCTCAGGCAAACCGACGAACCCGATAGCAGTTGGGTCTGGCCATGTAGCGTGAACGCTAGCCCAGCCGGCTCCTCCTGCCATGAAGTCGTTGTACGGGTCATATGCCTCAGTACCCCAACCCCAAACAGAGGCCACGGCGATACCGATGATGATTGCGCCCTTCTGGCCACGGGCAATCAGGACGGCTGTCAATATCAGACATACCATCGAAATGAGTGCTCCGTGGTCGTAGACGAACGTCTCGTGGGCTCCGATGTTCACCAATGTGGCTCCATCATCCTGAATCCAACCCATCTCTCTCAGACCAATGATTGCCAGGAACATACCGATACCGGCGCCTGTGGCTATCTTCAGGTCTGTGGGGATTGAGTTGATCATCAGCGATCTCCAACCACCGATCACAGGGATCTGTGGCATAGACATCGCCAAGAACAGTAGTCCTTCCACGAACACAGCGGCAAGGGCAACGTCCCAAGGGACGCCCATACCAAGAACTACCGCGAACGTAAAGTACGCGTTTAGTCCCATTCCAGGTGCGAGTGCGAACGGTAAGTTCGCGTACAGGCCCATGATAGTACATCCCACGAAGGCCGCTACAGCCGTCGCGAACAATGCATCATCAAATGGTATGCCTGTTGCACCAAAGTTACTCAGCATAGAGGGGTTGACTATCAAAATGTAAGCCATGGTCAGGAATGTCGTCATTCCTGCCCTTAGCTCACGGTTGACAGTGCTCCCCGCTGCTGTTACTCCAAATTGTTGATCTAATGCTTCCATTTTTTCACCTTTTTTTCCATTATACCATAGCTTACGCCTAGGTATTTCGACGCATGACAAATACGGCCTATCAATGGTTCGGGCGTAAATTAGGCCTATCCCAATAGTATCTCAGTCTGATTGGGTGGTAAATGAACCATCATTTCCTCTCCAAGAAGGATGTTTAGGGCCTCTCTACTCTCTTCATCTGCATGAAAAATAACAGTGTGTTTAGGGTTGCAGGCCCGGGCGAAATCGACTAGTTCTTTCTGCCCGCCGTGATTAGAAAGAGAAAGTTGTTCGACTTCTATGTCAATTGGTACGATGTCTCCATAAATTCTGAGTTTACGCTCATCAAGTAAGAGTCTCCCTCCGGAATCTTCGGCCTGGTATCCAGTGAGTAAAATCGCGTTATTCCCACTATGGCGAAGGCGGTTAGCATACCAGATAGCAGGGCCTCCATCCAACATACCACTGGTGGTGACTATTGCGTCGGCCTCTAACGCCTTTCTGCGATCTGATTTACTAGAGACCCTTCGGCACCACCGCCAGGTCTTAGCAAGCCCTTTCGGGTCTCTCACTGCTTCGGGGTGATCCATCCAGTGCTTGGTCACGCGTGTGCCCATACCATGGTAATGGACCTCAAGATTAGGTGCCTCCCTGCGTAGGATCTGTAGGATATCTTGGCCCCTACCAGATGCAAAGGCCGGGATGAGAGCTGTTCCGCCCCTGTCAACGATCTCAAGCACACGATCGACTAGTTTCCTCTCCTCGCCCATCCTCTTGGGGTGGATTCGATTTCCATATGTGCCCTCAAGAAAGAGGATGTCGCACTCAACTGGTTTGGCCCCGAGAACGCTTGGACTATCTCGTGTATCCATATCCCCCGTCCACAGATCTTGGCCTCGGGCGTCTCAATCTCAACCATCACCGCTCCCGGTATGTGTCCGGCCCGATGGAATCTACATCTCCAAGCACCGATATCAAACCACTCCCCCATACGATGAGTTACCCAGGAATGCAATGCTTCATCCATATCTCTACGATCCCAAGCTAAAGGATATCCTTCTATTTTGGAGACTTTGTATGTATCTCGCCACATCACCTCAGAAACTGAAGCTGTGAGGGGGGAACCGTGCAACCTGGCCCCTTGGTGGCTAGCAACCCATGGAGCCATTCCAATATGATCAATGTGTGCGTGAGTAATGATGACATCATCAACAGGGGGGCACTCTGCAGGATACTTTGGTGGTTTAGTTGGGGCGAGGCCATAATCAATCAGCAAACGAGTGCCGGTGGCATCTTCGAGTATACAACCCACATTGCCAACCTCATCTCCTCCACCCAGGAAGAATGCCCTGATCCCGCCCTCGACCGGTTCATCAGGATATGTCGTTGTGCGCCCCGGGGTGTAGAGGACCATGGGGGCCGCTAACGCTCATCTTTCATCAGCCAACCGGGCGAACCCGACGATTTCCGGTCGAAGCGTTCTGTTTCGGTTTTGTTCGTTTGGACTTCTGGATAACGATTATCTTCTTTCGATTTGATAGTACGATTATCCATCAAAGATTAGATTTACAGACTATCTTCCATCAATATCATTTGAAGAAAACCACCTCCACTGGAAACATAGGGGTGGGGCAGTATTACATGGGCCCCTTTGGTGCCACCAATGTGGTTCGACAGGAAGGCCATATCTTCGTCGTCGATGAGGATCGGTGTTTCGGTTGTGCGGCCTGTGTAGCTTTGTGCCCTGTCGACGCTCTTTCTTTGCAGGGTCTATTGGCGATTGTAGTTGAATCCTCATGTACACATTGTGAACTTTGTATCCCCTCTTGCCCCGTGTTTGCATTGGACATCGTAGAGGGGGTTGGGTTGGAGGCTTCTTTTTGAGAATAGCAATCTTAGGAATTAATCAGGAATCTATTTGTCATGCACATTCTATTCTTGATAGGGATAACAGCGCATTAATCACCATCTACACAGAGGATGCGGAAGCCGGTTTTTCCGAGAATCCTCCTGAAGCGATAATTCTGAATGAGGTTTTAGAATCAATTTCTTCGAAGTGGTATGGGCTTGTGCCAGAGGCATTGGATCGTGACACACCATCCTCAACCAGCTCCTCTTGGTTGGTCAAGGCGCTGGCAATTCGCCTGGCAGAGAGGGGTGCAAAATTCCTCCTTCACACTAGAATTTCGAATATTGACGAGAAAAATCAAGAAATTTCTTTCCGGGGCGGTGGGCAAATCCCATCGGGCATTCAGAGATATGATCAGTTACTCGATTACAGATGAAGATAAACAATTTCCCGACGGAAGGACAACTCCTTGTCAAATGGTGTGAAAGCCTTAGATGGGAAACTCAGGACGGCGGTTTGTGAGCGATACGTCTGACTGGCTACGTGAGTATGTTTGCCGTCCTCGAAGTGGTACACGACATGCCATACTGATTGATCCTGCAGACCAAACCACTGAGGTTGCCGCCAAACGCTGTGTTGCGGCTGTGTCTGCAGGTAGCAGTATGATTCTGGTCGGGGGCTCCACAGACACGGACATGGATAACGTGCATGACACCATCCTTGCAATCAAGGAAGCACTCGAATTGGTGACTTGGGCCTCTAGTCAGGACTCCGATAGCCAAGAAGAGGGTTGGAATGTACCAGTTCTTCTCTTCCCTCAAGGCGCTGCAGCTCTGTCTCCTGCAGCCGACGGCATCACTTTCATGATGCTGATGAACTCCACTTCTCCTCGTTTTCTAATTGAGGAGCAGGTAATGGGTGCGCCCTACATTCGTGATGCTGGCATCATTCCACTTCCAATGGGGTACGTGATATGTGCACCAGGAGGTAGAGCTGGCCAAGTTGGTCAAGCAAAACTGATTGAATCAGGAGAGACTGATCGTGTCAGTGCATATGCCATGGCGGCAGAATCCTATGGCTTCGGCCTATTCTATCTTGAAGCTGGTAGTGGGGCTACCCGCCCGGTCGAACCACAACTAATCCAAGCAGCCCGTAATTCTTGCAACCTAACCCTCGTAGTTGGTGGAGGAATTCGCGATGGTGAGACCGCTAGGAGAGCGGCCCAGGCGGGAGCGGATTGGATCATCACCGGCAACCTAGCCGAAGAATTCGATGATGCCGATGAACTAGAAAGAGTTCTGTCAGACTTCATCATTGAGATGAACTCTTAACCCGCTCGATTTCTTCAATCAACCTCTCCAACTGACTCTCCAAATCCAATATGAGCGTGACCTGCTCCTCTTCACTTCTGAGCAACCTAGCATTTTCCTCTTGCAACTCGGCTGCCCTATCAAGCCCCCCCTCATCGTCAAATCGTCGCTGCTTTTCATTACCCAACTGAACCTCTAAACGAGACACACGACTCTCAGATACACGCAAACTCTCTTCAAGCTCAACCACTCTAGCGCGTGCAGAACCTTCCTGTTCCATGGCCCCCATATCCATCTCCAAGGCACGCCTACCTTGCCGTTCTGTAGCAAGCTCTTCTTCGAGCCTAATGACTTCCTCCCAAACCGAGATAACTTCCTCAGCTAACCTCTCTGGCGCCATCCCAGCGAGCCTGTCTGCGAGAACATCTCCCGACTCCTCACTAACTCCAGACTCTTCGGAATTCACAACTATCAACGAGAATCGCTGCCCCACCACTCTTCAATCTTGAGGGGACACAGGTCCGAAGGACCTCATCTTCCAACCACTAGGCACTTGCGCGCGGTCGAAGTTAAATTGTGGCCGCGGGTCGCCCGCGCCATGAAGGCGTTCAGAGCGACAGGTACGTTCAGGTCCAGAAAGAACGATCAACCATACACACTCGATCTTGTGGCCGAGAATGAGGATGATGCAATGGAGAGAATATTCTCCAACTTTGGGAGCCGCCACGGAACACCTCGACGCTTTGTCATCGTTGATTCGCTGAAAAGCATCAACCCCTCCACATCCACGGCCCCGGTAGTCGTGGCCCACTTCCGCGACAGTGCTGTTTCTGAAGAGGAATAATCCATCACCATATTGCGCAATGGTGAAAGGACACACCTAGCAGGGTGTGTCGATGAAGAAGTGGTTCATGCGCCAGTATTGGCGAATCCAACAGAGCCAAACACTCATCTCGATGGGTTTTTGGACGTCCACACTCACTCTATTGATTTGGCCCTATGTAAGTTGGAGATTCGAGGCCAACTCAACATTTCTAGGCCTCAACATGACATATTGGGGCTTGATTGCAATTGGCGCTTCAGTATTGGCCATAGTCCTGTTAATCGGGCGGGTCTATGATGCGACTCTCGGCCTTTGGAGAGAACACCTCACTGTTGTCCAAGAGCGGAACCCATTCACCACCTACAAACTGAATGCACCTTTCGGCATCCTACTCTCTCAGACCAACGAGATCCTGCGTAGAATGGCACCCGAGGACGAGGACATCCAGAGGCATTGCGATTTTGTGAACCGCTGGCTGGAATGGAATTCCGAGCAGGAGATTTGGGCGCGGTCAATGAGTTCCTGGAAAAATATCGTAGGGGACGACGACCCTTTCCTATCTCATCTCGACAACAGTGCGAGGGACAGCCTGGTGTCTGCGGCGGACGAGCTGCAGGACTTCTGAGCGTGTACACGATGTTCCAGCATGAGCAGGTAATTGCTATCGCCATCGAGGCAGGCAACGCCATTCTAGAGATTTACAACAAAGGCTCGACTATCGATGTGATGACCAAGGATGACAACTCACCCCTTACAGACGCAGATCTCGCAGCCCACAGGGTGATTGTCGGGGGCCTACAACAAATCGACCCCGACACACCTATCGTTTCCGAGGAGGGTAGAGTGGGCGATCCACTATCGTCTGACCTATGTTGGTTGGTCGACCCTCTCGACGGAACCAAGGAATTTGTCAAGAGGAATGGTATGTTCACCGTCAACATAGCACTAATGACTCGACATAACAATCGCTGGGAACCAATATTCGGAGTGGTACATGCCCCTGTCACCTCTACCACTTGGTCAGGCGGCAAAGGAGACGCACAGGCAGAGCGACTTTCGCCCAACGCAACAACACCAATCAAAGTCAGACCAAGCAGCGGAGATGAACCGATACGATTAGTCGCCAGTGGTTCGCACAGAGGAGAAAGGGACGAAATCTTCGCAGCCTCATTGGGGAAGTACGATCTAGTGAGGATGGGCTCCTCACTCAAGGCCTGTGTGGTTGCCGAAGGATCCGCCGATCTTTATCCAAGATTCGGCCCCACTTCTTGTTGGGACATCGCAGCTGCTCATGCGGTTGTTTCGGCTGCGGGGGGCCTTGTTTTGGATCCTGAGGGCAAAACTCTCGATTATGACTTGGTGAATGACGTACTCAACCCTCACTTCCTAGTGGCCGCCGATGAACGATGGACTAATGATTGGGTGAAATCCAACTATTGAAGACCAGCAGACCAGATTGAAGCATCGAAACCAGTCACTTCCTCAAGGACGCCCAAATCTGCTCGCACATCCTCCTTCATTGCGACCATATCTGCCTCACTAGGTCCATCCCTACCCTTTCGCTTGCTGCTGAGAACAGGCAACTTGTACACATTGACCCCCCTACTCTGTAAGGATTTCACGATAGGCCCCTTGATGATACCAGGGATCACTGATGCAACCCCTTTGAACAACTTCCCGAACAATGTGATAGGTCGCCTATCTGCGGCGGTATTCGCGTTGTGAACAGAACTGAGGTTGAAGTCAAATTTAGCGACCCCAAGGTGCTCCACAATCTCACTCAGCACAACCCCTGGCTCACTTCTCATCCTACTAGATTCAATCAGTAAGAAACGGTCACCGGAAAACAAATCATACCACCTGGCAAGACTGGTTCCATAGAGTGTGTCTACACTCAACCGCTCGTCCCTCCAAGCATTACCAAAAGACTCCCAATCGGCTCCATATTGTGCAACCTCCTTGGTATCTAGTACCATGTTCCAATGACTGATTGTTCTACTCACAGGCTCCCTGAGGCAGACTATGAATCGGGCATCAGGCCACCACTCTGAGACCCTTTGCGGCGTCAACGGGCAGGCAAGCGCGTGTACCGAACAATCCAACTTTACCCCTTCTCCCACAAAGCACGATGAGTATCGGCCCCAATCAGGAAGTTCAGTATCCCGATCAAAGGTTCCTTTGTGCGTTGCAACCTCGTTAGGTTCCTTGGGATTAGAGACACAGATACCGGGATGTTGCTCCAACGCACTGGCTAACCAAGTGGTCCCGGATTTTGGCGCACCCAGTAGGAAAGCACCGACATCTGGTATCCCCTGGGCCTCGAGAGTCACAGCACCCCCTTACCCCCTCTCGATATAGGTTGTGCGCGCCCCCGTCGGTGTGAAATAGGGAACTCCTGTCGCACGGACGCAACGGGTGTTCTGATGGCAAACAGGGTTGTATGGTTCACCGGACTCTCCGGAGCGGGGAAGACGACCATAGCAATGGCCGCGGCCGACCGCTTTGGTTGTGAAGTACTGGATGGAGACACCATTCGAGACTTCTTCTCCAACACAGACTTCTCCAGAGAAGGCCGTGAGAGACATCTCCTAGGCGTTGCCAGAATGGCCAAGATGATATCCAAGCACACCAATGTGATTTGCTCTTTCATCACTCCATATGAGGATGTGAGGCTGAAAATCCTAGATATCCTTCCTGAGAATGCCGTCATGGTTCATATCTCGACTTCACTCGAAGTTTGTGAAGACCGCGACGTCAAAGGACTCTACGCCAAGGCACGCTCAGGTGAGATTGCAAACTTCACTGGAGTAACCGACCCATTTGACTCCCCCGAATGCGCACACCTGACACTCGACTCAAGTGGCGAGGAAGGTAAGGGTGTGGACGACTTAGTCGACCAACTCTCCCATTTATTCGAGAGACCAAAAGCTGTTCTTCTGCCAGGCCGTTGGCAACCGCTCCATGTAGGCCATGAGTGGCTGATTCAGAGAGAATTGGACCAAGGAAACAGAGTGGTCGTGGGAATCCGAGACACTCCTGTGACAGAATCAGACCCATACTCTGCTGGTATGCGAAAGAGGATGATCGAGCATCGTTACGAAGGCGAAGATGTAGAAGCTTGGATAATGCCAGACATAGTGGCTATTTCCTATGGTCGCAAGGTAGGTTACGAACTACGCGAAGCCGACGATATCCCGCCCGAAGTCTTCGCCGTGTCTGCTACTGGAGTCAGAGGAGGCAATCGAGCTAATGTGTCTGAGAAAGTTATGGAGTTCATGATTTCAGAAGGCATCTGGGACGGAGAGTAACCAGTAGACATAAGTCCACAAAAGCCCTCCCTGAATCATGTTCCAGAGCATCAAATCCCGAGATGGCCGAATCTTGGATGTATTAGTCGCTGGCGACATGGAGTCGAAGACAGCATTAGTCTGTCATCACGGAACCCCAAGTGACGCCTCAATCTGGTCAGATTGGCACCAAGACGCACTTGACAACAATCTCGTCCTAATCGCCATATCCCGGCCTGGTTACGGACTATCAGACAGGAACACAGGTAGGACAATTTCCAGCGTAGCAGCCGACGTCGAAGATGTACTCGACAATCTAGGAATAGACCATTTTCTAGCCATCGGTTGGTCTGGTGGTGGACCCCATGCACTAGCTTGCGGTGCCTTGATTCCAGACCGCTGCAAGGGAGTATCATCTTTAGCAGGAGTCGGGCCTTATGGTGAACCCGATCTAGATTTCCTAGAAGGAATGGGCCCGGAGAATGTAGAGGAGTTTGGCATTGCTCTCCAAGGAGAGGGCCCACTTCGTGTTTGGATGGATGAGCACGCCGATGCGTACCGCACGATTAGTGACGACGAACTCGCCTCAGCGCTGGGGGGTTTAGTCCCTGAAGTGGACGTAGTTGCCCTGAATGAACAAGGACTAGCATCCGTGTGGGCGTCGAGTATGCGCAGATGCTTTACTAACGGGTGGGATGGCTGGATAGACGACAATCTCGCGTTCTGCTCAGGTTGGGGTTTTGAAACATCTCAAATCACCACCCCAGTCACCATCTGGCAGGGTGATTTGGACCTCATGGTCCCTTTCGCCCACGGTGAGTGGCTACTCAAACACATACCCACAGCCAAACCCAGGCTGGAGAAGGGACACGGCCACCTATCTCTGGTCGCCGACCGCAGACAGGCAATCATCGACGATCTGATCTCTAATCTCTGACCACCACTCTGCGACGGCTTCTTGGCTGTCGGACATCTCGAACGGCACGATGGCAGTCGACCGTGCAGAGTTGCAGAGGATGGCTCAGTTGGTAGAGTTCAACCGCGAAAGGATGCAAACAATCGAACAGCAGGTCCGTCAACTCGAAGCCATCAGGATGGAGCAAATACAGGCCATAGAGGCCCTACGGGCTATTCCCGAAGAGGGAGCTGAGGGCGCCATGATTCCTCTCGGCTCAGGCCTTCAGATTATTGCAAACATCCCCGCTGACGCCGGCGCTGTGATAGACATCGGCAGCCGTGTACAGGCCGAGAGAACCAGAGAGGAAGCCGCGGACATCCTTACCAAGAGAGGCGAGGAGTTGGTTTCAGTTATTGACAGACTTCGCCAAGAGTTCGACGAACTAGAAAAGACAACAGTCGAGACCGCTCAGAAGTTCAATGAGAATGTCGAACACCTAGACCCCGAAGACCTCACCTCTTCCGAAACTGAAACTGAGGCACCCGCCCAGCAGAAGACGCCCCGACGCAAGAGGAAGCGGGGTACTGAACTGACACTCGACGACTGAGGCTACATCATGGGCTTATTCGACCGCTTCAAGAAGCGCTTCAGAAGAAGCACCGAAGAAGAGATTTCAGCTGACGAGGAGTCCCCTGAGGCAAAACAAGCCTCCGAAGAGGGGGCCCGAATGAGGCAGAATATCGCCAAACCCCGTGAAGAACCAATTCTTCAGGAAACAACCGAAGAGCCAGATGACGAATGGGACGATGAGGATGATTCAACCCCAGACCCATTCGCTGCTGTTCCAACAGATCGTAAACAGAGGAAGCAGGAAAAGAGGGCGGCCTCAGTAGAACAGGCGAAGAAGCCAGAACAACCGAAAGAGCCCAAACCAGTAAACGAACCAATGCAATCTACTACCGGTCGCAAACTAGTCTCTAGTGGGCCTGCGAAGATAGAGGTTGATTTCGGTGACACCGCGACCAAGACAGGAGGCCGAGTAATTACAGCCAGCTCCAAACTTGACTCCATGCTTGAGGAGTTAGAGGAGGATCTTCTCACATCGGACATGGCTCAAGGCGCCGCAGAGGAAGTCGTATCGACACTGAAAGCTAACCTGATTGGAACTAGATTGAGCGGTGTAAAGAAACTCGAAATCGTTCTGGAGGAAGCACTCAGACACACTCTATTAAAACTCCTAGAATCGGGCTACTGGGACTTTGACAAAACAGTAGACGCCTTCCTTGAAGAGGGCAGTCCAGTAGTCATTATGGTGGTCGGTGTGAATGGCACTGGTAAGACCACGACCACAGCAAAAATCGCCCACCAACTATCTGAGCAGGGCAAATCAGTAGTCCTTGCAGCAGCCGATACATTCCGTGCCGGAGCAATAGATCAACTGGCTACTCATGCTGAGAGAATAGGAGTTCGATGTATTCGTAGCCAGAGAGGAGGAGACGCAGCAGCCGTCTCCAGGGACGCAGTGGACAGCGCGAAGGCGAGAGGAGAAGACATCGTCATCATCGATACTGCAGGTAGGATGCAGAACAAGACCAATCTGATGGAAGAATTGAGGAAAGTGCATCGAGTGACTCAGCCCCATTTGGTGCTATTCGTGGCAGATGCCCTAGCAGGCAACGACGCAGTCACACAGGCGGTTGAATTCCAGCGCATGCTGAGTTTCGATGGCGCTGTGCTATGCAAACTTGATACCGACGCTAAGGGAGGCGCAGCACTCTCTATCGCACATTCAACAGGCAGACCAATCGTTCTAGCTGGAATAGGTCAGGGATATGAGGACCTCATTCCCTTTGATCCAGAATGGCTCTTGGATTCAATTCTCTGATTAATTTATCAGTTGGTGACCGAGTACAGTCATTCTAGAGTGATTCAGCAACCCCAGACCGCGTCGTTCTTGAATCGTCACCCACACGTCGGGCTAGATGTCTAGTGAGGAACAACCTCTGGCTTTAGTCGTGGTCGGCAATGCGACAGTCGAAGGACGACTCCGAAGTATCCTGAAGAATCAAGGTTGGAGGACGGAGACCTGTGGTGATGGTGACAAGGCTGTCGATGAGTTCGTCAGCCTCCGCCCCGATCTAATTTTCCTGTCTCTAGATATTCCATCGATGGACGGCCACCTGGCCGCCCTCGAGATGAGAGAAACAGATTACGAGGCCAGAATTGTGATCGTTAGCTCAAGACAGCGCCTGACTACGGCTCGCAATGCAGCGTATTCGGCTGGCGCCGTCGCCGTTCTTGAGACTCCTCTGACCCAGTCAGTTTTCGATGAGAACTGGGAGTCAATGAGGGGAGACATCCCCCCCGCTCCAGGGCTGGCCGATCTCGATGAGCTCTATCCAGAATCTGAGGAACCCGAGATGCCACCGATGCCGATGCCTCCGGTTATGCCTATGATGCCCGAAGCTGTGGTTATGCCCGAAGCCCAAACAAGTGAACCCGAACCTGCCGAGAAGCCCAAGAAAAAGGGTAAGTGGTTGAAGAGAATCTTCTTCCTTCTGGTGATATCGATTGCTGGAGCAGGTGGGGCGCATTACGGCGGTTTTGTCGACTTGACCGAGTATCTCCCGATATTGGAAGACTATCTTCCGTAATCGTGTCTTGAAATTTCCAGACAGTTACCTTGTCTTCAGCGCAGACCAGGTTGCATCAGCATAGGCCTTGGCAGCGGCCACAGGATCATCCGACTTGTGGATGCCCGAGCCAACGATAACCGCATCAGATCCAGCCTTTATGGCGTCAGAGGGATGACCGTATCTCTGCCCGAGGATACCTTCCTCAGCAGAAAGGTTGACTCCCGGTGTCCAGATCATCTTACCCTCACCTACCTTCTCGCGCAGAGAAGAGACCTCATCTGGCGAACTACCGTTGCCGATGTATCCCATAACATGCGGTGAAGAGGCGCCCGTAGAAATCGTCTCATCTGTGTAACTCTCTGTCAACAGATTACCTCTGCTGGACATCTGTGCGAGCAGGAAAATACCACCTATTCGCTGTACATCATCCCACCCGGCAGCGATTCCATCGACAATATCAGGGCCCGAGACCCGATGAGCTGTGACTATGTCAGCCCACGAGCGAATGTCGTAAACTCCACCCATTTGTGTCTGAGAGACTCTTCCTATGTCTGCGAACTTTCGATCTTCAAACAACAACAACCCGTGTCCTTGGGCCGCTTCCACGACTTCCTGCCAGGTCTCTTTGGAGTAATCCTCGACCATGTCGACATGTGTCTTGAGGGCAGCTATGTGGGGCCCTACTTGGTTAATCAGTTGGACCAATTCTACGGTGGTTTCCAAGTCGGCAGCCAGCACGACCAGTGTCTGCTTCTCTACAGCCGCCTCCATGAATCGATGTGATAGTGGATGCGCTGTACTCGACCACCTACTACCCCACACATCGGCCGCTTGCATCGAACCACCCCGCCACCCCGCCTATCTCAAGGCTTTCCCCAAGTCAGGCCATCTAGGCTGAGGCGGAAGCCGCTTTGTTCATGGACGGGCGTTAACCGTCATCCGGCATGGGGTCGCTCCCTGTTCATTCGGTTGAGGTGACCACCAAGGAGATGGAAGGCCTTCCCGACGCTAGAGGTGACAGCGTCAGAGGGATGCTTTCATCTGACTATGGCATTGATGTCGAGCGGGTCAAGGTGACTCTGGGTTATCTAATCAAGGCAGATTTGCAACTAGATGAGTTGGAGAAAACAGTCTACGATCTCTTTGCAGACCCAATCATCGAACACGGCACCTGCTCAGGCAAGTTGCTAGACTCGCAGGAAATCTTCCCCGAGCCGCCTGAGGCCATTGTACAGGTTGGATTCAAGCCCGGAGTAACCGACAATGCTGGACAGGCAGGCCTTGACGGCCTGACAACACTGTTCCCAGCAATAGGAGAAGCTCAGGTAGCCTACACTCGTACCTACATGTTCTGGGGACTACCCAAGAACACCACCGCCGAACAACTCGCAACCCCACTTCACAATCCGATGATCGAGCGATGCGTAGTGGCTGGTAAGGATGAGTGTGCTTCTGGAGACTGGCCATCCTTACCGTTTCCCGACCGACCACCCGCTGCCTTTGCAGAGCCAGCGGTAGTAAATCTCGAAGTGAGTGACGAAGAACTTCTCAACATCAGTGAGAAGGGGCTTCTAGCACTCAATCTGGAGGAGATGCAAGCCATTCAGGCACACTATCAAGACCCAGATATCAGGGCTGCTAGGGAGAGCCTAGGGCTTCCCCCAAATGCCCCCACAGATGCGGAATTGGAATGCCTTGCGCAGACTTGGTCCGAGCACTGCTCGCACAAGATCTTCGCCGCTAGAATAACCCACAAGGACAACGAGACTGGAGAGCAGTCAGTCATTGATTCTCTGTTCAAGACACACATCATGAAGCCTACATTGGACATCCAGAAAGAAGTCGACTGGTTGTTGAGCGTGTTTCACGACAACTCAGGAGTAATTGCCTGGAACGATGACTGGAGTCTTTGCATGAAGGCAGAGACGCACAACTCCCCGAGCGCCTTGGACCCCTTCGGTGGAGCGATGACAGGTATCGTTGGAGTAAACCGCGACATCCTCGGCACGGGACTGGGGGCCCGTCCGATAGCCAATAC
>ERZ724561.124-NODE-124-length-15309-cov-2.432881_pt1 | contig 15309 bp, 8 predicted proteins | sample MGYA00375855_ERZ724561 | MGnify/ENA primary metagenome ERZ724561 (study PRJEB28725, sample SAMN03264854) | marine sediment metagenome | biome: marine pelagic biome; feature: marine oligotrophic desert; material: ocean water | place: Pacific Ocean:North Pacific... | reverse complement strand
TTTTGATAGTGAAATCGTTGCAGATGCGTTCCATCTTCACATGCATCTCCGCACTCCGACTCGACACAATCGCGCTCTCGGCAACATGTCCCGGGGTTATTCCGGTCTTAGCCGTTCCCGTAGAAACTTCAGAAAATCAGTATGAGAGTACAATCGCTGCCATTTTCAATGATTGCTGTTTCCCCGCGCTATGCCTATCCCCGAGACTCTGCAAAAAGCTTGGGACTCCGCCAACCAATTGCTTGAGTCCGGTGAACCCAAGAAGGCCCTAGAGATTCTACGATCCGAGGCATGGGATGAATGCGAGAACGCCATGCAGAAAGCCCGTACTCTGCGATATGCCGGAGATGCTGGGATGATGCTCGGAGAAGTGGATACTGCACGCCAGAAGCGACATTGGCAGAAGGCACACAAGAGCTACCGAAACGCACTAGGTTTCGACAACAAGGACAAGGAGGCCCGCCGCAGCATGAATAAGCTAGCATCGATGATGGATGAGAAGGCAATCTCTCTAGGAGTCGGGATGCAGTTGTTTGACGAGGGCAACCCTACCCCGTTGGGCCTCGTTGCGATGCTGGTTGCAGGAATGCTCCTGCTGGTTTCTTTCAAGATCGCATCCGACTGGTTCGACGACTCTGAGAACCCAGTTGTTACGCTTGAGATATCTTACATGCCCACAGGATCGACAGAGAGGACCACGGCATTCATCGAGATTGAGTTGTATGAGGATGACGCCCCATTACACGTCGAGAACTTCCTGCTTCTGGCTGAAGAGTCGAGATACGACTTCACCATATTCCACCGGATTATTGACGGATTCATGATACAAGGAGGCGACTTTGAGAATAGAGACGGCACTGGAGGTTACACGGGCAAGTGGTACGGATACTGCGATGGTAAGCAGTATGATAGTTCCAACAACAGGTACTCCTCGGAAACCTGCGACCAGCCCAGGTGGACGCTGCCAGACGAGGCCGACAATGGACACCTACATGCCCCAGGAGTCCTAGCGATGGCCAAGACATCCTCTCCCAACACTGGGAGTAGCCAGTTCTACATCGTACCCGAGGACAGCACCCCTAGCCACCTAGATGGAGTACACACCGTATTCGGCATTGTGGTAAGCGGCCTAGATCATGTGACGGCAATTAGCGAAGTAACCACCGACGGTAGCGATCGCCCTCTGGACGAGGTACGCTTGATGCATGTCACCGTTGACAACTAGACCAGTCCTCATTGGGTCAACTTCATGGATGGGGCCAATGCCGCATCACCAAAGGTGATGACTTGAGCGAGCCGATGCCCTTCGAAGCACTTTCGGAGTTCAAGACCGCGGACGGCTCGAAATCCAGTTTCGCAGACATCAATGCGCTAGAGAGAGCCGGAATCTGCGAACTAGCAGATATGCCCGTCTCTATACGAATTCTACTCGAATCCGCGCTGCGCAAGTGCGACGGATTCCTAGTTACCGAGGAAGATGTCGCCCGTATTGCCTCATGGAGCCCCGAGATGACTCCATCTGAGATTCCATTCAGCCCTAGCAGAGTGATTCTCCAAGACTTTACTGGAGTACCGGCTGTAGTCGACATAGCAGCTCTAAGAGATGCCATGGTGGAGATGGGTGGAGATCCTGAGAGAGTGAACCCGCAAGTCCCGGTAGACCTAGTGGTAGATCATTCAGTCCAAGTCGATGTCTCCGGACTTTTTCCTGACGCGAGAGAACGTAATCTAGAGATGGAATACAAGCGTAACTTGGAGCGCTACGAGTTCCTCAAATGGGGCCAACACAGTTTGGACAACTTCCGCGCAGTACCTCCCGGTAGAGGAATCGTTCACCAGGTCAATCTGGAGTGGATCGCCACGGTAGCTCGTGAGGAAGGTGGCATCTGGATGCCCGACACTCTAGTGGGAACTGATTCGCACACCACGATGATCAACGGACTGGGAGTCCTAGGATGGGGAGTCGGAGGGATTGAGGCCGAGGCAGTGATGCTGGGCCAACCCATCTACATGCTGCTTCCCCAGGTAGTCGGTTTTGAGCTGAGGGGAGGGCTGAGACCGGGTGTCACAGCCACGGACATGACCCTGCGAGTAGTTCAGATGCTTCGAGAGCACGGCTGTGTCGGCAAGTTCGTCGAGTTCCATGGCTCAGGCCTAGCAAATCTCAGCCTTCCAGACAGAGCCACGATTGCCAACATGGCTCCTGAGTACGGGGCCACTTGCGGATTCTTCCCGGTAGATCAAGCGACTCTCGACTACATGCTGCTATCCGGTCGCGAGCCCACCCATGTAGAGAATGTCAAGAAGTATCTAGATGCCCAAGGCATGTTCCACACTGAAGCTACCCCTGCTCCTAAATTCACTTCCGACCTCTCCCTCGATCTATCTACTGTCGAACCATCACTAGCAGGGCCCAAGAGGCCTGAGGACAGAGTAGACCTGTCGGCGATGAAATCACACTGGCGCACCAGTCTCAATGCACCGGTTGGACATCAGGGGCACGGAGTAGATACATCTCGCAATGCAGTCAGTTCGCCGATAGAAGGGCGCGACTGCGAATTGAAGCATGGAGATATAGTGATTGCAGCGATTACCAGTTGTACCAACACCAGTAATCCCAGCGTAATGGTCGCTGCGGGCCTACTGGCTCGCAAGGCTAGAGAATTGGGACTTTCGATTAAGCCGTGGGTCAAGCCTAGCTTGGCTCCTGGAAGCAGAGTGGTGACCGAATACTTCGATGCCGCCGGTTTGACCGAAGACTTGGATGCACTCGGTTTCAGCGTGGTTGGATACGGATGCACCACCTGCATTGGAAACTCTGGACCTCTCGACCCAGAGATTGAGTCCGCAATAGAAGAGGCTGACTTAGTGGTCGGCAGTGTTCTATCTGGGAACCGGAATTTTGAGGGCAGGATTCATCAGAAAATCAAGGCCAACTATTTGGCTAGCCCACCTCTAGTTGTGGCTTATGCTCTGGCCGGCAATCTCGATATCGATTTCTCCTCTGATCCACTTGGACACACTCCTGACGGAAGCCCGGTGATGCTTTCCGATGTCTGGCCAAGCGATGACGAAATCCATTCGACTGTAAAGAGCACCATCGGCCCAGAGATGTTCACCAATCGATATTCCGATGTGCTTAGCGAGCCTCGTTGGGATGCCATCCCTAGTAAGACAGGCTCGCTGTTTGAGTGGGAGGAGGAATCTACCTATGTCCGACTACCTTCATTCCTAGAGGGAATCAAGCGTGAGCCAGAACCAATCGAACCAATCGAGGGTGCTAGAGTACTGGTCAAGGTTGGCGACTCTGTAACCACGGATCACATCAGCCCAGCCGGCGCCTTCCCGCACCACGGGCCGGCCGGCCAGTATCTCATCTCAAGAGGAGTAGAGCCGAGGGACTTCAACTCGTTCGGCAGTCGCCGAGGAAATCACGAGGTGATGGTCAGAGGGACCTTCGCTAACATCCGTATGAGAAACCAGATTGCACCCGGAACTGAGGGCGGCTTCACTACTCACTTCCCTACCGGAGAAGTCACTTCAATCTACGAGGCCAGCACCCGATATCAAGCAGACCATACTCCTCTGATTGTCCTAGCCGGCTCGCAATATGGAACAGGCAGCAGCAGGGATTGGGCCGCGAAGGGGACACTGCTACTCGGGGTCAAAGCAGTAATCTCCAGTTCCTTCGAGAGAATCCACAGATCAAACCTAGTTGGAATGGGTGTTCTTCCACTGACTTTCGCAGAAGGTGAGAGTGCAGATAGCTTGGGGCTGGATGGCACCGAGTCGTTCGATATTCCTGCCAGTGCAGAACTAGAGCCTATGTCCTCGATTACAGTCACTGCTACAAGGGCTGACGGCAAACAAGTCCATTTCGATACCGTGGTCAGGCTGGACACTCCTGTCGAAGTCGAATACTACCGTAATGGTGGGATTCTACCAGCGGTGCTGAGGAATCTGGCCGAAGCATGAAAGCCGCTAGTCTTGCGCAAGGGTACAAGGGTGCTGAAATGGAAATGCGCGGCACTGTCAGATTCAGATTCCGTTCGACCGAGTATGACGTCGATGTCCTTCTCGAGGGCGAGGCCCGATGGGTCGAGAATATGAGGCAAGAAATCGGACTATCAGGTGATGTCGGAGTTCTACAGCCACTGGCAGCCAGACGCGTCGACCCAGATCAGAAAGAGCCCGAGTCAGCGGTCGGCGATTTTGAGACCGATACTCTGCCAGCATCTGAGGACGAGGCAATACTACCGGGCCCCACTCCGGACCCTTCCAGAATCCCCTCTGTAGTGAGAAAAATCGGTGAGTTCAATCTCGAAACTAGTATGGCTGAACTCGGTGGCAGAAAAAGCAGTGAGCCGGACATGGAAGCAATCTGCGAGATTTTAGACGAGTTAGAGGAGGAAGTCGAACCTCTGAATGACACGCTATCGGGAGATCCACTTGCAGAGGCATGGATTCAGTTATTGCTCACTTTGGTAGTCAGAGAGCACGGCCACACCTCTCTTCCCCTCAGCTCAATCGAGATGGCTCTTGGAGAAAGACTCAACCGCGAAGCAGCAGAACTGGAGATATTCCTAGACAGACTCTGGATGATGGGAAGGCTGGAGAGAATTTATGGCGGGGCAGAGACAGAATACTCACCTAATCCCAGTTGGATGCAGTCCACTTGAGACTAAACAGAATCAACATGATTGTCTACTCAACCCCAAAGGGGTTGCTAAACTCATCGGGGGCGAAGGCATAAGAGACGGCCGAAACTCGGAGGGAGCATGTTGCATACGTCTGAGTCTGCCCTAAACCGAAACAAAGAGGCCCGCAGAGCCCTGATGCTGGTCATGCTGATGTTGACCTCCCTGATGGTATCACTAGTGCCAGCAGTGAGCGCTTCACACATCACCCAGTACGCTGTACAGAGAGATCCATCACACCTATCTGTAGGTGATCTGAACTGCGATGGTCACAATGACATTGTCGCGGTTAGCGAGATGGGTCACTTCATCACTGTCCTATACAACGATGGCTCAGGCAACTTCGCGGATAGACAGGATGTATTCATCTCAAACAATGCCTCTCAGCGGGCTGGCTTCGTTGATACTGCAAACTCTGTCGACGTTGAGGTCGCGGACATCGACGGAGACGACGTGAACGATTTGGTGTATTATCAGGAAAACATCAGATTCGTCGGTGAGAGCTTCGTGCGACCGGGCAACCTCACTACGATGTGGGGAGACTGCTCCGAGCGGGTGAATCAGTGGGATAACACCGAGATTACTGTATCCAACCCATATCACATAGGTATGGAGGTTGGAGACATCGACGAAGACGACAATGACGACATCATTCTGATTACCATGGATGCCACTGCAACTAATCAGTACATCCAGGTCTACAGAGGTACTGATCCATCACTGCTAACCAATCAGCAATCCATACCAGTCCCTCTAACTAATGGGATGTATATGGAAATCCGGCTTGGTCACTGGGGCGAGACCGTACAGGGTAGCGGTTTGCCTGGTGGCAGCCTTGGTGACTGTGAGGACTTGGATCTTTGGCTCCTCAGAACCCCGCCTTACAACACCGGCGTCGGAACATCAGTCGGACACTATGACAACATGACCGTCTTGGAGTTCGACTGTTTGACCAAGACCTACCCCAACCCACTTGACGCAACAGCCCAGGGAATCCACGAATTCAAGCTCGACGCTGAGCACAACTACCCGCTATACGGGATGGATATCGCCGACACCGATGACGACGGCGAAATCGACATGATTGCAGCTGTCGACGGAATCACCGGCAATATCTCGTACGCTACAAGATCGGGAACCAGTTGGAACACCCAGAATTACGTTTTCTTGGGAGACTATCTGGGCGCCGACATAACAATCGTCGATGTGAATCAAGACGGCGAGGTAGACTTCTTTGTGCCGACTGAGTTGACTCTGACAAGGGTCCAGGACTCATCCGCGCAGAACCAGACCTATCTATTGCTGGACAACTTGAGGGAAATCAACTCTGTTGAAATCGTCCTAGCCAACCCGAACGGGCCCGGCTACCTGTCCTCACTCTCTTTCGATGTAGGACGCAGACCAACCATGGCTATCCCAGGGCAACTGGCAGGCGGAGAAAACAGCGCATACGAGATAATCATCGGACAGAAGGACTACTCCTACAGATTCGCTAACAACGCGATGTGGCTCGACACTCAAGGTTGGGCGGGCGCTGGAGACTTCCTTTCAGTACTGACTCTCGATAATGAGGACGTCGGCATTACAGGAGTTACAATCGCCCCTGCTGCATACAATCCTTCTACTGGCCAAGCCGAAATTGGTGAGGGAACTAGATGGGTCAACGTGACTGTGAAGAATACAGGTTTGAATCCCCTGAGTGGCTCAATAGACGTCGACTTAGAGGTCAAGGAGGTTCTCGGAGGGACTGACACAGTTGTTTACTCGAACGACTTTGAGGGCAACGAGGATACTAGTAATTGCGCCAACTGCGCATTCTCCAAGCACTCATACACAGGTATGTATGGCGCTGGGGCATCCTCATGGCATATCGAAACAAACTCCACAGCTGATACACAAAACGTCTCTTGGTACGAGGCCGACAACAACCCGACGAACTACTACTGGGCGGGCATCGACTACAACGGTAACAACGAGAGTGACTCGGGATACTACAACAACATGGACGAGGCACTAATCCTAGAGAATGTCGACCTGACCGGCGCCGATGCGGCGTACATGGACATCTCCGTAATGTGCACTTCCGCATTCTTCGAACTATACCTAGCAGAGCAGTATTCAGTAGTAGAGAGGTGGCTATACGAAGACTCCTGTGGAATCGAAGTATGGAGCGACGGCAACGGATGGGAGTCCGTATTCTTCAACGGAGGCTGGGACAATGAGCGCTTCTTCCGAATCCTAGCACAAGGTGTCGATCCCGAGTACAATACCTACAATGGAAACTTCTACTCCAACACCGCAACTGGCTGGATTAACTATACCGAGGGCGGTGGAACCTCTGATGATCTGAACGAGTTGGAGTCAATCGATCTAACTCCCTACGCTGGACAGGTAATCGACATCAGGTTCCGCTTCCGAAGCGGTCTGATGGGATCGGTAGGTCCCGCGGGCTCTTCTCAGGACACAGGACTCGATGGCTTCGCCTTCGACAATATCACCATCAGGAAGAGAGACGTAACCTTCGGAACCTCCGAGACCGTCAGTCAGACACTGAACTTCAACAACTTCGCTGCCGGAGCTTCCGAGGAAGTCAGCCTGACCGCCGACTTCATTGACAATACTACATACTACGTCAAGACCGAGTTGACCAACCCGACCGGCTTTACCAACATGGATGATCTGAACGACGAGATCAAGTTCCAGTTGACTGTGAATAACCTGTTCGACCCATGCTTGTCCGAGGAGCACTGGATGGATCTAGAGAACGGTGTGCGATATGCATCAGGAGACCGTGAAATCAGAGTCAAGGCGGAGAACTGTGGAAACACTGTGACGGACTTCCAATTGGAGGCTTTCATCCAAAATGCCGAACCAGATTTGGTCGCAATTGAGGATTTCTCTGGAGTAGATCCAATTTGGACAGATGACGAAAATCTCAACGGTAGCCGACTCGATGATTCGACTGGCTCCAATGACATGCTGCCTCAGAACGTTGGCATATTCAACAGCCACGCCTACTGGCTGGGCCACCCCAGTGACGGCTACGGCGACAACTGGAACGAGACCATGACCCTCGACCCTATTCCAGTAGCAGCTTCTGGAGCCGATTTCACCTACCTAACATTCGATTACTATGCTGAGGGAGATTACCTCAAGGACAGCGGTGGAAACATCCTCGCTATCCGAGACGCAGCCAATCTAGAGATTACTTGGACTAAGGACGGCGAGTATTTCGAGGGAGTAGTCTACGGAACCTGGACCGATCTTAATGAGAATGGCATTCAGAATACCAACCCAGATGACCCCAATTTCCATCGCTGTGAGGATTTCGACCTGAATGGATATGATGAGGTCGAGTACTTCGGTGATCACTCTGACAATATCAACTCGGTTGTGTGGTTCGACTCAGAGAATATACTGAAGTCTGTCACAGTCGACATGACTCACATAGTTATTCTCAATCGCACCAGCGCCGATACCTCCGAGTGGAGGGATGAGTGCACTACTATGACCGGCTCCGAAGTCACTCTAACTTGGAGATTCCAGTCCAATGATGATGGCGTCAATGGCAACGCTGGCCTAGCTGGCTTCGCAATAGACAATATCAGAGTAGAACAGTTTACTTTCGAGGACGACGGCTCATACACCGTCGATGTGAATGGCTTGGACGCATCCGAGAAGGAGATTGTAACACTCGGTACTCACGACTTCCAGAGTGGAATCTACAAGATCGACGTGACTACTATCTTCGACAACTCCAATCCACTAACCGCATGGTACAACGAATCTGAGGTCAATACTGCAAACAACCACTCTTCGATTATCTTCAGCATCGCTAGTGCAGACATCACTCTGCTACAGCCCGATGTTCTAGAGTGTGTGTCCGACATCACCTTTGAGTGCGTATACTCGACTAACCCAGGAGGAGCTTCCGCTCATGACTTCGCCGTTCCTCTACTGAACGGAGTCATTGCTGGAGAGTACACATTGACGATGAAGATTGTAGACTTGGATACAGGACAGACGGTATACGAGGAATCCAGTGAGAACGGTCCGTTCGATCTAGCACCTCATCAGAGAGGGCAGGCTAACTGGACAGCCCCATACAGTTCGTGGTATGATGGCCACACCTACAACATCAGTTTCAGCGCTCAGATTGCTCAAGAGAACGGCTCCCTGGAGCCATCGGGTAACGACCGCTTCTTCGAGATATTGTTCTATGACAACATAGACGTCGCTATCCTGTCGAATCCGACTGACCAGAACCGTCTGCAGAGCGTCAAGAAAGACCTCGAGGCAATGGGTATGACATACACCCAGTTGCGCATGCAGAACTGGGACACTTACGGCACCCCTGACTGGGTTGAGCATTACAACAAGGTCCTCCTGCCTTGGCAGACTGACTACAACGTCTACTACGGCGACTACTATCAGATGCTTGATCAGACCAGAGAGAGTGACGGACTCAGCCTCACTGAGACTCTCGAGGACTACATGACCGGTGGAGGCACCGTTCAGATGCACCTAGGTCCGTACCGCAACGAGTACCAGCCAAACAGACTGCCGTTCGGAATGGACATAGCGATGAGGAACCAAGTTAACTTCACCATGGATAACAGAATCCTGCACACCAACATCACCATCGTCGATCAGTTCCATCCAATTCTGAGTAATGTCGATCCAATCGCATTCAGCGGAATCAACGGCGGATCTCACGTAGCGCTGGCAGGTCTGGACACGGCTCAAGTGCAGTTGACACAGATTCCACAGGTCTGTGGAGGCCGCATCAGTGACCCGACCGGAACCTTCCACACTTTGATTCGAGACTCAGACTACGAATCTCAGTCTCTACTATCGTTGTGTAACAGAGGTGCGGGCGGGTTGATTGTGACCACCATCGACGTAGAGAATCCTAGCGTATCCGAGGAGTTCGGAGGGTCTACAATACCCATACTTTCCAACATGCTCGCATACCATCACACACCTTACCCGGTAGACTTTGGAATAGCTGGAGAGAGCTTTGAGCTGACCATCAATGGAGAGACTCAATCTATTGATCCTATAACAGGAGCGTACACGACGAAGTACATCAAGAGCAACTCCGATCTTGACTTCAATTTCGTTACCACGGTCGGGGGTATCGTCGCAGACTGGACTCTTGAGTCAGGTAACAATGACTCCGTCACAGGATGGGACGGCATGGTAATCGATGCTGGCGAGTATAGTCACACTCAGCAACTCGACCCATCAATCCCTACTCTCGGTAGTTTCTGTGTAGGAGACTCCACCTCAGATACCAACTGCAGAATCGGAGCCGAGTGGCTACTGACACTGTACCTGCACGACGACGACGGACACACTCGAATGACATACATTCGCTTAGTCACAGACGACACTCTCGCTGACGAGTTCAGACCGTTGGCGGATGCCATCATGGTAGATGACGCTACGAGTAGCGAATATGTCACTCTAGACGGAACGAAGACTGTCGCAGGAGTCGACTGGCCAATCTACAGGGCCAGACTCTCTGACACCGGGGATCTGAGCATCTCGTTCGACGCAAGCGCGAGCTACGATCCTGATGCCCCAGAAGGGTCAACGGGAATCGAACTCTACGAGTGGAAGGTCTTCTTCGACTATCCATGGGATAGTTCGGACCCAACTCTTGAAGGACACGTGTTCCAGATTCCAGCAGCTGCTGGAGGCGAGGATTGGACGTATGTATTCCGAAACCTTACTGCGAGCACTGACGGCAATCTCGAGAACGAGATTAGAGTCGAGCTAATCGTATACGACAAGGCAGGCAAGCAGAGTGAGAAGCACAGGATGTACTTCATCGTCGTTGGTGAGGACTTCGGTGATGACGAACCTATCGTGCAATTCAGTAATCCGGGCCCGAATGATAACCAGAAGGACTCGTTGGTGACGATTTCAGGTACTTTGGTTTCGGGCGCTGAGAACAGCGATGTAGTAATCGAAGTCGCTCTAACAGAAGCCGTGCTGGATTACACTCCGACACAGAAGGCGACACAGAAGTCGATTGGCAAGTTCAATGCCACCGAGCCTCTGGCCGACGGCCAGCAGTTCACAATGACGTTGGATATTTCTGATCTCTATCAGGAGGTCGGTATCGCAGCCACGATTTATGTCAGGATTATCGAGGGCGATGGCAGTAGATACGACATCTCTCAGGAAATAGGAATCACATTGGTGCCTGTCATTCCTGATGATGGCCCTGATGAGGAAGGAGACAGCTCGAACATGCTAATATTCGCGGGTGCCGGTATACTAGTACTGGTTCTCGTAGTGGTTGTCACCATGACCATGCGTGGTCGAGGCAAGGACGACTCCACCACCGACACCGTCGAGCAGTTCGGCGGCGTCGAGGAGATGGATCCAGTAGAGGCCTATGTCCAGCAGATGGTTGCTTCAGGATACGACGAGCAGACTGCGAGGACCTATGCCGAGCAGTACTATGCATCGTACTACGAACAGCAACGCAAGGGCGGCGGCTGACCCCATTTAGGCCCATAGACGCAACTTGAAGTGCTTGAATATCGGGCGGTAGCCATGGACGTATCCGGACACAGCACCGTGGCCGACCTGTCTCTCTCAGGCCCCGGTGAAAAGAAGGTAGCATGGGCTCGTAGTAGGATGCCTGCTCTAGCCGCTCTTCGCGAGGCGGCTGAACGCGACCTACCACTGAATGGACAGAGAGTTGCCGGATGCCTGCATGTCACCAAGGAGACTGCAGTACTGATTGAGACGATTTCAGCGGCAGGCGCTGAGATTAGCTGGTCTGGATGCAACCCCCTTTCGACTCAGGATGAGGTAGCCGCGTGGCTGGCGAGCGAAGGTTACGGAGTACACGCTTGGCACGGCCAGTCTACTGAGGACTTCTACAGGTGCATTGACCGAACACTGGACTTCAAGCCGACACTTACTCTCGATGATGGAGCCGACCTAATCTACCGCGTACACAGCTCCTTCCCAGAACTTGCAGAGGGAATTATTGGAGGGACTGAAGAGACCACTACTGGAGTTCACCGACTGAGAGCGATGGCAGATGCTGGAGAGTTGCTGTATCCAGTAATTGCAGTCAACGATGCTGAAACGAAGTGGGACTTCGACAATGTCCACGGCACAGGTCAGTCGACTATAGACGGAATCATCAGGGCGACCAGCGTACTTCTAGCGGGCAAGGACTTCGTCATCGCAGGCTACGGACACTGCGGCAGAGGCCTAGCAGTTAGAGCCCGTGGAATGGGTGCCAATGTGATTGTCACTGAGATTGACCCAATCGCAGCATTGAGGGCAGTAATGGACGGTTTCAGGGTGATGCGAATGGATGAAGCCGCGACAATCGGAGACATCTTCTGCACCGCCACAGGAATGAAGGACGTCATTGTAAGCAGACACTTCGACTCAATGAAGGATGGAGCCATTGTCTGTAATACTGGTCACTATGACTGCGAAATCAATATCTCCGACTTGGAGAACGCATCCACAACTTCCACTGAGATTAGAGAGAACAATGAGGCATTTGAGTTGAAAGACGGGCGCACGATTCACCTTCTTGCCAGAGGCAGGCTGGTCAATCTAGCAGCAGCAGAAGGCCATCCCAGTGAGGTGATGGACATGTCATTTGCAAATCAATTCCTAGCTCTATGCAGACTAGCTGCGGAAGGAAGAGATTACGAGAACACGGTCTATGATATCAGCCCTGAGCAGGATGCTGAACTGGCTGCCCTCAAACTTCGAACTGCTGGATTCTCAATCGATCAGCTGACTCCTGAGCAGATGGCTTACCTTACTGACTTCAGTGCTGGAACTTAATCATCCAGGGGCTCCAACTCTTCTGAGTCGGACCACCACTCTTCAGATTCCTCAGAGGAATTCTCCAGTGCTTTGATTTCAGGGAGTTCAGGCTTCCACCTGATTTGCAGCTTATCTCCACCCTCCACAATCAACTCTAATCGCTCAGCCAATGCTGGCATCCGGTTCGAAATCATCGCATTGTACAACTTGCTGTATCTGATTTCCTCAGGAATGCAGACCTTCCCTGAAGTAGTCTCGTAGTCAATTGCGCGATCTAAATCCAAGGCATGCCTATTCAGTTTGTGTAGCAGACCAGATGCCAGTCTGGTGATGGTCATGAAACAGGCTAGAATGAATACGAACACAAGCAGAAAGCCCCAGGTCGTACCTCCAACCATTGTCATCACGACAGTACCCAGAAGGAATACGATTGGAGCAACGAAGGTAATCAGGAAGAAAGTCGGAGAAATCGGTTTACGCTTCTTCATATTTCCAATAATTTTCCAGCGCGGATGCTTTGGGTTTTGAGGCCTAAAAATCTCATCCTCTTCCATCTTAGCAGCCCTAGAGACCATCCTGTTGACAGCTTCCATCTGAGCCAGTTGCTCACTACTGGTGGTCTCCATGCCCTCGCTGTATAACTGCTCGAGAAGAGTGGCGCACTCATCGTACAGACCCATTCTGACTAGGATACCAATCTGTTCGATAATGGGTGCTACTTCGTAGGGTGCGAACTCCCGCCTCTGCTGCCACCACACCAATCCCTGCTCAAGCATTCCCAGATGGTCGATAAGCAGAACCCCGCCCAACTTCCAAGGGTCAAATGGCTCTGGGTCAAGCTCGACGACATTGCGCAGTGCAGCCATTGATTTGGCAGCCTGACTCAGGTCTGGCATCTGCTGGCGCCCCTTGCTTTCGGGAGGAAGGGACCAACGAGCTACCCCCATCCATCCATCTGTGTGTTTAGGGTCCATTTCGACCACACTTTTTGCAGCCTCTAGAGCTCCCGCCCTGTCACCACTATCTTCGGCTTCCAAGGCATCGAGCCAGACCATCTCGGCAGTATCGGCCATATCGGATGCTACGGCTCCAGATGCATGAATGCTCGGGTTGCTTAACGACCCCTTCCTTTTCCTCTTCCTCTTTTATGCGGCTTCCAATTGTCTCTAGGGTTAGGCCTACGTTGCCTCCCCTTAGTTTTCCTCGATCCCTTTCCTTCAACCGGCTTTCGAGTGTCACAGCGATTACACACTTCTCTCTTAGCAAAATTATGATTTTTACACTTCGGACAATTCCAGTCGCCAGGCTTCATATTTGAATCTCTGAATCCGTCTGACTTACTAGGCCTAAATCCACGGGAATCTCTGCCCCTGCCAACAACTTTCGGTTTAGGCTGTTCACATCCAGTGCGATTACAGACTTTCTTATTTGCAAAATTATGATTTTTACACTTCGGACAAACCCAATCGCCAGACTTCATTCTAGAGTTTCCTGAATTTTTTGACCAATCCTTCTTACCTCTATGAGTATTCATCGGTCTGCGTTTGGAACTGTCTCTACTGTGACGAGGAGCAATCTCGACTGGAGAATCTATGGCCTTTGAGCCATCGATACCATTCGCTAGAGGTAATAGGTGGATAAGAGGCTCATCTGCAGGGCCTAGAACAGTTTCCACCTTGCCGAGGGGCTTTCCTCCGACTATGCGCAGCTTCGCTCCCAGCCTCGGTGCTTTGCCTTCAAACGAGACTAATAGGCCCCCTTCATGGGACTCTCTCGATACCCTCCCTTCGAAACTCACGCCTCAGTCGCGACGCATTCCATACATGAGTGCTGCGACCACGGATACCAGCACCAAAGGCAGACCTGAGGCAGGGAGAAGCCCACGATCCTCTTCTACGCTGGGAGGGGGAGAAACCTCCTCTACCTCGAATAGATGAGAGTTGTTTACGGTCTGAGAGACATGTGAGCATTTGCTCGAGGAATCGCATCCCTCGACGACAACTACATGCTCGCCCTCGGCCCAAAGTCGGAAGTCGATAGAGGGAGTAGCCCATGAGTTTCCTGTCGAGCTGACTGACCCGGTATTCGACCCATCAATCGACATGCTGAACGAGACCTCCTCGCCATCGGGGTCGCTGTACTGCCCTTGCATCGACCACTCTTCCCCGTCCCACTCGGAACCAGTCACCGTAAGCAGTGGGGGCGAACTCTCCTTGACCAAATCGATATCATAGATATGCACCATTGAGTAGACATTCGAACTTCCTGCTATACTTACCCAGACATCCACTTTTCCAGGTACGATGTTGGATGCAGAAAGATCCACTACTGCTTCCTGGGTGAAGGTGACGGATGTGGAGGGGGATGTCTGACCATCCTGAATCAGAGCCAACTCAAGTTGCAACGCTGGCCATTCGGATGTTGGGGTGATGGAAATCGAGTGAGGGTCGGACAGAGCCATCTCGGATGTTCCGATAGAGAATGGGACGCCTAGATTCCATACTCTCTGGCCAGAACTCTGACCCGCAGAATCGACTGCTTCGCAAGTAACTTCTCCGGGACTTCCTCGCGGAATCTCGGCCCACCATGAACGGTCAGCACCCTCGCTCAGTTCTAGCGAGGAGGCCCCAGTGCATCGGATATCCAATTGAGTCACGCTCCCCTCATCTGTGAACCATGAGGAGACATCATCCCAGTCAGCCCATACATGCTGACCTCCGCTTGGCATCGGGAACCAAGCACCGTCAACTGGTGCTTCAGCAGTCCAGACAGGGGGCTCCTCGACGGGAATCGG
>ERZ724561.121-NODE-121-length-15495-cov-2.750455_pt1 | contig 15495 bp, 15 predicted proteins | sample MGYA00375855_ERZ724561 | MGnify/ENA primary metagenome ERZ724561 (study PRJEB28725, sample SAMN03264854) | marine sediment metagenome | biome: marine pelagic biome; feature: marine oligotrophic desert; material: ocean water | place: Pacific Ocean:North Pacific... | reverse complement strand
CTTCTATTCCAGTAGTCGACCATCCTGAACCAGTGGGTGTCAAAATGGGTGTCAAATCAGCAGGGTAGGGGAGGAAAAAGTGGTGCCCAGGAAGGGACTCGAACCCCCACTCTCTTACGAGAAGCGGATTTTAAGTCCGCCGCGTCTACCATTCCGCCACCTGGGCACTAGTAATACTGCTGCAATACAGCAGACTGAAATTATACTCGAATCTTTGAATATAAAGAGGCACAAGGTAAAAAGTTTTAAAGCAAAAAAATAGGGCACCCTAGAAAGGTGCCCTATTAAATATGTTACGTAAAGTAACGATTCTGAATTATTTCTTTATCTTATCCACCAAAGCCCAAGCCCCCGGAAGTGCCATTGAAGCCAAAACGAGCTTTAGGGCGTCACCAGGAATGAATGGCCACAAACCCCAGAGAAGGGTATTCTCCAGGCTAGCGCCAAGATTGATCATCAGCCATGGAAGACCGAATACATAAATAACTACATTTCCCAAGACCATGGAAAGAATCACCTTGGACTTGCGATCCCAACCTCTCTCTGACAACTTGCCTATCAAGTAGGAGGCGAAAATAAATCCGACGATGTATCCACCACTAGCCATAGACCATACCAATCCTGAGCTACCTGCCCATGGAAAGATTGGGTGTAAAGAACCAAATTCCTTAATATCAGCACCAACGGGCGCAAAAACACCGACACCGACGATCCCAACTATCATATAAAGAAGCATGCTGATAGGCCCACGTCTGCTACCAAGAGCTCCTCCCGCAAGCAAGGCTCCGAAAGTTTGACCAGTGATGGGAACCACTGTACCCGGGAGCTTTATCACGATTTGTGCGCAGAGTGCCATAAGTATGGCAAAGCTCACAACTAATACAGCATCCCTAATATAACCCCCAACCTTAGTTTGTGATCCTAAGTCCGGGAGAATAGCATCTGCTAAAACTCTATGTTGTGCACTAGCTTGCATGAATTACCTCCTAACTGGCTACGTTAATTATCCTAAAGTGACAAATAACGGACCGAATACTAAAGCAACGATAGACATTAATTTCAAAAGTATATTTAAGGCAGGGCCCGATGTGTCCTTAAATGGGTCTCCTACGGTATCACCCACGACTGCCGCTGAGTGTTCATCCGAACCTTTGCCACCAAAATGGCCAGCCTCAATATATTTCTTCGCGTTATCCCATGCACCCCCGGCATTCGCCATCATTATGGCAAATAAGAATCCCGTAGCAATAGAGCCTATAAGAAGCCCACCGAGGGCTTCAGCACCTAACACTGCACCTACTAAGACTGGTACAGCTATAGAAATTAGCCCCGGCAGCACCATCTCTTTCATCGCACCCTGAGTGCTTATATCAACTGCTCTTGCATAATCCGGGTCAGCAGTACCTTCGAGAAGACCGCTAATTTCGCGGAATTGACGACGTACTTCCTGCACCATCGCGTATGCGGCTCTACCTACCGCCTGCATAGTCAGTGCAGCAAAGAGGAACGGCATAATAGCGCCTATGATGAGACCCATCATTACCTTGGGGTCCATGATATTAAATACTTCTATACCGACAACTGCGGCATATGCCGCCATAAGAGCAAGTGCTGTCAGAACAGCAGAACCGATTGCAAAACCCTTTCCAGTGGCTGCGGTTGTATTACCAAGAGAGTCCAAAGCGTCTGTTCTCTCCCTAACCTCTGGATCCAATCCGGCTTGTTCCGCAATACCACCAGCATTGTCTGCCACAGGACCATATGCATCCGTTGCGAGAGTGATGCCTAGTGTTGAAAGCATACCGACCGCTGCCAGAGCCACTCCGTAAACATCAGCAAGTTCATAGGAAAGCCACATCGCGATAACTACAACAAGACCTGGAATGACCGTACTCACCATGCCAAGACCAAGACCACCAATCATAATAGTAGCGGGTCCAGTCTCTGCCTGTTCAGCCAATTTTTTCGTAGGGCTGTATTCATATGAAGTGTAATATTCAGAAGCTGTGCCTATCAGCTGTCCCGCTACCAATCCAACGAGAACTACCCAAAACAGCTGCCATGGAAGCTCAAGAACCACTATTGCCCCTGCAGTGCCTGCAAGCACCAAGATACCTGCAGCGAAAAAACCTGTCCTTAAAGACCAAAGTAGTCTGCCCATGTCGGCACCTTCGCCTGTACGAACGAGAAAAGTGCCAATTATTGAAGCTATGATTCCAATTGAAGCCACAAGGAGTGGGAACAATATCAGTTCCTGCTCCAGAGCACCTTTTAAAGCAATAGCACCGACGCCAGCAAGAGCAACAGCAGCAATAATCGAACCCACATAAGATTCGAATAAGTCTGCGCCCATCCCAGCCACATCACCGACATTGTCACCTACGTTATCGGCTATTGTTGCAGGGTTGCGGGGGTCATCTTCAGGTATCCCTTGCTCCACTTTGCCGACTAAGTCAGCGCCCACATCAGCTGCCTTCGTATATATACCACCTCCCACCCTCGCAAACAGGGCTATTGAAGAGGCACCGAATCCGAAACCGGCAACGACACTGGCGTCAGTGAATGCCACAAACATCATCGTTACACCGAGCAAGGCGATTCCAACAACAGAGACTCCCATAACAGCACCGCTATTAAAAGCAACCCTGAGGGCTGAGTTCAATCCCTCCATTGCCTGAACAGTGGTTCTCGTATTTGCTCGAACTGCGATACTCATACCGATGAATCCCGCCAAACCAGAACCAATTGCCCCAATTAAGTAAGCTATAGCAGTTCCCGGTACTGATGAATCATCTTTCCCGTCTATTCTGTCCAACACGTCCATGTCAATGAACACGCCTATTATTATTGCCATCACTACCACAAATATGGCCAATAGTCGGTATTCACGGGATAAGAATGCCATGGCCCCTTTTTGTATTGCATCGCCAATAAAGCGTATCTGGTCATTTCCTCCGTCCTTTTTAAGGACCATGGAGGTTAACAACGCAGCGAATGCAAGCGAGATAATCGACGCAATCACCGCAATAATCTGTATCTCTTCCATCTATAACTCCTCAGTAATGCCTGCCAGCATTTCTATTCGTAAAACAAGCATGAATTTTCCTTCATGTATCCCAAAGCGTCAATACGAATGAGGTCGAATAAAAAAGATAATTGACCAATCATCCGAATCAAAGTCGTATTTATGACCCTGAATTCCACGCATCCACCAGAGACCTGGCGGAGTGTTCCGGAGATTCTGCCATTGTGATAGCGCTGACAATGCAGACCGATTGAACACCTGTCCGCCTGACTTCATCCAAATTTTCAGCGCCGATACCTCCGATAGCAACAACCGGCAATTCCGTACTCTGAACCAACCTTTCTACCACTTCAGGCCCTACCGGAGTTCTGGACGATTTTCCCATAGTACTTGTTGCGTAAACAGCACCTATCGCCAAATAGTCGACTCCTGAGTACTCTGATTCAGAAGCTTCTATTGGCCCATTATTAGATCTTCCGATACCTCTCGCTCGGCCTAATATAGTGCTGGCGCTTTTAACAGGTAAGTCAGACTGACCTACATGTAGGAAAGGGGATCCAACCAGATTAGCAATATCCGCTGCATCGTTTACAACAAAAGGAACCTCAGCTTCATCACATATTTCCTGAATACTTTGTGCATTTTCTAAAAAAACGGATCTGTCATTAACCTTATCCCGGTATTGAACGATACGTACCCCTCCATTTATCGCAGACTTAGCTACCTCTACCAAATTTTTGTTGTTAACAGCTTGCGGATCGATGATTGTGTATATACCACTAATACTTTCCCTCAGAGCGGTCCGTACCATCGTGTTTACGCTCACTTCAACAGAATCGATATGTGGTAATAAGGTGCGACTGAACAATGATTTCGCCGTTTCTATCTGACAAAGTAGGACCTCCGCAGATTCCAAGAAAATCCTCAGTTTAGGAGGTTTTGATGGCTCGGTTTTTTCAAAATCAGAAATACTTGCCCTTAAATTAACGATGTATTCGCCAATGCTGGTATCCGGTTTCTGCAGCTCATCTAACAATAAAGAAAAGGTGTTTTGATAGTCAGTCATATTTATATATCCAACCCTTTAGGCATTTGGCCCCCTCGGGCATCATCTATTGTTTTTCTTACGCTCTCTGGCATTTCTACTCCATGAGTCCTAAATTTCTCCTCCACATTGCGTCCTATATCGGATGAATCCGAGAATTTTTCGGATGATGGTGATGATTTCCCCGTCATTTTGAAAGATGACAGTGAAATCTTTTTTTCAACATCGTAAGTGTTGCAATCTGGACACTGAGTATCAGAATGGTCAATAAATGAGCGATGCAAGACTTCAAAGTCCAAACAGCAACTTTTACACTGGTACTCATAAATTGGCATTGTTAATTTCCCTGCCTCCAAAATCGGGTTCTAGCTGAAAATCCCCATTGCTTTCGACACGGGTGCAAAGCTTTTTCTATGGATTGGGGACGGGCCTTTTTCAAATAAGGCCTCCATATGTGCACTAGTGCCATACCCTTTGTTTCTTTCAAATCCGTAACCACTATACAATTTGGAAATAGTACTCATCTCTGTATCTCTTGAAACCTTCGCGACGATAGAGGCAGCCGCAATTGAGCGACTCTTTCTGTCACCTTTGATAATCGATCTAAAAGGGATTTTAGCCTCAGTAAGATCCATAGCATCTACCAAAAGAAAATCGGGTTGTCGTATAGAATCAGCTATAGCCCGGAGCATGGCTTTTCTAGTAGCTGCTACAATGCCATATTCATCAATTTCCTCAGACGAACAACTTCCCACTGAGCAAATTACCGATATTTTCCATATTTCTTCCGATAGTTTCTCTCTCTTCTTTGGGGTAAGAAGTTTGCTATCAGTTATTTCACTGATCAATCTCTCATCAATGTCTGGTGGAAAGGCAGTTACAGCGGCCGTGACTGGACCGGCTAGGGCTCCTCTCCCAACTTCGTCGATACCCCCAATGCAACTAAATCCACTTTGGATAAGTTCTGTTTCCGCTCTGAGAGAAGTTTCTTCAATCAAGCCGTAATGTCACACGTTCGTAAAAATCTTGGGTTGTTCTAAAATTGAGGTGTCATCCAATACGGTTTCTATGATCCCCCCACCTAACAATTCCTCGCCATCATAAAAAACCACTGGCTGACCAGGAGTTATAGCTCTCTGTGCTTCCTTAAATTCAACCACACCTGAATCACCCTCAAAAAATGCAGTTGCTTGGGCCTCTTCAGCCTTATATCTAATCCGAGCAAAGACATTCATGACTTGAGTTTTATAGGATTCATGAGTCAAGCTAAGATTTTTGAAACTGAATCTCTTCCTATAGAGTTCATTTTCATCACCTAGTGTTATTTCGTTGGTCTGATTATCAATCTTTAGTACAAATTTTGGCTCCAACCCATTTTGTTTTAACCCAAGGCGTCTCCTTTGACCCACGGTGAAAAACTGAATACCAGGGTGATCTCCCAATAAATTCCCAGACGTGTCAACGAATGAACCTGGACGGGCTTTTATCCGTTCCTGTAGAAATTCCCTGTAATTTCCAGATGGAATGAAGCATATCTCCTGGCTGTCGGGTTTATCAGCAACGGGTAACCCGCCTTCTACGGCAAGATCCCTTATTGCTTTCTTCGTATACTCCCCAACGGGGAAGAGCAGTTTTTGAAGTTCCGGCTGGTTTAGAGTGAATAGAACGTAAGATTGATCTTTCCCAGAATCGATCCCCCTCATCAGTTTCACCCCGGAGGAAGATTTATCTAACCTAGCATAGTGTCCGGTCGCGATATAATCCGCCTCTAAAAACATGGCTCTTCGGAGAAGAAAATCAAATTTGATCTTGTCGTTGCAGGCCAAACAAGGGTGGGGCGTGCGACCCGAGTCGTATTCCCTGACAAAGTAATTTACAACGTGTTCTTGAAACTCTTTTTCAAAATTTACGAAATAATGAGGTATATCTAGAACATCGCAAACATTCCTCGCGTCCTCCACATCTTCAACGGAACAGCATCTTTTGTTATGAACCTCTCCTACCTCAGAATCCTCGTCAGAGGACCAGAGTCTTAGAGTCATTCCTATAACGTCATAGCCTTGTTTTTTCAGTAGCAATGCAGCTACGGAAGAATCGACTCCTCCACTCATTGCGACTATCACTCTTTTCTTCTTCATAGTTAAAGGCTAGCACACTACATCTTTTGCTGCGTCGAATATTATTAGACTTCTAAGCATATAATTAACTGAAATGGAATCTCAAAATACATATCATGAAAAAATAGACGAGGGAATTGAGGCTGCCCTTCAGGCCTCATCCGATATTCAAGCAGAGAACATAAGGCTCATTGACGTCTCTGGGCAATGTGAATTTGCCGATTATTTTATTGTGTTGACGGTCCAATCCCCTAGACAGATGCGTGCGGTAGTTGATGAAATAGAATCTAAATTAAAGATTCTTTCGCTCCCACTTCATCACAGAGAAGGGGACAACACCAGTGGCTGGACTCTTTTAGACTACGGAGACCTAGTGGTTCATGTATTCGGGCAAGAATTTAGAGAATATTATTCTCTTGAGGATGCTTGGCCCGACGCAAGAACTGTGAGAATTATTCAATAATCCAGCTATCTATTTCTCTTTTATAATCTAGAACTTCTTCCTTCTGGAAGAAAAGATTTAGTTCTCTTTCTGCCGATTCTGGGGAATCCGACCCATGCACAAGGTTCATACCTATGGTCATGCCAAAGTCCCCCCTTATAGTACCTGGGGCAGCTTCTTGAGGGTTGGTTCCTCCCATTAGGGTTCTCATTACTGCAACAGCATTATCGCCCTCTATTGCAAGAGCCACAACCGGGGAGGAAGTAATGAAACTAACAAGATCCCCGAAAAAGGGTCTGTCAACGTGTTCCCCATAATGCTCCTTGGCAAGTTCCTCGCTGACATGGATTAGCTTGAGACCAGCTATCTTTAATCCCTTATTTTCGATCCGGCCAATAACCGTTCCTATCAAACCACGTTGTACGCCATCAGGCTTCACCAACACTAATGTCTTTTCCAAACTAATCTCCTTGGATCTAACCTAAAATTCTTATTGATTTTTCAGTCTAGCTTTCTCAGCTGAGTCAATCTGAGAACTTTGCACATAAATAGGCTCCAATACTGCAGAGTCATCTACAGCACCTTCCTTAAATCTTCTCCATCCTAAAGAAATCATTGAAGATAAAGATCGGGTAGGGGGAACAATATTTTTTACATTTATAGAGTCCTCAATTACTCCGGCACTTACCAGATCCTGTACTGACTCACCGCAAACAATTTGATCCTCATGAATCGAAATTTCATCCCTCTGGAAATATATCAACTCGACCCGATTCTGGTTGTCAGTCTGGCTCTTCTGATAATCGATTCGGTAAACTCTCCCCCTACCAGCGGGAAGGAAAACAGAGACTTCAGTATTGAGTTCGGAATAAGGAAACCGTTCAATGTCCGCAGTCGGGATACCCACTATCGGGATCTTCAATCCAGAAGCAATCCCTTTAGCTGTCGTTACACCTACTCTGACTGAACTAAAAGATCCTGGACCGGATGCAACAAACACCACATCGAGATCATCAAGTGCAGCCCCTACGTTTTCAACCATGGAGGAGATCGCTGGCAATAATTCAACAGAATGGTTTCTTTTGGAGAGCCAAGTTTTTTGTTTATCTAACTCCCCAGAATCACTTAAACTTACACTGGCATACCCAGTCGATGTGTCTATACCAAGTTCCATTCAGCCGACCCTGTCTTGCAAATTTGCGGGGGCGACATATTCCCCCAAGTTTTCATATTCCCTAATTTGAGACGCACTTATCTTCAACACCCTGGAATATTCGTCCAATCTTTTAAACTCTATCAAAATAGACTCATCCGGAAACAAGTCCTTACTCCTTCCTGGCCATTCGATTATGGAAACACCCTCACCATAAATAAGCTCGTCAAGGCTATGATCATCATGGATAGACAAATTATCCAACCTGTACAGGTCCATGTGATAAATTGGAAACTTCCCTTTGTATTCGGCAACTATCACAAAAGTCGGACTTCTGGCGAAGTCATCCGACCCCATTCCCAATATTAGGCCTTGTGTTATGCAAGTTTTCCCACACCCAAGTTCCCCATCCAGCAACACGACATCTCCCTCGTGCAGACTAGTTCCAAGTATCCGCCCGATTTCAATAGTGTCCTCTGGACTTTGAGATAAAAGTGTAATTGTATGATATTGGTTAGACATTTCAGTCTATTAATAATGCCACATCAACACTGATAACGACGAGGAGTTAAATTTGACTTCAAACAAAAATTTAAAATATATGGCTGTAGTTCCAGAAGATTTATCGATTGATGAAAATAGTAGCGTCCTTTTTTTAATGCATGGTTATGGAAGCCACATGGGGGATCTTGCATCCCTCTCAGGCCTGATAAGGCATGGGTCCGATTTAATGATCTGCCCTAATGCCCCATTTCCTCTGCAACTGGGATTTAACCAATCAGGATTTTCTTGGGGAAATTACGAAGATCAGGAAAATTATACAGATCACATAAATGAATCTTCAGAAAGAGCATTCGCAACTATAGAGGCAGCTAAAGACCAATATGGATTTGATGATTCCAACTTGATAGTGGGAGGATTTTCACAAGGTGGATCCATGGCTCTAAGAATTGGATTTACGCAAGATAGGAAATTCAAGGGGGTATTGGCTCTGAGTACAATCCTCAGAGAGGACCACAAAGACAGTATTCAACGTTCTGATGTACCCACCTTCGTGTCACACGGCACAAACGATCAAGTATTGGATATAAAAGAAGGAAGATACATCAACGAAACATTAAAAACCCTGAATATTGATGTCACCTATAAGGAATATGCCATGGCACATGAAATCACCCGGGACTGTATCTCAGATCTCAGTAGCTGGATAGATAACTTGGGCGTTAGTTAGTTATCTTGACTATTGAAGAGCCTCTGACCTCAAAAAGTCGAAATCACATCCTTTGTCGGCTTGGGTGATATGTCTGGCGTGCAGCCATTTGAATCCTCTTTGGAATTCTGGTCCATTTTCGTAGTTCGACTTTATTCGAGCATCCATTTCTGACTCGGATATGTCCAAACTCAACCTTCGATTTGGCACATCAAGAGTTATTTGATCACCGTCCTCAACTGCGCTGAGAGGGCCACCGTTAGCAGATTCGGGACTCGCATGTACCACAACAGTCCCAAAAGCGGTCCCACTCATACGCGCATCACTTATTCGAACCATGTCTCTTACACCAGTTGCCAATATTTTCTTGGGAATTGGCAAGAATCCCCATTCCGGCATTCCGGGGGCACCAATTGGTCCACCGTTTTTCATTACCAGTACATCGTCAGGTGTAACGTCTAAATCAGGATCGTCGATTCGGGCATACAGGTCGTCGTGGTCATTAAAGACTACCGCTCTGCCAGTATGCACCATCAAGTCAGGTGAAGCCGCTGTTGGTTTTATTATCGCTCCAGTTGGCGCTAAATTTCCGTAAAGTACAGCCAGTCCCCCTTCAGGGTCCAAAGGATCATCCACTGTTCTAATCACATCAGGAAGATGCGCTTGCTGACCGGATATATTCTCCCCAAGGGTTTTTCCAGTCACGGTGACATTACTAAGATCCAGTAAATGAGAAATCCGATTCATGAGCGCAGGCACCCCACCTGCATAATAAAAATCCTCCATCAAATATTGCCCCGACGGCTTGAGGTTAAGCAGAAAAGGAGTGGTTTTGGAAAGCTCGTCGAAGAGCTCAAGCGGCAGATTAATCCCGACTCTTCCAGCTATTGCAATCAAGTGAATAATAGCATTTGTGGACCCGCCTATCGCATGTACACATCTAATTGCATTTTCAAATGCTGATTGAGTCATTAGTTTAGATGGTTTTAGATCGGTTTGGGAAAGAGCCACTATCTGCCTGCCAGCTGCTTCAGCCATCTGTTTTCTTCTAGAGTCAACAGCAGGAATCGCAGCATTCCCAGGCAGGGCCATTCCTAGAGCCTCACCTATGGTAGCCATTGTGGAAGCCGTACCCATTGTCATACAGTGACCATTACTTCTAACTATGCAACTTTGTAATTCTGCCCAGTCGTCCTCAGTAATCGTTCCAGCCCTCAACTCAACTTCATAGCGCCTACAATCTGTGCAAGATCCTAATTCCTCTCCTTTCCAATTACCCTTCAATTGAGGTCCACCTGTAACTAGAATAGAAGGTATGTCAGCACTTGCTGCTCCCATAAGTAAAGCAGGGGTTGTTTTGTCACATCCTCCAAGTAAAACGACTCCATCGATCGGGTTGGCGGTAATGGATTCCTCAACGTCCATGCTTAACAAATTCCTGTATAGCATCGTAGTGGGTTTCATATTGTATTCACCCAACGACATGACCGGAAATTCCATGGGAAATCCACCAGCCTGCCATACTCCAATTTTCACAGATTCGGCCAAGTCACGAAGATGGGAATTACAATGAGTTAATTCGCTCCAAGTGTTGCATATGCCAATTATTGGCTTACCCTCGTAGGATGGCTCATCAAATCCTTCAGCCTTGAATGCCGCTCTCCTTAACCAACCATATAACTCAGGTGTTTCAAACCATTCTTTACTTCTTTTTGATACGGGGGAACTAGACATTAACAAAAATCTCCAGAATATTAAGCTTCGTCTTTGGATTGTTTTTCATACTCTGCCATCTGTTTTTCTACGTGTGCCCTGATCGCGTTTCGAAGCTCATTAGCCGATGGAGGAGACACATAAAAAACCTGGACATCCGGTTCAAATTGCACTCCATGACCTTCAGCAACAAAAAGCAGAGCGACCTCGTCAGCACTCATCGTTTCCGATATCTTTTGAGATATCGTTTCAAACCTCTGTTTGGACAGATTCTGATAGGAATCCATTGCAAGTTCGTATACTTTTTTGCTCATCAACCCGATAGATAAACAACGTTGCCAGTCAGAGATCTCTCTCAAAACCTCTTCATCTTCCACTGGTTCCATAGAAGCACCTGAATCGGTGTACCTTTTTATGGCCAGCGAAGCTCTTGCAGAGACAGCCTCTACAAGTTTTATACCTTCCTCACCTCCAACATGAACCATCTCGTGGAATACAAATTTCACGGTTGCGAGGGCAGATTCCAATCCTCCCACCTGCTGCACAACTTCATCCCAGTACTTATCACAGAGATCACCATTGGTTGACTCAAAATCTGGAGTCGTTGGTATAGTGGGAATCAACAGAAGCTTTTTCTTTCCATCGAATTGTCCAGGGTTGGATTTTCCTGTATTTCCTAATGTAGCCACCTAGATCTTCTCCATTCTTACTGCACACACCTTGTACTCGGGAATACGGGACTCTGGATCCAGGGCAGCGTTAGTCAAAAAGTTAGCTGCTTGTTCTTGTAATTTCACAAAAGGGACAAAAATTTCGCCTGGATTCATCTTTTCTGAAACTAGAACTTCGGCTTCCATTTGGCCACGTCTGGACTTTATGCAAACTTTGTCTCCAGAGTTCAACCCATAATTATCACAATCATCAGGATTAATTGCTACCTGAATAACAGAAGCCCTCGCAAGGAGTCCGTGTGCTCTTCGAGTGATTGTCCCACCGTGCCAATGATAGAGAATCCTTCCTGTATTGAGAATTAAAGGAAATCTTTTGGTAGGCAATTCGTCCGCAGGCTTACCTTGTTCAAAAGCAACAAACTTTGCTCTATCACCCCTCGGAAAATCTTCCTCATAAAGGTAGCGTGTCCCAGGATGATCATCCGTAGGACAAGGCCACTGAATTCCTCCATCCTCCAGCCTCTCATAATTGATCCCGGCAACCAGTGGAGTGAGTGAAGCGAATTCATCCCATATTTGGGACGGGTGCTCATATGAAAATTCTGAACTGAGGTCTTCCCCTGTACTATCAGATATCTTTTTTGCCAACTCACAAAATATTGCCCAATCCGGCTTACTATCTCCAACAGGATCAAGAACTTTACGTACCCTTTGTACCCTTCTCTCACTATTAGTAAAACTTCCATCCTTTTCAGCGAACGAGCAAGCAGGAAGCACAACGTCTGCTATCTCGGCCGTCTCGTGTAGAAAAATATCTTGTACGACAAGAAATTCAAGACTGCGGAATGATTTTTCCGCGTGGGCGAGATCCGGTTCACTCAAAAGTGGGTTTTCACCTGTCACGTACATGGCTTTAATACGGCCCTCATCAATAGCAGGAACCATGTCGGTAACCACAAGCCCAGCTTCTGAAGGTAAGTTTGCTCCACCCCAGGCAGAGGAAAATTTCTCTACAGATTCGTCACTTATAGATTGGTATCCAGGGAATGCATTTGGAATACAACCTGCATCACCACATCCTTGCACATTATTTTGTCCACGGAGCGGAGAAATACCTGACCCTGGCCTGCCAAGTTGTCCCGAAACAAAAGATAAATTCAATAATCCATGAGCATTCGCCGTCCCCATTGTGTGTTGGGTAATTCCCATACCCCAAATAAGGCACGACCCGCTGAACGGAGGTGCGGCGTACATTCTCGCTGCAGCAATGATGTCTGATTCTGGAACTCCGGTCAGAGTCTCAACGTATTTCGGATTGTATTTTTCAACAACTTTCTTCCAGTCATCAAATCCTTCTGTACGATTTTCGATGAAGCTTTGATCTTCCAAACCTTCGGATAAAATCACATGGGCAATTCCATTTAGTAAAGCGACATCAGTTCCAGGGCGAGGTCGCAACCACAGATCCGCAAAATCACACATATCAATCCGCCGAGGATTTATAACTATTAACTTTGCACCATTTTCTATCACTGCACGACGCATTCTTGAGGCAGCAACAGGATGATTGGAGTTTGCATCTGAACCAATTATTACTAAACATCCCGCCTCTTCGTAGTCAATGTATGAGTTACTAGTTGCCCTGCTTCCCAGAGACTCCAGCATGGCTTCAACTGAGGGAGAATGGCACAAACGAGTGCAATGATCTATATGGTTACTTTTCATGACAAGGCGTGCGAATTTCTGTTGAACATATCCATCTTCGTTTGTGGCTTTAGCAGAGCACAAAGTGCCGAAGCTATCGCCCCTATACTGGATCAATTTTTCAGCTACAAGATCCAAAGCCTCATCCCATGTGGATTCCACCAAGGCTCCATTCTTTCTTATCAATGGGCTAGTAATACGATCCTCATGATGCACAAACGTGTATCCAAAACGGCCTTTCACGCAAAGCATGCCAAGACTAGATAGGTTATCTGGATCATCGAGCATTTCCTGAATAATTCCATCCTCTCCAACTCCCGCCACGATCCCACACCCAACACCGCAATAGGGACATGTCGTTTTTACATATTCCGTAATATTTTGGGGAGATTCCTTGGTTGAAATAGCACCTGTAGGACAAACGGAGAGACATTGGCCGCAGGTAGTACAAACTGAGTCGATGAGGGGCTTATCCATGAAAGTTGCTATACGAGCATCAGTAGAAGTTCCCACTACGTCGATCGCACCTATAAACTGGTGCCCTTGCTGGCAAGCCCGAGCACACCTTCCACACAAAATACAAGAATCCATTGCTATGTTAAACACAGGGTTACTACTATCAACTGGCTCACGTTCCCTAGACGGAAAGTCAACATCTGTGCTACCAAATGTTTCAGCAACTGTGGAAAGCTCATTATGAGTATTTAAGCCCAATTCAAAATTTGACACCATACCTGTTGTGAGGCCGATAACGGTCTGTCTGATATCGTCTAACTCTGTTCCTCTGGTATTTACCACCATTCCGTCAGTGCAAGGAGTAGAACAAGATGCTGGGTAGCCTCTAACGCCCTCAATATCAACCAAACAAGTCCGGCATGCCCCTATAGGCTTCATATCTGGGTCTTTGCAAAGTTGAGGTATGGGAATACCAGACACATTCACTGCATCAAGTACGGATGATCCATCCTCGACTTTCACTGAGCTACCATTCACCGTCACATTTATCAAATCAGTCCCCCTGTTCTTTACTAAAATGGTTCAAGTAACTAAGCAATGGGTTACCTGCAGCTTGTCCAAGGCCGCAAAGAGAAGCTGCGTTTACAGTTTTCGCCAACATTTCCAACCGTTTAAATTCGCCGGATCGATCTGTGGAATTTTTCGCATCCTCCAAAATACGAACTATCTTTGGAGCGCCCTCCCTGCACGGTGTACATTTACCACAAGATTCAGCCGCATTATATTTGGATAGATGAATAGTCGCTTCATAAGGATCAGTGTCTTTTGAAAGTGCGACGATTCCTCCCGCTCCCAACATCACGTTTTTACCATCGATTACTCCGGGCAAAATTTCCAAGTCAAGCAAGCCAATTGGCAATATACCGCTGGAGGGGCCACCTACAGCAACCCCTGACAAGTCGTTAACGTCTTTAATCCCTCCTATGTCACATAAAACTGTTAGGAGGGTTATCCCGAATGGAACCTCTGCAAGACCACGACATGGCATATTGCCGCTCAAGCTCAAAAGCTTAGTTCCAGGAGCGTCTTTTGTACCATTAGACTTGAACTTTTCAGGTCCAAAATTCAACACGAGCGGTACATTACAGAGTGTTTCGACATTATTAACGACGGTTGGCTGATTCCTAAATCCTGACTCAGTTGGAAATGGGGGACGTAATCTTGGCTCTCTTCTTCTACCCTCTAAGGTATTAATCAATGTAGATTCTTCGCCGCATACATAGCCACCAGCCCCCTTAAACAAACGAACGTCCACAGAGAAGTCAGTCCCTAAAACATTTTTGCCGACTAAGCCCAGATTCTGACACTTCTGTAGGGCAACATCCAATCTAGAATAAGCAAGATCCGCTTCAGCATTTACATAAATCAGAACTTCCTCAGAACCACATGCAAAAGCTGCTATTAAAGCACCTTCAATAACTCTAAATGGGATACCCTCGATTAGGTGCCTGTCCTTGAATAATCCCGGTTCACCTTCTTCTGCATTAACTAAGACAACAGGATCCGACTTCTGTGAAGAAGCCGACCTCCACTTCATTGCGACAGGAAAATACGCCCCACCCCTGCCTCTCAAACCGGAATCTGAAACAATTTCGATCACCTCTTCTGAGGTAACAGATAAAGCCTTTGCCAAGCCTTGGAAGCCACCAATAGAAATATATTGTCTGATGTCGTCCCAGGCTATGTCACCGATTCCTCCCAGAACATATCTGGTTTGAGAATCCAAAAAATCCTGATCCATTGAGGAAATCTCTAGTGAACCCAAACCAGTTACTCGGGGGGCAGAAAAGCATGCCCCTGAACAACCTACAACTTCTATACGATGAGTTTCTGAATATCGTGCCTTGATATTCTCCAAATCTTTGTATGCACCTATAGATGCGCTACATTGCCCTATTT
>ERZ724561.120-NODE-120-length-15580-cov-2.548114_pt1 | contig 15580 bp, 14 predicted proteins | sample MGYA00375855_ERZ724561 | MGnify/ENA primary metagenome ERZ724561 (study PRJEB28725, sample SAMN03264854) | marine sediment metagenome | biome: marine pelagic biome; feature: marine oligotrophic desert; material: ocean water | place: Pacific Ocean:North Pacific... | reverse complement strand
TATCTGTGGGCTTAGGAGGCCTTGCTATCCCACCAAGTGTTATACGAAAAGACTTGGAATGGTTTGGAAAAGAGGTTTTACCTGAATTCAGAGAATAAAATTAAGAATTTTTGGGGTAAAACTCTTCTATAAGTAATACACATTGATATAATTTAAAAAGGCGCCGATGTAGCTCAGTGGTAGAGCAGCTGTTTTGTAAACAGCAGGTCGTCGGTTCGAACCCGACCGTCGGCTCCACTTAAAGTTAGAAATTTATGGTGATTCTGTCGCCTTTCTTTTAGACATTCTGATCAATCTAGACAACATGCGAGTCCTCGTTTGATTGATCTTGCAAAATCTTTTCCATGAGCACTGGTTGTGTTGGTATTAACAACATCGTGGTGCAGAAAATCTGGTTAGGGATCGATTAATCGAAACTTGGAATCCGGTAGATGCAAAAATCATGGGGTATTACATGTCTGTTGTTTTATTCTCTGAAATTTGAATAAATCACGACTGTATGATGGGGTTGTTGGGTGAAATAGGTTAAAGTATCGCACAAAGTATTTTAAAAAAAATCATAGAAAACGAGGAAAATTTATGCCTGCTGACGATTCAGCAAAAAGTGATGGATCTGTTGAAAAAGATGAAAAACTTGACGTTGAAAAAGATAGTAATCAATGTGGGAATGATTCGACGGATATTTTGTCTATGGATGCGTTCGCTTTTATTGGAAAAATGGCAAATAGTAGACAGCAAGGGAATGTGAAAGATAAACCGGAGAAATAGAGTAAAAAGATATGGAGGTTGGATATGAGTAATGTGGACGATGTAAATATCATAGGTACCGGCAGGGTGAAATTTGGTTTGGAATACCGGGATTTGCTTTCTGATCAGGGTGTTTGTATTAATGTGTTCGGAGAGGTAGATGGAGAGGACGTCGAACTACTGCGCTTTGATTGTTTTGATCATGAACCCCATTACCATTATGGTCCCGAGAAACATAATGAACGCCTGATGCTGGACCCAACCACTGAAGGGGATTCAATGGACTGGGTTCTAAATAAATTCTCTAATCGCCTCCCGGAAATGATTGAAAGAGCCGGTTATCAGGAATTGTCAGAATACGCGCAAAGTACGGACATGTCAGACGTTATAAGAGAGCTTTCGACCACTGCAAAACAGTTATCAGTGTCCGGAAGAAAGACGGTTTTGCATGACAGAGGGGATGTTATCGTAGACGCTGGTCCAATCCGATTCGGTATTGAGTATAGGCATCTTTCTAATGATGAAGGGGTTGCCATTCATGTCCTGGGCGATGTAAACGGTGAGGAAATTGAGTTGCTCACCTTCGATTGTTTCAAACGTGCTCCCCATTACCATTACGGACCGCGAGCAAAAAATCAGAGAATGTATCTTGATCACACCGCATCTCCCGATTCTCTAAAATGGGCCCTTGACCTATTAAACGGTGGAAAACTTGGGCCTATGCTTGAAAAGGCAGGATATGTGGATCATGCCAATCGGTTAAACCCAACTATCCTTCTGCAAAGTATGGAGACCGTGTCGGAGACAGCTTTAAAAATGGATAAAGAGGCTTCTCAGTCTTAGCTTCATATAGCTTCTTAAATTAGGGTCCCAGCAGATCACTTATTGAACTCTGGGATAATGTATTTGCCCCATAGTTCAATTGACTCCATGACTTCAGCGTGAGGGACAGTTTCTGTTTGCATCATTACCATCATCTGGTCGATTCCAGTTTCCTCGTGTTTTTTTAGTGCTCGGATGCAGTCGTCGGGGTCTCCGGCTATGACAACCCCTCTCTCGCACAAGGTGTCGGCATCTAAGTCTTCCCAGACTTTGTGGGCAATGGCTTCACCACCAGAGAAATCCAAGGCGTTGTCAAGTTCAGGTCCATCGTCTCCATCGATGTATCTGGAAAAATTCTGTCTCAGATGGTCAGGAACTCCTCCCCATTTCTCAAGTAATTGCGCGTAAATATCTTTCTGACCTTGCACATATGGACGGTCCGGTCCAAAGAAATTCTTTAGGGACTCGGCTCCCATAGTCCTTGCCTTTTTCCCGTCCTTGAGACAGACCCCCAATGTGGAGCTGGCCCATTGATTATTGATCTCTTTTCCTACGGGCTTCGCATTCTTGATATCTTCTTTATATTTTTTCACATAGGGAGCTAGTGAGTCTGGGGCACTGGAACCAAATGACAGAACACCAATTCCCTTTGAGGCAGCAATTTCATAAGTTGCTGGTTGAAGCGCTGCAACCCATATGGGAGGGTGATCTTCCTGGAAAGGTTTTGGTAGAATCTGGCGCTCGGGCACCTGCCAATATTTTCCCTCATGTGAATACCAGTCTGTGCTCCATATATCGGGCACCATCGAGAGGGATTCCTCCCACATTTCTCTGCTATCTCTTGGGTCAAGACCCATTCCTGTTAGTTCGTATGGAGCTGATCGGCCTGTGCCAAAATCTACTCGACCGTCTGAAAGGTGGTCCAACATTGCGACGCGTTCCGCCACACGGACCGGGTGGTGGTAAGGAAGAATGACTACACCGAGACCAAGACGAATATTTTTAGTTCGTTGGCTCAAGGCTCCGTAGAATACGTCAGGACAGGGTGAAGCTGAGAATCCTGTTAGGAAATGGTGCTCAACAAACCATACGTAATCAAAACCAGCTTGGTCAGCAAGAACACACTGTTCCATCGTTTCCTTAATGACAAGGTGATCATCTAGCTCCGGTCTCTGCATTTCATATTGTAATGCTAGCTTCATATAGTAACTCCTTTCACTAAGTTATCTAGAGAACTCCCCCACATCCTAGCTGAAAAAAAGAATCAGTGTTGCGACAAGCAAAATGAGTCTGCTTTTTGGATGGATTGTTGTATAAAAATAAGTACTTGGCCACAGAATTTAAGAACAAAGAGAAGCCATAAATTGATGCCTTCAGAAGACTTGAGGGCCAACACTATTTTACTAATTATCTTAATTTATCTTTACTTAACTGAATCAGACGTTGACATAGAAAAATTACGTTCTACTATGAACGACATTACTAAACGTAATAATAGTCACTGTGCGTCAACCTAAAGTAACGCATTATTTTCGCGGTCGGCACTGCTGTGTTGGCAGGTTTGAGATCTGGTATATCTCGGTTATGGATATAGGAGGATTTTAATGATACTTAGAGGAAAACATGGGATTTTGGTACTTGTGTTGGTCGCTTTTACAGCGCTAGCCTTGAGTGCCTGTGGATCCTCAGAAGATGTAGCGGCACCAGAAGCACCTGCCGCCGCCGCCGCCGCGGCACCTGCAGCAGGGGGAGGGGGATCTGGCCCGGCAGCCCCAGCAGCTCCAGCGGCGCCAGCTGCCGCAGCGCCAGCGTTGGCTGCTGTGAAGGGTACTTCGGGGTCAGCGTCAGGAGGTGCCGGGAGCACAGCTTCAAGTGTGTCTATTACATTAGAACCCGTTGAACAGGTGAGTGCTACAGTTACTGTTGTGCTCGACAATGTTGGCAGCCCTCAGTTCCTTAACGGAAAAGGAACATGGCCGGATGTTATGTTCCATGGCTTTTTTGGATTCCAGGAGCCTGCCCTAGGTTGGGAGCCCACCTTTGATGATCAAGGTAACGCGGTGGTCAACACCGACCGAGCTTGCCACGCAGGTTATGTCGCCACTGGTTGGGAAATGATTGTTCCCAAAAAGGGTGGAGGAGAGCTAACCATGGAAGGCAAAGCTCTTGCTGAACTTGACCAGGCAGATCTGACAAATCCGAACGAGCAAGGCACAATACGTGTGCATATAAGAGAGGGTATTGATTTTTATCGAATCGTTGACGGAGACATGGTAAATGTAGGTGAGTTGACGGCTGAAGACTTTGCTTGGTCTTTCAATGATGCAGGATCTGACAACATAGAGTCAGCCCACTCAAACTCCTCTCAGGCATATGAGTATTATAAGAAGTGGAGTGCTCCTTCGAGGTATGTTGCTGAGGCCCCAAACAGGGCTTTCATAGGTGATGGACTCCAAGATGCATCCTCAATTTGTCAGGATGCTGTCTGGATGCAATCCAAGACGCTCTATGATGAACTAGGAACTACATTTGGAGTACCCCATGGATCTGGGCCATTCGTTGTAGAAGAGTGGATGGCTGCTGAGAGAATTGAAGCTCAATCTAGAGTTGACCACTGGAAGCAGAGCCCCGCTTTTGACAAGATTGTTTTCTTGCAAGCAAATGAAGCTCAGCAGCGTTCGGCGATGCTCCAAACAGGAGCAGCTGACATTGCGGCGGCCTCCATTCAAGATGTTGGCAGGCTTGACAAGGCTGGATTTAGTTTTCACGAAGGATTGGACACAATAAACGGTAACTTCATGTATTTCGCCGGAAATAACTGGTCCTTTGCCTATCCACCTAACTCTCAACTCCCTGATAAGGATCTATCAGGATCACCAATGATAAGGCCGGGATTCATCCCGACCGACAAATATCCTTGGATTGGAGACCCGCGCCTTGAGTGTGTGGGGATTGACCGTGCAGCCGACGGAATTCAAGATACTGCGGGTGCTGGCTGCGACGTCGCTAACTTTGAATTCACGTTCGATGGCTTTGACGCACAATTTACAGATGACTCTATTGGTTTCGATCACACAGATACTGACAGATTCTCTTACGACACACCACGAATGAATAGTGCTAAGGCTTTTAGAAAGGCTTTGGCTTACTCTATTGAACGCGATCTCATCGCCTCATCGGTGACAGGTGGCTATGGTGGTGCTGTTTACGGTGGGGCCCAGCCAGGCATGTCACTTCATCAGCTCCATCCTGAGTATAAAGACAGGTGGAACTACTCCTTTGATCCAGATAAAGCTCGGGCACATCTCGCAGAGTCTGGAGTGGAGCCCGGGTTTGAGTTTGAGTTCTTCTGTTCTCAGGGCAACGGGACCTCTCTTGAGGTCTGTGAGGCTGTTGTAGGACAGTGGAAGGAGCACCTGGGTCTTGAGCCGTGGATAGATAGTACTCAGTATTCTTCCAGGCGTCCTACTATGTTGGGTAGAGAACTTCACGTACCTTGGATGACTCGCTGGGGACCAACGAGTAAGGATGGTCGTCTAGGTGATGGTGGAGGTACTATGGGCGGAGGTCTGTCGCCTCTACCGGCCGGGGGATGGAACCCAAGCTTAGAAGATAATCTTTACTGGGCAAATCGTGAGGAGCCTAGGGTGCAGGCAAAAGGCTCTGCGGACAACCTTACCTCACGTGAGGCAATGTGGGACGATTATTTTGATAAGACTTTGACTATTGGTACGGTTGAAGTTCCGGTTCTTATCGGATTTAACCCGGATACCATAAGAGGCTGGGACCTTCGTCCTTATGATCTCCCCAACTCGTTTGAGACAATCCTTCCAGGTAAGTAGGTTTAACCTGCAATATCTAGGATGTTAATGTGTCGGCGTTTCCTCTTAGAGGGAGCGTCGACACATTGTGTAGATAAATAGAGCGATAGAACTTTTAGAGGGTTCTGTCTGGGAATAATTAATGACAACATTTATAATTCGCCGTTTTATCTTTTTGATATTGGCGATTTTCGCTGCGACCCTCATTGTGTTTGCGCTCTCTCGTCTTCAGGGAGATCCCAGAAACGTGATGCTAAACGTTGGATATGTTTCTCCCGAGCAATGGGAGGCATGGGGAAAACAGTTTCATCTCGACAAGCCGGTCGTGGTTCAGTATTTGATATGGATCGGGAAAGGAATTTTCCAGGGAGATTTTGGAACTTCCCTCAAAACGGGACAGCCTGTGATGGAAATGGTTGTACAGTTTGCTCCTGCCAGCCTGCAACTTGGACTGTCAGCGACCTTGTTCGTACTTATAACTGGGATTCCGATAGGTATTATGTCAGCGGTCAAACGAGGAACCCTCCTTGATGCCTTTGGGAGAACTTTCGCTGTCTTTGGACAGGCATTACCACCGTTTTGGCTTGGTATTATGTTGATATTAGTGTTTTCTGTGAATCTAGACTGGCTGCCCTCCGGAACACGGGGACATGATGCCTCGAGCGCTTTCGAGAAATTCAAACACTTTGTAATGCCCGCAATTACCCTGGGATGGTTGGCTTCTGCCGGGTTAATGAGGCTTGTAAGATCCTCTATGTTGGACGTTCTAGACTCCGAATTTATTAAATTAGCTCGAGCAAAAGGGGTTAAGAATAGATCGGTCATTTGGAAGCATGCTTTTAAAAATGCCCTCATTCCTCCACTAACCTTCTCTGCCCTGATTCTCGTCGGATTTATAGGAGGAACGGTTGTAACAGAGACGGTTTTTGCATGGCCAGGGCTTGGAATGATGACGTATTTGTCCATTTTAAATAACGATTTTCCACTTATGACGGGAGCTGTACTTGTATTCACCGTTGTTTATGTCTTTGCCGTTTTTGTAATAGATATTCTGTATGCCTTTATTGACCCAAGAATTCGTTATAACTAAGGATTTACTTTGACAACTCCTGCTGGCCAGCAAACTCTGGAAGAATTACACAATGCGAATAGAGACTCCTTCTTTAGTAGGACAACCTATGTCTTTAGACGCTGGCCATTAATTCCTTTTCTTATTCTTGGTACTTTGATTCTTTGCGCTCTTTTTGCCCCCTTGATTGCTCCTTACGAACCGGAAAAGGATCAATTAAGGGCTGTTTTGGCCACCCCAGCCTGGGGCGAACCCTGCGAGGAGGGCCAGTTATCCAATAAATTTGAATCCTGTAATACGAATGGGGTTCCCCTAGGAAGGGATGAAAAGGTTTACCATTTTCTTCTGGGAGCGGATCAGCTTGGACGCGATCTTTTGAGCAGGATCATATATGGGGCAAGATTGTCTCTTAGCCTTGCAGCGGTGGCTATAACCGTTGGAACATTTTTTGGCACCTTGGTGGGATTGGTTGCCGGATATTATGGTGGCATTATAGATGAAGTAATTATGCGGATTGTCGATGTTTTTAATGCTATTCCATATCTACTGCTGGCAATAGCACTTGTCTTTGTTTTGGGACAGAGTTTCACCGTAGTTGCATTTGTGTTGGCACTAGGGGCATGGGCGGGAATAGCACGTTTAGTACGTGGTCAAACCCTGCAGGTCAGGCATTTCGACTTTATTGCATTGGCCCGCGTCGCTGGTGCCTCAACACCAAGGCTTATGCTAAGGCACTTATTGCCGGCCGTAGGAAATACTGTAGTCGTTGCAACTACCTTACAAGTAGGCAACACAATTTTGTCGGAAAGTATTCTGTCGTTTCTGGGTGCAGGAGTTCCACCACCAACGCCATCTTGGGGTGCAGATATTTCCAACGGAAGGGAGTACCTCGGATCGGCTTGGTGGGTTGCTTTTTTCCCAGGAATGGCCATATTCCTGACTGTGTTGTCTTTCAACTTTGTCGGAGACTGGCTTCGCGATCGTTGGGACCCGAGGTTGAGACAGATATAATTGTCACGACTAGAGTTGGAGTTGTTGGTCATTAAGCTCTAGGTTTTAATTTTGAGGGGAAAATTGAGGGGTTATGATCCTATGACAGAACAGGTTATTAGAAGTGAGTAAACTAGCTTGCTGAAATGGTTCGTTATAGGTGCAATAGCCGTTGGAATAATACTTGTGGGCTCCTACGGCAAAATCCCGTTTACTGAGAAAAGTTTAGCCACTAGTCCCGAGACACAAGCAACCGCCACCGCAAGAAATACTCCACGACAACCCCGCTCTGAAGCTTTGTTTCAGGTTAGGAAATTCTTAAAAGAAGAATGTGCTAATGGGGAATTGTATTTAGCAAATTCACACCGATTTGAAGCAGTATGGATGCGTAGGCCTTGGACGAATGATCATCACTATAGGCAAGGGCATGAGTGGACAGTTACCGATCAATCTTCCGGGGCTTTCTGGCGGTATTATGAGGACACTGGAGAGATTGTGTCGGTTAAAGCAGACTGCTAGTTTGCTCGACTAGATGTTGAACTGGGGATCTGAATAGTTTGCCAATTTATCAAAGATCTGGATTCTCCATCTCTGGGAATCTACCACTAGCAACCTAGATTTGTTGGTGTCGTATGAGACACCGGTGGGCAATGCGAACCATTTTTCCGGTTCCAGTGTTGCAACACGCCGGCGAGCTTTGTGCACATCTGGGTTACCACGTACATATTGTTGCTGCCATTTTGAAAGCTCAAATGCGGCACCATGGACAGCAGTTATATGTGCTCCATATCCATCAAAAATCTGTACCCTATTGTTTGCCCAGTCTGAAACATAAATATCACCCTCGGGATCGGTACTAACGTCTGAGGGGTGATCAAGTATTTCAGCGTTACTTCCTGAGTTTCCAAAGGTTTTTATATGTGTTCCATCTGGAGAGAATTGCTGGATGCGGTCGTTAAGGTGGTCTGCAACTAATAAATTCTCTTCGTTATCGATTGCGAGACCCCATGGTGAGTTCAATTTACTCTGGTCAGCACCATATGAACCAAAACTGTTAATAAAAACCCCGTCAGAAGAGAATTTTTGGATTCGGTGATTTAGGGTGTCGGAGACGAAAATATTATTGTCTGCATCAATAGCTATTCCAGATGGGCGATCAAATTCTCCGTGCTTTTTTCCTGACTTTCCAAACTCTGTAAGAAGGTGGCCTTCTGAGTCGAAAATACGAACACAATCTTTTAATTCGTCGGTAACGTATAGTTTTCCACTATGAAAAGCAGCGCAAGTTGGCCAGGAGTTTTCAAAAACACCCTCTGAGATATTCCCAAAAGTTATTACTTCTTCTTCGTCATCAAGTTCAGAACCAATAGTGATTTTTGCTATTCCAGAGGCATACGTGTCTCGAGTTACCACGTAAACATCGTCTCTATCCCCAAGAGCTACGTATACGATACCGCGGAAAGCCCTTCCTCCCACTACACGAGAGTAATCTAATGCTCTCCCTTTGACTGAAGTTGTTAACATGTTGGCTTTTCTCTACTACTTATGATGAATCGGAGGATTAAATAAAGGTAGGTTTCTCAAATTGACCACCAACGATAGGTACAGGATCTAATTTCATCCAATCTTCAACGAGCGTGGTGTAGACACCCCGGAAATCTAAGTCTGGTACCAGATCTCCTTGGTCTAGATCCGACTCTTTCATGGATGGGTATTGTCCATATTCGCCACCTTTAACCTGGTTCCCGATAGCTAGACAGACACCTCCGGCGCCGTGATCCGTTCCTGCCCCATTGTCATAGACCCGACGGCCGAATTCGGAGAATAAAAACATAGTTACGTTATCTGCTGCGTTGTGCTCCTCAAGATCGTCAAAAAAATCACGAATTGCACCGGATGCGGCTGTCCATAGTTTGTCATGAGTTGCAAGTTGATCAGCATGAGTATCAAAACTTCCTAGATCGCAGTAAAAAACACGTGTTCCAAGGTCGGCAAGATGAATCTGAGCGATACTTCTTAACTTCTTAGATATTGAGTTATCTCCGTATTCAACGGTCGAGGAGTATTGCTCAGGCGCAATATTAAGTATGTCCGCTCCTTTAAGTGCATCAAGGCCTGTTTGTCCCAAGAAATCCATAACTGGCCCCGAGCCTATCATGGGGGAGTAGATTCGCTTGTATCTGTCTAGAACGCGATCTCGTTTCTCCTCGGGGGATATATCTGTCAACAAACCATAATTGTCTAGATTCTCTACTGTTGCGACTGGTACTCCAGGAGCAACTAATGCCCGAAAAAGTGATGGGCCCATACTTACGGCAGTAACTACATTTTTCTTGTCGGGATCAATTTGTCTCACAGCTCTCCCAAGCCATCCCTCAGTACCCAGAGTTTCTGGTTCACATGTGTGCCATATATCCATAGATCGAAAATGAGATCGAGGTGAATTCTCATATCCAACACCATGAATGATGGCCACGTTTCCCTCACGATACATTTCAGCAAGAGGTGCCATCGATGGGTGAAAACCAATGTCGTTATTGAGATGTAGTACTTCATCCTCAGGTATGTTTACGTTAGGACGGTAATCCCTGTATTGTGAGTTAGAGTGAGGAACAACCGTATTCATATAATCGTTGCCACCACTCAGTTGCATAACGACAATAACCGGGTCTTTCTTCGAGTCAGTCATATATATTTTCCTTGAATGACTTTCTTTACAAAACTTAATTTAAAGCGCTCGTAAGTATATAAAACCTAGGCAAATTGATATTCACGAGTTGCAACCAGCAACTGGAGAACTTCTATTAGTCTTTCTTCACCGTCACTGTTCCAGTCAAAATCCCCCTGTTTCTCAGAGTGGTCAATTAGCTCTCTCCGTGTTTGATCGGAGACATCCATGGGGCCCATGATGTCCAGGCATGCGTCTATAACGTCTTTGGGGATAGACCCAGCAAGTTTAATTCGATCGATAATGTTTCTCACACCGGGTCTTTCAGTGTCGGATATGAGTTCGGAAACGAAATTGGTTCTCTTCATTAACGTTCCGCTATTTATCCATTCAATGCCATTGTGCCAACCCTCAACACTGGGGGGGTTTAGAAGATCTTGGCCCATGTAAGCAATCTGACCTGTCCAGTCCAATGTTTCTGGAGAGGGCCTGTCAGTGCCTCCCACTAGTCTCAGGGTACTAATCACCACCTCTGTAGGATTCTTAACTCTGGAAAAACGCTGTTCTTTAAAGAAATCACTTGTGAAAAGTTTTTGAAGGACGGTCCCCATATGGTAATCAGAAGCCATCAAGGCTTCAGCAAGAAAGTTAACGGCCTTCGGATCGTTTGGGGGGGTAACGGACCATGCTGGCACCTGGGGTTCATCTGCGACGAAAAAACTGTATAGGTGACGTGCAATAAACTGAGCCGTGGCTGGTTTTGAGAGAATAATATCAATTATCTCCTCACCATCGAAGTTTCCAGTATGACCAAGAAATTCTTTGTCAGTATAGTCGTGATCTTCAGGTATGAACTTAAATTCCCAGTCCCATCGTCCCATGTGGAATCGGGGTAATTTGTGTTCCAGTGTCCAACCTGTGAATGCCCTGGAGCATTCACGCACATCCGTCTCGGTGTAGTTTCCTACCCCCATTGTGAATAACTCAAGAAGTTCTCGTCCCCAGTTTTCGTTGACAGAATCAGCGTGGTTTTCATTGTTGTCCAGCCAGTAGATCATAGCGGGACTTTTTGCGACCTCCATTAGGATCTCTTTATATTTACCCAGACCCTTGTCGCGAAACATATCTATCATGTCTTGGATTTCGTCGTAATGGTCAACTTTGGCTACTCCAGTAGCAAAGATGTTGTGATAGAAAAGACACATTTTTTCCTGAAGAGGGGCCTTGGTACTAATCATGGTCCAAACCCATTCCGCCTGCCCTAGCCCTCCCATTGTTCCAGGTTTCCACCACATGGGGTAATACCTGAGAAACTGGTACCGGTCGACTGGGTCTTGTAAAGAAGGGGCGAGCAATTCCTCCACAGTTTCTTCGTATCCCAATAGGGACCGACTTTCTAGTTCTTCCCGAGAAGCACCGAAACCGGCTCTTCTCATCAGATGTGCCATCATATCTATCTTGGTGTCTGCTTTTGTTAGCACCATAATCTAGTCTCCGTCATTTCTTATGACTATTTCGGATTGTAAACTGTGGCTGTACAGGATAGCAGGACTAACTCTCGCCAGTACAGTGGGTCTTAGTAGAATATAAGTTTTGAAGTTTTAGGCTTAGTCGTTCAGTTTTTTTGGTGTGCCTGAGTTTTCATCAATCTGGTCTTTATCCCAGAGGTCAGCAAATGTAAATGCTCGGGGGCAGTGTCCGTAAGCTTCATCAATTGTTACTAACATACCCTGTAAAACCTTGGCCTTTTCGTCCGGGTTTTGTACCTCGAGTGCTATTTCTAATTCCTTTAATTCTTGATCAGAAACAATCTCCACCGATCCATTAATACGTACGGTTTCATTTACTCCTGGAATAAAGAATAGGAGGCCAATATGTGGGTTTTCGGAAGTATTTTGATAGGACTGAAAAAGTCGGTTTCCCGCAACATCAGGAATTAGGATCTGACGGGTGTTGAGAACTTTTACAAAACCGGGAAGCCCTCCCTTCGGTGATGCGTCGCAGCGACCTGACGTGTCAGCTGTAGCCATGACGCAAAAAGGTGATTGTTGAATAAACTCAATATGAGTGTCCCTGAGTTCGTCAACAATTTTGTCGACTGGACGTCTGACTGGAAAGCCGAACTTTCTGGTGAAGGAGTTGTCGAAATTTTCCTTAATGTCTTTGTCGGTTTGTTGAGCCATATAAAACTCCTTTTGCCTCTTATTCTCTTAGAAAAGATGCTACTCTTTCACCGACCATCATGGTCGTTGTGTTTGTGTTTGCCCTTACACATTCTGGCATAACAGATGCGTCAGCGATATATAGGTTTTCTACCCCTAGAACTTGGCACCTGTTGTCAACGACTGTCATAGGGTTTGAATCTGAACCCATTGCGCATGTGCTTGTTAGGTGATTGCCTGTTGTTGTGTTTGCTCTTAGCCATGAATAAAGTGACTCTTCTGACGATAGTATTTCGTCGGTGGGTGATGTTCTATTACGAACAATTTCAGCAAGTTCTGAGTTGTCCATTATTGAGGAGGCAATTCTGACTCCGTCAGCCATTCTTTCCACATCCGTATCTGTCTTAAGAAGATTGAGAGTAATGTCAGGCATGTCAGTTGGATTTGAAGAGCGTAGCCTGACGCTACCTTTGCTTTTTGCTAGATAAAGGGAAATAGTAATCTGGATTCCAGTTATATTTGGCTCTGATTTTCTTGCCTGGAAGGATGGAATGAAGTCACGATAGTCACCATCTGTGGCGTATGAGCACATCCACATTAGCATGTCATCTGGCAGGGATGAGCCGGTAGCGGTAAATCGAAGTCCTACCTGCAATCTAGGTGCGGTTGTGTCGAGCGATCCAACATCATGAACTGTTGCGTTAACAAAGTTCTGGGGATGATCACGGAGATTTTCCCCTACTCCAGGCAGGTTAATGAGGGTTGTTATTCCATGTTCTTCCAGATGATCATCAGGTCCTATCCCGGAGTGCATTAATATCCGGGGGTTTGCCAACGAACCACCGCACACGACAACAGTTTCAGCATCGGCGGTAAATAGTTCACCGTTACTTTCTACCTGAATGGAGGAAATACGGGAGCGATCTATTATGAAGCGTTCTACTCTACAGTTTGCCTTTATTGTTAGGTTTAGTCGGTGTCTTGCAGGTGCCAGATATCCTAAGGCAGTGCTCATTCTAATTCCACGAGGGTTGTTACATGGAAAAGGACCTACACCGTTTGCGTCAGGTAAGTTAAGGTCTGCCGCATATGGGTAGCCGAGAGATTGGCAAGCTGCCTGAAACCCCTTTTGTGGATCTGTCCAGTCACTTTCAGGAAATCTATGAGCAACGATAGGTCCTTCCTTACCGTGAAAATCTCCACCGAAGTTTGTATCGGTTTCAAGTTTACGGAAGTAAGGCAACACACTTTCGTAGTCCCAACCCTTTATGCCCATGTTCTCCCAAAGTTCGAAGTCATGGGTTAAGCCCCTCAAAAAAATCTGACCGTTAATTGAACTTGTTCCACCCGTTACCTTTCCTCGAGGCATTCTTAACATACGGTCTCTTTGTCCGTTTGTTGGCCCATATAATTCAAGATTCGGTGGTGTTTCTGTTAAAGATTCTGGGTTATATGTTTCTGAGACTCTGGCTGTATAACCCCAGTCGTGACGATCTTCAACGGCTAGGTCGGTACCAGTCGAATAACCGTACTTGATATCCTCAGGCAGGTTGTCAAAATCTGGATAATCTGGTCCACCCTCTAAAAGAAGAACGGATGCACTTGGATCTTCTGAAAGTCGAGAGGCCACAATTGCTCCCCCGGACCCTGCGCCGATCACTATATAGTCGTATTTCATTGATTCTGCCCACGGGGTTGGTAGTCTGTACTTCTATTAAAAGGGAATAAATCTCCCCGTCTCCGATAGTATTCAAAATAACCGAGGTCTGATGTTGTGAGCCCCGGGGTATTCACCAGAATTATTTCCTTTGCGATAGGTTGATATGCCGGTCTTGGGGATACGACCCCTTTCGCGACAACCACTCTATATTTGGTTGGGTCTACTCCAGCCGAGTACATCTGCTCAAGACTTGTATTACCACATCTCAACGAAGTCAGTAGTATGGTGTGTCCATCAGTCGTGTCTACAACAGCTGTTATGCCACCATCGTAAAATCGAAATCCGCCATGCGTGGGGGTAGGGTCTTCAAATTTTCCATTGAACAGGGTTCTTACCTTGCCTTTGACCGAGACAGGGGACCCGTGCAGACGATCTGTTTTGCCCCCAACACTGAGTGCTACGTCAGATCCTACACCAGCTTTTATACAGGCTTGCACGGATTCAGGATCGTACAGGGTTTGCAAGTAGCCCTGTATGCCTAATCTCTGTGCTTCCGCCAGAATGTGAGTTGAGTCCGCGCTACTACCTGCCCCAATATTGTCCCCCACATCCATCATCACTATAGGTCCGTCTCCTGGGGTGTGTTGGCTATTTGCTAGTAGAAGCGCCTTATCTGGGTCTGGTATGTCATTATCGAAATCGTGTCGTTTTTCCCAAGCTCTTTTAGCCATCCATTGGGACGTTTCTCTTGAAGTTTTTTTCGCTTCACTTTTTCCGATTTTGCTCGAGTCCACAACGGTTAGAAATCCCATACCCATTTCAGATACATCGGCGTATGGATAGCCCTCAGCGACACTACCGTGTATCACGTGTGGTTTTGCAAGTATTTCCCGGAGATCAGACATTATGGATCTCATAGGTTCATCGCCCGTAAATTGCTTCACAATATTTATAACCATTGGGGGCGTCTCTAACCACATAACAGGTTCAATATCCCCCTGGATTGTTCTGACGATAAGGTCGGCACATTCCTGTGCTCTTTCCTTGGCATCTAAATGGGGATTTGTGCGATAAACAGTAATGACATCAGTGTTATCAACCATTTCTTGGGATATGTTTGCGTGCATATCCACACTAAGTCCTATAGGTACGTCTGGTCCCATCAGTGATCGAACACGGTATGCTATCTCTCCATCGCAGTCTGGATATTTCTCTGATACTGCTGCTCCGTGTAATGAGAGAAGTACCCCATCCCAGGGGCCATAGTTTTCCAACGACTCCATGATTTCCCCGACGATCTTGTCGAATGCGTCTTCTGTTATGGTGCCTATAGGCCCTGTTATTGCAAATACAAGAGGTACAACATCTACGTTTTCATAGGATGACGAGATTGCGAGATAACCTGCGTTGGTAGTCAATGAATTGCCATATTCTCTCTCAATTTCTTCACCTCTGAACATGGAAAAGGCATCTAAGTCTGCTGGGACAGAAGAAAAAGTGTTTGTTTCATGGTGGAGACCCACAAGGGCTAATTTGATTTTGGGTGACAATTTGGCACCATCCTGAGCAGAATTGAGAGGCAGTTTATCAGCAAGGCAGGAAGTCTGCAGATAAAATTTTTAGTTATCCAGTATCCTAGTG
>ERZ724561.119-NODE-119-length-15634-cov-4.093700_pt1 | contig 15634 bp, 20 predicted proteins | sample MGYA00375855_ERZ724561 | MGnify/ENA primary metagenome ERZ724561 (study PRJEB28725, sample SAMN03264854) | marine sediment metagenome | biome: marine pelagic biome; feature: marine oligotrophic desert; material: ocean water | place: Pacific Ocean:North Pacific... | reverse complement strand
TCAAACTCTGAAGTAACATCATGCCAAATAATCTATCTCAAGAAACTAGTCCTTATCTTTTACAACATAAGGATAATCCAGTTGAATGGTTTGCTTGGAATGATGAGTCATTAAAAAAGGCAAAAGACGAAAACAAACCTATTTTTCTTTCCGTAGGTTACAGTTCTTGCCATTGGTGTCATGTAATGGCTCATGAATCATTTGAAAATGATGATGTGGCAAAAATCATGAATGAAAATTTTGTTAACATAAAAGTTGACAGAGAGGAAAGACCAGACCTAGATGACATTTACCAAAAAATCTGTCAAATGTCCACCGGTCAAGGTGGATGGCCACTTAGCGTATTCTTAACGCCTGATCAAAAACCATTTTACGTTGGGACATATTTCCCAGTTCTTGATTCCTATGGACGACCTGGTTTTGGGAGTTTGTGTAGACAGTTAGCACAAGCATGGAAGGAAAAACCAAAAGATGTTGGTACTTCTGCAGAACAATTTATGGCAAATCTTACAAAATTAGAAAGAGTTTCTGATGGTGGAGACATTGAAAAATCTATCTTAGATGAGGCAGCTGTTAATCTTTTGCAAGTTGCTGATACTAACTATGGTGGGTTTGGTCAAGCACCTAAATTTCCAAATGCTGCCAATCTTTCTTTCATGTTTAGATATTCAAAACTTTCAGGAATCACAAAATTTCAAGAATTTGCATTATTGACATTAAAAAAAATGGCTAAAGGTGGAATCTTTGATCAAATTGGTGGTGGATTTCATAGATATTCCACTGACGCAAGATGGCTTGTACCACATTTTGAAAAAATGTTGTATGACAATGCATTATTGCCTCCTGTATATGCAGAAGCTTATCAGATAACAAAAGATCCTTTTTACCTAGATGTCGTCACAAAAACTCTTGATTATGTACTGCGTGAAATGACCTCGACTTTGGGCTTATTTTATTCTGCACAAGATGCCGATACAAATGGGGAAGAAGGACAAACATTTGTTTGGAAAAAGCGTGAAATTGAAAACATTTTGGGAAGTGATTCCGACATATTTTGTATTTTTTATGATGTAACAGACGGTGGTAACTTTGAAGGAAATACCATTCTTGCTAATAACATCAACATTTCATCGCTTTCGTTCAAGTTCAATAAAACTGAAGATGAAATCACTGAAATTCTAAATCGTTCATCAAAAAAATTACTCGATGTTAGAAGTAAAAGAGATCAACCTGGAACTGATGATAAGGTTATCACATCATGGAATTCCATGATGATCTCCGCATTTGCAAAAGGTTACAGAATTTCAGGCAATGAGAAATATCTCAATGCTTCTGTAAATGCTGCCAAATATTTTTCAGAACAGTTCTCTAAACATGGTTTCATACACAGAACATTCAAAAATGATACTCCAAAACTTAATGGTTATCTAGATGATTACTCTTATCTTGTAAATTCCTTAATTGACGTTTTTGAAATAACTGCTGATTCATATTTTCTTGATATGGCTCAAAAAATTGCACATTATATGATAGAACATTTCTGGAATGAAACTGAAAAATCATTTTATTTCACTGCTGATACGCATGAATCCTTGATAGTTCGTCCAAAGAATTACTATGATTTGTCCGTACCTTCTGGAAATTCGGTTGCAGCAAATGCATTACTAAAACTACATCATCTTGTGAATGATGAAACCTTTCTTCAAATATCAAAACAAATTTTGGAACTAAATGGTACTTCTGCTGCAGAAAATCCATTTGCGTTTGGATATCTACTTAATGTCATGAATCTATACCTAAATCATCCTACAGAAATTACAATAATTAATTCTGAGAATTCAGAAATTGTAAACTCTCTTTATAAAAAATTCATACCTGAAGGAATTATAATTGAAATTAAGAATGAAGAGAATCTAAAATCATTATCTAAATATCCATTTTTTGAAGGAAAAGAATTTTCAGATAAAACAAGTGTTACTGTTTGTAAAAATTTCACTTGTTCTTTACCATTATCTGAGTTATCTAAAATCGAAGAAAATCTCTAAATTTTTTGCAAATCTACTCTTAAAACTTGTCCAACTTGTGGTCTTCCAAGTTTTTCATATCTAATTTTTGGCATTGTAATTGAAATATTTGTTTGCGCATAACTTTTCATTTTAATAGTTGGTTGTGCTTGAAGCATTGCTTCAAGTAATGGCATGACTTGTTCTTTTGTATCTTGATCGAGTTTTTTTGAAACATTTTCCATAATCAATTGTTTTTGTGATACTGGCTCTGTTTGAACATCTTCTACAAGTGACATTTGTATTGCTTGACCGTTATCTACAATTTGTTGAATTTTGTATCCGATTACTTCTGACATGACAACTCTCCTTAACGTTTGGATTTATTCTTACCTATAGCTTATTCTCATCTAATGCTTTGGTGATTTTATCAATATTATCTCTCATGAGTTCATGAAATTCTTGAATGTCATCTAGTTTAACCTCTAATTGTTGATTTGAATATGCCTGTAGGAATGCAGAATATACTGTACCTATTATCACGCCAAAGGCTATTTCTCTTTTAGAGTTTGAAAATTCATTGTATTCTTTTGCAAACTGATTATAGGAATCTGCCTGATCAATATAATATTGCAATAAATCCTCTAAAAATTTTTTATTTTCATCTGAAATTGCCATTTAGTTTTCTTTCTTGTATATGCGTATAAGAATTATTGTCGAACTAGAATTTTTGAACATTTGTCTAATGCATTTGTAATCTTTTCAGGATTTCTTGAAAAAATGACGTATGATGATACTGAAATTATTAGCAATGCTCCTGAACCTAATGGGAATTCTGGAACAGCTGCGTATTCATCTGATTCTGCAATTATACTATAATCGACAACATCTATTGACTGATTCTTCTCATAAATGGGGACTACAAAGTGACTTTCTTCACCGGCTCTCAAAAAATCTGGCTGTGTTTGAACTTTTGAAACAGTTAACACTTTTCCATCTCTATCGTACAATGTTGCAACAATGTTTATCATGTTGGCAGTAATTTCACCATTATTTTCAATGGTTCCAGAAATTATCAAATTATTTAATTGGTCTCTTTTCATATCTGATGAAACAATTTCAATCACTTGATTTTTTGGCGCTGCAAGTTTGTACTCAAAACCTAAATCATAATTCAAATTCTCTTGAAGATTTTTGTCATTTGTAATTATATCAAAACTACCTTTCATTCCTGGCATTAAAATATTGGACATGATCTTTCCATCTATTTTATCTACAACTTTTCCATTTTCATCAGTAAGTGTAGCTATGATCTTTATTTTATTTACAGGAGATTTTGATTCATTTCTTATCTCGCCTACAATATGCATAATTCCGTCATTACCGATGTAGGTTTGATCATTTTCTACAATCATTTCACCAAAAGCTGGTTGTATCAAAAGTAATAATGGAATTAAAAATATCAATTTTTTCATAAAAGTACTATTACCCTAAAGTCTTAAAGATTTACTGCTGAATACCTGCTTTTGCATCATTAAATGATTTTAATCCTGCTTGTTCTGCTTCAAATGATAACTGGGTTAATTCTTGGGATCTGATTAATTCTGACTCATCCCCATTTTTTATCCATCCTAATCGATGTTCATGTGACTCAATTTGATATTCTAAAGACAGTCTTAGTAGTTTTACAGATTTTATGAACGCATCTGGTGGTTGTAACTCATCATATTTGTCTAATAATCCGTTGAATGTTTCAAGATGTTTTTCTCCAATTCGTATCATCTCGTCATCTGAGATTGTTTTTTCATTCCATTTTGCAATACTTGAAATAAATTTTCCTTGTTCATCTTGAATCTCTTCTTGCAGTGTTTGAATCTCGTTTCCAAAGGCAAATCCACGAATTTTTGCCTGATCTGCTGAGTAGAAATAGAATACAATTATTCCTATTATGATTGCGCCAATTATTGCTATAGGAAATTTGCTTTTGGATTTCTTTGCTTTTCTTTTTTTCAATTCCTAATCGATATATTTTCCAGATTCATCTGATTTTAATTCTATGTTGAGCTCTGTTCCGCTGATAAATGATTCGCCTCTTACCGTTCGAATTCTTGCAACAACTAGTTCATGTGGCCATATTTCGACAACAACTTGACCTACTTCTGGATTATCTGGTGCATCAACTATTTTGATATCCTCTTTTTTTACTCCATAATCTCCTAGTTTTTTAATACTATGCTCGATTAATGGTTCTGGATCATTGTGACTTAACGCCCATACGGTGCCAGAATATTCAATTTGCTGCAACACACTTTCACTTTTTTTTTCGTATAAGTGTCATTCGCCTTTAATGACATTTAATGTCATTGTACTTACGACTCTTGATAATTGTCTAACCTTCATTGAAACTGTCTTTTCAAACTCTTCCTGTGTTTCAGCATGAATTTCTGCTATTATGTCATATGCACCAAATGTAACATATGCATTTTTTATTTCATCTACTTGTTGTAATTCTTCTAAAATATATTCTTCTGCGCCCAAATCGCAATTTAATAAAACAAATCCTCTATGCATTTTTTCTTACACTATTCTAACTAATCCTTGTCTTTAAGTGTTAAATTACCACTTCTTCTTACTGTCGCGACCTTGTCTTCCATATGATGCTCGTGCGCTACTTCTTCTTTTGTATTGGTCTCTAGCTGGACCGTCTCTACTTCTACCACCACCATAACTTGGTCTACTTCTACCACCATAACTTGGTCTACTTCTACCACCATAACTTGGTCTACGTCCATAACCTGAACGCATTGGTTGTGCAATACGTCGTCCTACATCTCGTTTTAGTGGATCTGGGATGTGAACCTCAATTCCCATTTTTTTATTCAAATCTGTTAAATCTGATTTGATTTGTTTTTTAATGATCTTCCAATCTGCAATTGATGAGTATGATACTAATGTGATTGCTTTTCCCTTAGCTCCTGCTCTAGCTGTACGTCCAATTCTATGGAAATAGACCATATCCTGGTTTGGAACATCATAATTTACTACTAATCCTACTTTCGGAACATCTATTCCTCTTGCTGCAACATCTGTTGCAACTAGTACATCTGCCTGATTTTTTCTAAATTTCATCATGGAGTATTCACGTTTATTTTGTGACATGTCTCCTTCAATTGCAACTACTTTGAATCTGGCTTTCTGTAAATCTCTTGAAACATTTCTAGTTCGAATCTTTGTTGAACAAAATACAATAACTTGTCCTCTATTCTCTTTTATGAAATCTGTTAGATATCTGTGCTTGTCTCTATCTTTAATTACCAAAAATGATTGATCGATTCCTTCTCCACTCAAATCATCTGAATCAATTAGAATATTTTTTGGATTGTTTAGATATTTGTCTGAAAGTCGAAGAATTTCTGGTGGCATTGTTGCTGAAAACATTGATGTTATTCTATTTGCAGGAACTTTTTCTAATACATATTCTATATCTTCAATAAAACCCATGTCTAACATGACATCTGCTTCATCTAATACTACGTGTTTGATATCGTCTGTTCGTATTGAACCTTGATTCAAATGATCAATTAATCTTCCAGGTGTTGCAACAACTATCTCTGGTTTTCTTCTTAATGCATCTAATTGGACTCCAATTCCTTGTCCGCCATAAACTGTTACTGCTTTAAGTTTTGTATATTTTCCAATTTTCTTTAATTCATCGGAAATTTGTATTGCTAATTCTCTTGTAGGTGCAATGATTAATCCTTGAATTCCTCCTCCTTTGATAATATTTTGTAACATTGGTATTCCAAATGTTGCTGTTTTTCCTGTTCCAGTATGTGCTTGACCGATTACATCAGTTCCTCGTAATAGTACTGGTATGGCTTCTGCTTGAATTGGAAAAGGTGTGGTAAAACCGAGCTCTTTGACGGATCTCATTATGTCTTCATTTATTTCTAGTTCTTCGAATGTTTTCATTTTTTTTCTGTCTAAAGCAATGACAGAAAAAGCGAACCTAATCCGTCATTATTTTCTAATCACACTCGATTCGGTCGTCTAATAAACCCATGCTTAGAATTAATTGATTCCTATGGTGAATAGTGTAATTGTAAAATCCTGTCAAATTGTTTATAACCTATTTTTGGTTAAACAGGCTATGGATGAAAAAAAGAAAAATGACATGGATAACCAAATTGAGGCTGAAAATGCAGATGTCTCATGTAGTTCCTGTCCTATTGATTCCGTTGCTCAAAAAATCATGAGTTTATTCAGGCGTAAATAATACAATCTTGGAGACAATGCAAGGTTTTTTAGTTAAATTTCTCTCTAAAAATTAATGGTTGATGCAAAGAAAATTGGAGTTGCTGGCGCTGCTATAGTGTTGGTTACATTAGTTGCAGTTTTTGCTACCTCATATATGGCTGATTTTGAAACTGCAAGAACTCCAAACGCCGAAAATGAAACCAAACCTCTTCATCTAAAAGATGCACCTGTATTAGGATCTAAAGATGCAACTATAACAATTGTAGAAGTCGGTGATTATCAATGTCATATGTGTAAGCTTTGGTTTGAAGAAACACGTCCGTTAATTATTGAAAATTATGTTGAAACTGGAAAAGCAAATCTTGTTTTTATTGACATGCCTTTCTTAGGACGTGACTCTACTCCTGCATCTGAAGCAACTTATTGTGCTGATGATCAAGGAAAATATTGGGAATACCATTCAATGCTTTTCACATATCAAGAAGATGAAATAGATGGTGGTTGGGCAAACGCAAATAGATTACAAGCTTTTGCATTAAACCTGGGATTAGATATGGAACAATTCGATAAATGTATGATAACTGATGATCATAGGGCTCACGTTAATTTTAACATGCAAATGGCAAAAAAAGAATTTGGTGCAAATAGTACTCCTACATTTGTAATAGTCGGTCCAACTGGTGAGGCCCAAAAAATTGTTGGCGCACACCCATACTCTACATTTGTAAGTGTACTAGATCAAATGCTCTAAATGAACAACACTTTTGGAATTATTTATTCAAATCCGTCATACATTTTAATTTTAATTGGAATATTTTTTCTACTTTTCATACCGTTAATTACAATCTCGGAATTCTTATTCTTTGAACCATTTCTTGTATTTTCTATATATCCTGAAACTACGTTAAGCTTTTCTCTGATCGTGACATTGTCGTTATTTTCTGCATTTGCGGTATCTATGAACATCTATCGCGTTAAACTAATCAAAGAAACTAAAAAAATAGGTTCTAGTATTATTGGAACTATAATTGGAGCATCTGCAGGTGCATGTTCATGTGGACCAATTGCATTTTCAATTATTACCACCTTTGGGACAGCTGGAAGTATTGCCAGTTCATTTCTAACAGTCTACGAAGTTCCAATTCGGCTAACTTCTATTGGAATTCTTGTAATAGTAATTTTTGTAACAACAAAGTCACTTTCACGTGAGTGTAAAGTGAAATCCTAACTTAGTTCAATTTTGTTGATGTAAAAAGACAATTTTTTACAACCCACTAAAATTACTTTTAAAATCGTAATACCATAGCATGTCACGATTCTTCGTACCAACTCGACCAGCAAAACGAGCATATGATGCTGACGAGTTAGATGAGACAGACGATCAATAATAGAAGTTTCTTCTATATTTTTAAAAATGAATTATTTGGTACCTCTAACTCTTCAAACATTTCTGGGTGCAAAATTTTTGCCAAGATCTCTATCCCAGTTACCACTCTGATACTTGGTTTACTAAAAAAAGAATTTGCATCAACTGCAAAAACCTTTCTTTCCTTGACCGCTTTCAATTGATTCCATCTTGGATCATTTTTTAAATATTTTTCATATTCTGAAACTGTTCTTTGAACATCAAAACCGCAGGGCATCAGAATCAATATGTCAGGATCCTCTTTTTCAATCTCTTCAATTTCCATTTTTCTTGAATGTTCGCCGGTTTTTGTAATCATATTTACGCCTCCTGAAATTTCAATCATTTCTGGGACCCAATGTCCAGATGTAAAAAATGGATTTAGCCATTCTATTCCCAAAACTTTGGGTCTGCTTGAAATTTTTACATTTTTTATTTCTTCAATTCTAGAATTCAGCGAATTAATAATTTCATTTCCTCGTTTCACTTCATCAATCTTTTCTGCAATATCATCTACACATTTTAAAATTCCTTGAATATCATGAGGACTCATTGAATAAATTTCTGGTTTTTCATCTAGAATCTCAATTGCATTTTTTACTTGATTTGTATATGCTGAACATACCTCACAAATCTCTTGTGAAATAATTAGATCTGGTTTTGCATTTGAGACATTTTGTGTAACTAATTTGTAAATGTCCTCTCCTTTTTCTGAGAGATCACAAATTTTCTTATCAATTTCTAAGCTTGACATATTCTCTGGTTCAAAAACACTCTCAATCACTTTTGGTTTATTTCTAGCATCACTAGGATAATTACACTCGTGAGTCACTCCAAATAATTTTTCTTGAGCACCTAATTCATAAATTAACTCTGTTGCACTAGGTAAAAATGAAATAATTCGTTTCTTCTGCATTTGAAATTATGTTATCAAAGTTCTCTTTAAGTTTGTGTCAATATTTGACTCGATGAATTATTTATTATTCATAATTTTCTTGAAAATACATGTCAAGAACAGGTTCTGATATTAGAAAAGGAATTGAACAGAATTGGCATGAATATCTTTCAAAATACGCTAACCTCTTTTCTTCTAATGAAATACAAGGCTCTAGCCCACCATCTGTTTTTGTAGGCTCGTATGGATACCCAAAAGTTGGGATTGGCCCTATGTTACCTCCAATTCATGGCGATACCACTCTTTTAGATACGCCTGAAAAATGGCTCGGGAAAAGTCTTGAGGAAATTGTGAATTATAGATTAAATCTTGTGCGGGGAGTACAAAAAACTGGAATTGAAGAGACCACAGGTCGCTTCATAGAAAGTCTTCATGAACTTGCGATGTCATCAGGTTCTATTGATTCTGAAATTAAATTTGTAAAAAATCCTGCACCTATTCCATCAATCGATGGTCAAAATGCACCTTTTGGTCCTCTTGGAGAAATTAAAACTGCAAAATTTTCTCCAAACTCTTCTATAAAATCAATAGAAAATGCATACTATGATACTGATTTAAAAGCTGAAGATGCAGTAATGAAACTATATAATTCTGGAATTGAAATATCCAAAATTCAAAAATGTTTCAGTATTGGAATGTTTGGCAAAAACAGAAAATTAGTTCCAACAAAATGGAGTATTACTGCAACAGATCAAATAATATCTAATGATTTAATGCATGATATACTTGAATTTGATATAATTGATCGATATGAGGTTTTTAGATTTGATCATCTCGGAAATTTATTTTCAGTAATATTATTTCCTCATAGATGGATTTTTGAAATGCAAGAAGCATGGCATGATAAAAATTCTATAGGATTTGGAAGTGATTATGAAACTGCAAAAGGAATTGATCATCCTCCATCTATTGCAGGTGCATACTTTGCAGGTAAATTAGCAGTAACAGAATATCTTCAAAAAATAAAAAAACAATCTGGTGTTATGATATTTAGAGAAATTCAACCTGAATATGCTGTACCTGTTGGTGTTTGGCAAGTACGCGAAGGAGTTAGAGAAGCAATGAAAAATAATCCTCAAGAAGTGAATTCATTAAATGAGGCAATCGCTCTTGCAACAAAACGTATGAGTATTAGTAAAAATGAATGGCTTGCTCATGGGGATATGCTCAAACTCATAGCTCAAACAAGCATTTCTGATTTTCTCTAATATTTGCATATTTATTGAGAGTCTACAACCAACACTCAATGGAAAACAAAGGTGTTATGATAGCAATTTTGCTCGTTTTATCCCCAATTCTATTCACAATGGCGATATATCCTGATAGCTTTAGTCTTAGCTGGAATCAAGGTCGAGGTGGATTTCTTTTTGCAGCAGCATTCATTGCCGCAGAATTAATTGGTTTAAAATTTGTAATTCCAAAAAAACGCTTCTTTTACTGTATACCATTAATCGCACTAACTATCACATATTTTATTTCACTTCAATTTGGCGTAAGAGACTACATCATGAGCCTAGTTGATGTTTTTGGTGTTTTGGAATATTCTTGGGAGTGGTTGTTTGATTTTGCTGTAATGGCGATATTTGTTACTGCATCTCTTGCAATATTATTTGGCAGAAAATGGATTAGAATAGGACCTGCTGGACCAATATTTCTAGCTGGCAATGCAATAATTTTAGCATTAGATTCATTCTTTCCTTATGATACTCTTGGACCATTACAATACATTGTACCATATTTTGTACAAGCCAACGTTTGGGTAATTACCGTGCTTGATCTTGGCGTGGCTACTGCACGTGATAATCTAATGTTTCTTAACGGTGACTTTGGTCCTTTTGCGTTACAGGTATTCTGGCCATCTGCTGGAGTACACAGTATAATCATCTATTCACTTGTAATGATGGCATTTCTCATAAAAATGAGAATTCCTCGCAATCGTAAAATTATTTATTTTGTTATAGGTATCCTTGGAACAATTTTTGTCAATATGATTAGAATATTTTCATTATCTGTTTATGCATTGAAGGTTACTACTGATCCTGAAGCTTGGGAAGAATTCCATTCTGTAGCTGGAGAAATAATGTTCCTACCCTGGTTATTCATATTCCTGTTGGTAGTTACTGCAGTTGAAACAAAAAGGCTCAAAAAATTAGAATCTGAAAATGAATCTAAAAATAATTCGTAATACTGCTCTGCCCTTCAACGTCTGAGAATTCTGAAATCCTAACTCCAATTCTTCTCACCAACATTACTTGTTCAGTTAATGCTTCTTCTAGTAATTGGTTTGCAACTTTCTTTAATTCCTCTTCACTATTTACTGGATTTTTTAACATTCTAGAGTTAGTTTTTGTTGACAAATCTTCATTTACAAACTGAATCCCAATTGAACGATACATTTTGTTATCATTTATTGCCAATTTGTTTAATTGTGCACATAATTCATTCACATTTCCTTGTAAAAATTCTAATTCTTTAGAATTTTTCTTCAAAGTAACAATCTTACTAAATTGAATTGTTGGAGGTCTTTCTTTAACTATTTCAGTGTCTATTCCCTTGGCAGAATTGAAAATATATCCTCCAGTTTTCCTTCCAAACATCTTATTCAAATCAAAAACATCAATTTTTCTTAATTCTTCTATGATGTGAATATCCATCTGCGTAAACACATCCTCTGTTTTTTTGCCTATGCCAGGAATTTCTCTAATTTTCAGTGGTGACAAGAACTGTTCTACTTGTTCAGGTTTTACTGTTGTTAGTCCATCAGGTTTCTTAAAATCTGAAGCAATTTTTGAAAGTAATTTGTTTGGACTAATGCCTATTGAACATGTAAGTTTTAGACTATTTCTTATTTCATTTTTTAATTGCTGTGCTAGATGTTCTGCATTATCAAAACTCATTTCAGTTTTTTTTGTAACGTCAAGATATGCTTCATCTCTCCCAACATATTCAAACACATCTGCATATTTCTCAATTATTTCCATTCCCTTGGACGACATATCAGAATAGTAGTCAAAATCTGCTGGCAAAAATACTGCATCTTGCTCTTTCAATTTATTTTTTGCAAGCATTATTGGTATTCCTGATTTCACTCCAAATTTTCTTGCATTGTAATTTGCAGTAGCTATTGCACCGCTATCTCCGCCTCTATCAGAAAAAATACACACTGCAACACATTTCCCTTTAATCTTAGAATTTCTAATCTCTTCGCATTGTGCATAAAAATAGTCAAAATCTATATGAAAGACAATTCTTTTTTCCATACCATATTTTAGAATTCAATTCTTATTACAATTACGTAATTTTATATCTTAACCTCAATTAAACATCTTAATGGATTCGCCAATTGAGGTAAATGATGATGGTGTTAAGGTTAATCCTGAAATCATGGAAAATGAAAAATTTTATCATTGTGTTTTCAAAGAAAAAGTAATCCTAGTCTTTAAAGATCATCAAGAATTTCTCAACTGTTTTGAAATAGAAGAAAAAGAGATAGTTGAGCAAATTAAATCTTCAAAAGATGAAGACGTACATTCTATACTGGAATCTTATATTGAAAAAGAGAAGCTTAAAAAACAATAAACTTGTCTTACTGTATTAATGAGTTCAAAATCTGACGCTTCTGACATTCTTGATGAAATACTAGAAGATTCAAAAAAACCTGAAGCACAACCTGAAGCACAACCTGAAGCACAACCTGAAGCACAACCTGAAGCACAACCTGAAGCACAACCTGAAGCACAACCTGAAGCACAACCTGAAGCACAACCTGAAGCACAACCTGAACCTGAAACAAAGTCTGAAAAAAAACCATTTGTCCCTGAAGAAAAACCTACAAGAAAATTAATTTTGGTTGGTGTGAAACCTTTGGTCACATATGTGAATTCAACGTTAACTCAATTATCGACCTTACCTACCGTTACGATAAAGGCAAGAGGTCAACGCATAACTCAGGCTGTAGATGTATCTCAATTCATTATGAAACGTATGCATTCCATTGGTTATAGAATATCTGATGTAAGAATATCATCAGATGCACTAGAATCTAGAGATGGAAAAACACGTAATGTTTCTACTATAGAGATTGACATATCAAAGTAATTTTTACAATTTTAATAGAAATTCTATTCCAAAATAGACTAAAACTACACTCAATCCAATTATAATGATCTTGAAATTTCTTTTTGAAAGATAATTCTTGGCTCTTGATGAAAAGGCTGCAATTGTAAATAACCATGCATAATCCATCCAAATATGAAATAAAAATAGAACAACAATTCCAAGAATTCCAAAAATCTGTATTGATTCTGAAATTAGTACTAAACCAATTGTTAACCACCAGACAATAAAAAATGGATTTAATGCACTGAGAAGAATTCCTGCCACGAACGGTCCTTGACCTGATTTTGTTTCTAAGCTAAATTTTTGTTTTGTAACTGCTCTTATTTGTAAAAATGCAAATCCAAATAGTCCTATTGCTCCTAATACTGTAATTGTAGTTCTAATTTCTGGAACACTTTCTATGGAAAAAAATCCTATTCCTAACAACAATATCAATGGAAATTCTACAATGGTATGACCTACAGCCATTTTTATTCCAGAAATTTTTCCTTCACGTAATCCATACATTACATTTGCTGCAAATAATGGACCTGGTGACATTACACCTGATGCAGAAATTACTATAACTAATCCTAAAAAACCAAATATCTCTTGCATGTTGAATTGAATATGCTCTAGATATTAACGATAGATGTGGTCGCCTAAATCTTTTGTATCTTGAGTTGCTTGTTGCAGTTGTTCTTCAATAATTTTTGATTCATTTTCTAATTTTGTCATATTGCAAGATATTCCTGGGATAACTTTAGAAAATGTTTCACATAAATTTGCAGTTGCTTTGAAATCTGGAATCTCTTTATTTGAACTCACTAGTAATACTATGACATCTTGGCCACGTGATGCACCCTCGTTCAACAATATTCCTGATATTCCTGGAATTGTTGCATGATCTACCATTGTAATCCCATTCTCAACAAGTTTTCCTCTTGCATTTCCTGTTGATGCAACTCCAAATACTTCTACATCATTTGATCCTTTAACTGTAATACTACTTACGATAGTTGAACATTTTTTCTCTTCAGCCCAATCTAACATCATTCTTGCAGCATCTCTATGCATTGTTACATCAAGTGTAAGAAATGATGAAAATATTCCAACTTTAAGATCTTTGTTTACAAATATTCTAGTTGCATAATTTGGCATACCATTTTTTATGACACTTATTGGTGGAAATTTATCTGAATCAATATTTGCTTGTAATTCAAAATTAGACGTATTAATCAAAGATTCTGTAGCTATTGCACTTGTTATTCCAGATGATGGGAATCCGTTAACTAACGTACCTCCTTCCAAATCTATCGGTACGATCTCTTTAATTTCTATGTCTTTAGTCATATTATACTCCATACATTGCATGTAAAATAATTTGTTATTCTAGGAAAACTTTAAACTGTAAGTAATTCACAATTTGACGAATGCCTGAAAAAATTAAAGTCGCATTAGTTGGTTTAGGAAACTGTTTTTCTGGATTAATTCAAGGAATTGAATATTATTCAAAAAATCCTTCTCAAAAGGTTACTGGAATAATCCATGAAAATTTACGTGATTACACTATTCATGATATTGAATTTGTAGCTGGATTTGATGTTGGAGCAAATAAAGTTGGAAAACCAATCAATGATGCCATCTATGAATCACCAAATATGGTAAATTGGATTGACAAAAATGACATGCCTAAAGCTAATGGAAATGTCTATGAAAGTCCTGCACTTGATGGCGTTGGCATATGGGTTGAAAATAAGGTTAAACCAATCGAAAGTGGAAAATCTGAATCTGAATTACGAGAAGAAATTATCAAGGTTTTAGAAGAAACTGGAACTGAAATCATAGTATCATATCTACCTGTAGGCTCAGAAAAAGCAACACAATTCTGGGCTCAAGTATGTTTGGATACAAATACTGCATTTGTTAATTGCATGCCTGCATTCATTGCATCTGATAAAGAATGGGCACAAAAATTCACTGATAAAAACATCCCAATTATTGGTGATGACATTAAGGGTCAAGTTGGAGCAACTATTGTTCACAGAACACTTGCACGATTATGTGATGAGCGTGGAACAAAGATTGAAAAAACCTACCAGATTAACGTAGGTGGAAATACTGATTTCCTTAACATGAAGGAACAAGAACGCCTTGTTAGTAAAAAAATATCAAAAACTGAAAGTGTTCAAAGTCAATTAACAGACAGATTAGATGATGATAATATCTACGTGGGTCCTTCAGACTTTATTCCATTCTTAGGAAATACAAAATTAATGTTCATGAGAATTGAAGGCAGGCAATGGGCAAATATTCCGTACAACATGGAGGTTCGTTTAGAAGTAGATGATAAGGCAAATTCTGCTGGAATAGTAATTGATGCTATTCGTCTTGCAAAAATTGCTCTTGATCGAGGCATGGGCGGTCCAATTATTCCTGCTTCTGCATATCTCATGAAACATCCGATAGAACAAATGACTGATCCTGTAGCAAAAAGTAAAATCGAAGCCTTTGTGAAAGACGAATAACCTCTACAATCTACTTAGTAGCATTACAAAGTTTGTTTCCAAAGTCAACATTACTTGTTCACATTAATTATGCAAGTCTAAACATCATATTCTTTATTGGTTCATGTAAAAAAAGTTGAGATCTTTGGTTTCAAATCATTTGGATTCAAAAATACTATTGTAGATTTTGAACCTGGATTGGTATCAATCTCTGGCCCAAACGGTTCTGGTAAAAGTAACATCTTAGACGCAATTACTTTTGCACTGGGCGAAAATAGACCTAAAGTAATGCGTGCTCCAAATTTGCGCGGACTCATGCATGATGTTGAAGGTGCAGCTAGACGTGGACCTAAAATGGCAAGAACCAGTGTACATTTTGATAATTTAGATCGAAAGATTCCGGTTGATT
>ERZ724561.117-NODE-117-length-15665-cov-3.512099_pt1 | contig 15665 bp, 17 predicted proteins | sample MGYA00375855_ERZ724561 | MGnify/ENA primary metagenome ERZ724561 (study PRJEB28725, sample SAMN03264854) | marine sediment metagenome | biome: marine pelagic biome; feature: marine oligotrophic desert; material: ocean water | place: Pacific Ocean:North Pacific... | reverse complement strand
CTGCTCCTGAGGCTTCTATCGAGGTGCGGGTTTCATCAAAGTCTTTATATTTGCCCGTTCCTACTAAGAGCCTAGATTTATAAGTCCGTCCCGCTATGGTTAATAAATCATCCAATTGGTTTCATCCTCCACCTATCGCCCTAACTATCTCTAAGATGTCCTTGTCCTTTAGAACTTTACCTAGAAGTTCAGAATTAGGTATGACAACTCCATTGAGCTCAACCGCTACCTTGGTTTTAGGTATTTCTAGCATATCTAATAGCTCACCCATATTAGACCCGTCATCAATCTCGACTGAGTCGCCGTTAACCTTTAACAACATGTAGGGGATTTTAGCTTTAGCTAAAAATTAATCCAAAGGAAAATTCTGTTTGACCTTCTTCATGGCATTTTGTTCTATCTGTCTAACTCTTTCAGCAGAGATTCCATACTTGTCTGCTAATTCATGTAGGGTTAGTTTCTCGTCTGAAAGCCACCTGTCATAAATTATGTCTCGGCTTCTATCATCTAATTGCTTCAAGGCCTCATATAACTGTGTTGTGTTCAAAGCTGAGTCGTCTTCTTTCTCAATTATCTCTGAGGGATTGGCAGAAGAGTCTTCCAAATATTGAGCCGGGGCATAATTAGCATCGTCGCTTTCATCTCCTTCAAGGGGGTCAAATGACATATCAAGTCCACTAAGGCGTTTTTCCATCTCTCTGACTTCTGCGGGCTTAACTCCCAAGTCTTCAGAAATCGATTTAATTTCATCTTCTGTTAACCAGCCTAAATTCTTTTTCTTACTTCTTAAATTAAAGAAAAGCTTTCTTTGTGCTTTAGTAGTAGCGATTTTGACAATCTTCCAATTCCTTAAAACGTACTCGTGTATCTCCGCTTTAATCCAATGCACCGCAAAAGAAATAAGCCTTACCCCAACTTCGGGATTAAATCTTCTTACTGCCTTCATTAACCCTATATTTCCTTCTTGTATAAGGTCTGCTTCGGAAAGTCCATAACCTGAATAGGTCTTAGCTATGTGAACAACGAATCTAAGGTGAGCCATTACTAATTTTCTTGCTGCATCTAGATCATCGTTGTAATAAAGATCTTCAGCTAACTTCCTTTCTTGTTCGGGAGAAAGAATTCCGATGTTGTGAATAGAATTTAGATAAGATTCAATATTTCCTCCAGGCGATGCTATATCCATCTCCTGCAGCGAAGTACCTGGCTTACTTTGTTCTTTTTTTGGTTTTTTTGCCATTTCTTGGCGGAATTCTACATTTTTAACAATAAATTATCCAAATTAAGCTAATTCTCTAAGAAAAAAGGGTTTTCCAGGCGAAGCTTGAGTCTCCAACACAATAAAATTCAGGGTTCTTCTTTTCTGAGTCAAAAGTATAGAAAAAATCATTCCCATCTAATGTCTTTAAAGCTCCCCCAGCTGCCTCTGCTACGGCCTGTCCTGCTGCTATGTCCCATTGATAAGTAGGCCCCATTCGGCAATATATGTCCGCAAGCCCTTCTGCAACCCTACAGAGTTTCAATGAACTTCCTGCTTCAATTATTTCTATTTCGTTAAAATTTTTACTTATGCTCTTAAGGACCTGTTTATCTTTTTCGGTTTGGTGACTCCTGCTCACAGTGACAGTTACAAGCTCTTTGTTTAATGTTTTAGTTTTTATTTCAGCTTGAACCCCATTATCAGCTTTATAAGCTCCAACACCCAAGACACCCTTAAACAATTCTCCCTTGGCTGGGGCGCTTACTATGCCCATCAAAGGGGAGCCCTTCTCTATTAAAGCTATATTTACTGTGAAGTCACCGTTCTTATTTAAGAACTCTTTTGTTCCGTCTAAAGGGTCTATTAACCAAAAAGTCTCATCATCCAGTTTATGCTTTGATCTGCCTTCTTCTGACAGTACGGAAAAATTTACGTCTAAGCTCTCTAGTCCTTCTACTAAAATTTTATGAGATATAAGATCGGCTTCTGTTAAAGGCGATCCATCTCCCTTTTTTTCAGAAGAAATCTCTTTTCTTGTGTAGATATCCATAATGGCCTGAGAGGCCCTTAAGGCTATCTCAGAGACTTTATCTGATAGTTCTAGTAAATTTTCTTTGTCCATAAACATCTATCTTTAATTTGTTAGCTGTTCTTTTTCTTTTACAATAACTGACAAATCCTTGCTATAAAAGTGATATGAATAATAAACAAAAATTAATAGAGAGCGCAGAAGTTCTAAAAAAAGGACTTAAGCTGCTTGGAAGGAATAGAAAAACCGTACTTTCTCATCACAAAACTTTTGAATTGACTGATGAGCTTGAAGCAAGAATTGAAGAAATGCTTAATGACTTAAAGCAAGAAACCAATGAATCATAAGGAGAATCTAATGAATTACAGCTGCTTTGAATGTGAAATTAAAGACAAAATCGCACATATTAAAATGATCAGGCCTGACGAGTTCAATTCTATGAATAAGGCATTTTGGTCTGAATTACCTCATTTGATAGAAGATCTTTCAGACAATGCTTCTGCAAGAGTGATTGTTTTATCGGGAGAAGGAAAACATTTTTGTGCTGGCATGGACTTAGCTAATTTTACACCTTCAGATTCTCAACCTAACGCTCATAGTGGAATGAGAAGTGAATCGGCTTATAGGGTAACTTTAGACTTACAACATACTATCTCTTGCTTAGAAAAGGCTAGAATGCCTGTAATTTCAGCTATTCAGGGTGCTTGCATTGGAGGCGGAGTTGATATGGCAACCGCTACTGATCTCCGTTATTGCACAAAAGATGCTTTCTTTTGCATTCAAGAGATAAATATAGGAATGGCTGCAGACGTAGGAACTCTCCAAAGAATACCGAGACTTGTGCCTGAGGGCATTGTCAGAGAATTAGCCTACACCGGCAGAAGGTTCTTACCAGAAGAGGCTTTAAAACATGGACTGGTTAATCAAATATTTGATACCAAAGAAGAGATGATGGCGGAGGTTATGAATGTAGCTAAAGAAATTGCTTCTAAGGGACCCCTTGCTATAGCAGGCACTAAAGAATCTCTAAACTATGGACGAGACCACACCACAGAAGAGGCCCTTAACCACATAGCTCTTTGGAATAATGCAATGGGCATTGGCGATGAAATGTCGGCTGCTTTTAAAGCCAAAGCAGAAAAAAAGGATCCAGAATTTGAGGACATGCTGCCCAGAAGGAAATATTTAGACGGCGAAATAACGTCTTAGTTATTTTCTAAGAAATACAGGGTTTTGATCTGTAGATTCTGACTTAGAATACTTGTACCCATCGTAATTAAAGCCCGACAGTCCCTCGGGAGAATTTATTCGATTTTCTACCAGGTATCTTGTCATCAGTCCTCTTGCCTTTTTTGCAAAAAAACTGATGATTTTATATTTTCCATTTTTATAATCTTTAAAAATAGGACTTACTACATTGCCTTGTAAGGAATCCTGTTTTACAGAAGAAAAATATTCCACCGAAGCTAAGTTCAATATAGTTTTGTTCTTATGGGTCGAAATAGATTCATTAATTGATTCGGTTATATCTGTACCCCAAAATTCATACAAATCTTTCCCATTAGTATTTTTAAGTTTAGTCCCCATTTCTAACCTATAAGGGGACATTAGATCCAATGGCTTTAATATTCCATAGAGACCTGAAAGAATTCTGACGTGTTTATTCAAAAATTTAATGTCAGCATTCTTGAGACTGTAAGCAGAGAGCCCCGTGTACACATCTCCCTTAAAAGCAAATATTGCCTGCCTTGACTCCTCAGAAAGAGCAACTGGAGGCTCCCAATTCATATTTCTTTCAAAGTTAAGATTGGCTAGCTTTTCACTAAGTCCCATTAGGTTTGATAAACCTTGAGGATCTTTCTTTCTTAGCTCTCCCATTAACTCTTCTGATTTTTCCAAGTGTCCCGAAACACTAAAAGCTTTAACAGGCAGGGGAGTCTCATAGTCGAGAGTTTTTGCTGGCGATAAAAGAATAATCATGTCAGTCCCAACACTAATTTTGCCATTATATTTCTTTGAATTTCATTAGAGCCTGCATAAATGCTTGCCTTTCTGTAATTAAAATATCTAGGAGCTGATGCGTTAGCAAAAGCACTACCTATAGGGGGTTCATTATGACCAATACCAGGCCCCGGGTTGTTAAAAGGAATGGCATAATAGTCAACTGCCTCAACTGCTAACTCAGTTATAAGCTGGCCAATTTCTGTACCCCTAGTTTTTAATAACGAAGATTCGGGTCCGACATTCTGACCAGCAGACAAGCTGCCTAGTATGCGTAGTTCGGTTGCTTCCATGGCATTTATCTGTACCTCAACGTCTGCTAATTTTTCTTTAAAGCTAGAATCCTCCATCAAAGACTCACCTCCGGAAGCTGGCGTTTTAGCCATATCAACTATTTTTTTTAATGAAGAATAGAGGCCAGCTGAATAACCATTGCCTCTTTCAAATTCCAATAAATATTTGGCATAAGTCCACCCCTTTCCTTCCTCACCAATTAAATTTTCTTTAGGAACCTTAACATCTTCAAAAAATACGGTATTAATTTCTTGATGTCCTTCAGGGGCTTTATCCAAAGTAACAATTGGCTGAACGGTAATACCGGGAGAGTGCATGTCTATTAATAAGAAGGAGATGCCCATTTGGCGAATCTCTTCATTGCTTGTTCTTACAAGACAAAAAATCATATCCGCATGCTGAGCCATGGTTGTCCAGGTTTTAGCTCCATTTACAAGATAATGATCGCCTTTGTCTTCTGCTTTGGTTTTTAACGAAGCTAAATCGGATCCAGATCCTGGTTCAGAATAGCCCTGACACCACCAAACCTCAGAAGAAAGAATGTCTGGAAGATACTTTTCCTTTTGTTCGTCAGTCCCAAAGGCCATTATTACAGGTGCTACCATCTTTTCTCCAAAAGCAATGACTGTGGGGGCGTTAACAGCTGCCATTTCTTTATTGAAGAGATATTTCTTAGAAGCATTAAATTCCGCTCCTCCATGTTCTTTAGGCCAGTTAATGCCTGCCCATCCCTGCTTGTAAAGAGCCTCCTGCCATTGCATTTGTTCCTCTCTAGAGATACTTCCATTAGGGCTGTTGTTATGCCTTTCTCTCATGTCCTCTGGATAATTTTCTTTCAACCAGTCCCTAACTTCACTTTGAAAATCAAGTTCTTCTTGTGTAAATTGCAAGTCCATATAAATTAACCTCCCATTAATTATAAATTAGAAAGGAATCAACGCAATTAGTTAACTCATGAATCAAGTTACAGCTTTATTAGATTCATTTTCAGAAATGACAGGAAGGTTCTGTTCCTGGTTTGTAGCTCTTATGACTTTAATCACCTGTGTGGTTGTTGTAATGAGATATGGATTGGACTTAGGATCAGTTTTACTCCAAGACGTTGTTCTATATTTGCATGGAGCTTTGTTTCTCTTGGGCTCTTCTTTTGCTCTAAAAAGAGATGCACATGTAAGAGTAGATATTTTTTATAGGGAGTTTTCAGAGAAACGAAAGGCCTTTGTCGACCTTATTGGTCATTGTCTTTTTTTACAGCCTGTTTGTTGGGCTGTTTTTCTCTTTTCTTGGGGTTTTGTTGAGTTCTCCTGGAGAATTATGGAAGTCTCAGCTGAGCCCGATGGACTCCCTTTTGTGTATATACAAAAAAGCCTATTAATAGCCCTGTGTGTTTTTCTAGCTCTTCAAAGTTTTTCAGAAATTTTAAAAAATATTTTAAGAATTAAAAATGATTGAACTCATTCCTCTGTTGATGTTTGGAGTCATTTGCTTAGTTCTCTTGGCAGGTTTCCCTGTGGCCTTTTCTTTAGCTGGCACTGCCCTTATATTCGCTGGCATAGGCATTATTTCAGGAACTTTTGATTCTTCCTTGCTCGGGACTATACCCAACAGATTGTTTGGGGATATGACCAATACAAATTTAGTGGCTGTGCCCTTATTTATTTTCATGGGAATACTATTTGAGAAATCTAATCTCGCTGAAGATTTGTTGAGCAATATGGCTGATGTCCTTGGGGGTTTCAGGGGGAGTCTCGCAGTATCTGTCATTATCGTTGGGGCGATGATTGCTGCTAGTACAGGTATTGTAGGTGCAACTGTTATAGCCATGGGGCTTATTTCTTTACCAATCATGCTTCAAAGAAATTACGATCAGAGCCTAGCTACCGGGACTATTTGTGCTACTGGCACATTGGGTCAAATCATTCCTCCGTCTATTGCTTTAGTCCTTTTGGGAGACGTTCTGTCAGCAGCTTACCAACAATCCCAACTAAGTCTTGGTATATTTTCTGCAAGGACCGTTTCAGTAGGTGATTTGTTTATGGGAGCATTAGTTCCAGGTGTCATTCTAGTTTTTGCTTACATTTCTTATGTACTTCTGAGGGCCTACATGCAACCTTCAACTGCTCCAGCACAAGAAGTTAAGATAGTGGGGAATAGAGCCAAAATAATATTAACTGCTCTGCTTCCCCCTCTAGTTTTGATAGTAGCTGTTTTGGGGTCCATCTTGATAGGCATAGCAACGCCAACTGAAGCAGCGGGCGTAGGGGCTTTAGGAGCTATGGGTTTAGCCCTCAGTAAGGGTAGTTTAAATCGTGAGAACTTAACCTCCGCTGTACAAAGCACTACGGAAATCACCTCAATGGTTTTTATGATCCTCCTGGGATCTTCAATATTTTCTCTTGTTTTTCGTGGATTTGGCGGCGATGAATTAGTTAACAGTATTTTCAATCAAATGCCTGGTGGGGTTTTTGGAGCCATGCTTATAGTGATGATTATAATTTTTCTTTTAGGGTTCATATTGGACTTTATTCAAATCACCTTTGTTGTCGTACCCATTGTAGGTCCAGTATTACTTGCAATGGGCATAGACCCGCTCTGGTTAGGAATTATGATAGCCATCAATCTACAGACTTCCTTTTTGACACCTCCCTTTGGATTTGCTTTGTTTTATTTAAGAGGAGTTGCGCCTGACAGTGTCCCAACGGGTGCAATATACCGAGGTGTAATCCCCTTCATAGTCATCCAAATTCTAGTTTTGCTGTGCCTGGCAGTATTCCCCTCTCTGGTCACGGCACTACCTAATGCAGTCTACGGGCTTTAATTTCCTTGCAATAAGCGGGCAACCTTGTCTGCCCTGTATGAAGACCTAACCATTGGGCCTGAAGCCACTTCTTTAAAGCCTATTTCCTTGGCTATATTTTTGTAATGAAGAAATTCTTCTGGGGGGATATACCTTTCGACGGGCAAGTGATTAAGGGTAGGCCTTAAATATTGACCCAAAGTTAAAATCTCCACGCCAACAGAGTAAGCATCCACCATGGTCGACTCAATCTCTTTTGTTGTTTCCCCTAAGCCCAGCATCAAGCTAGTTTTGGTTAAAACATCGGGGTTAAACTTCTTCGCTTTCTCTAGCACATTAAGTGTTTGCTGATAGCCAGCCCTAGGGTCTCTGACTCTTAAAGTTAACCTTTCAACGGTCTCTACATTCTGAGCAAAGACATCTAAGTTTGAAGAAAGCAAAATAGAAATAGATCTATTTTTTCCTTCAAAATCAGGGGTAAGCGCCTCTACCATGACTTTAGGGCAGGCTTCTTTCACGGCTTTTATTGTATTTGAATAGTGCCTAGCCCCTCCGTCTGCTAGATCATCTCTATTAACCGAAGTTAATACTGCGTATTTAAGTGACATTTTTTTAATAGATAGCGCTACTTTGTAAGGCTCTTTTTTATCTAGCCTGCCTCTTGGATTTCCTGTGTCTACTGCACAAAACTTACAAGCCCTTGTGCAAACATCACCCAAGAGCATGAAGGTAGCCGTTCCATGACTCCAACACTCGTTGATGTTTGGACACATTGCCTCTTCGCAGACCGTGTTCAAGTGATTTTCTTTAACAATACTTTTAACTTCTTTGAACTTAGACGTAAAGGAATGAGCGAGCCTAAGCCAATCCGGTTTCCTTTTGGGCAATATGTCTTTATTGTTATTAGGTTTAATACCATTTCTTATGGCTATAGTGCCATTATCTTTTATAGTCTTGGTAGGAATAACCTGACTCATCCGCTCATAATTCCTTCAAATCTATCCTTGGCAGTTTTTTCAAAATCTTTAAACGCTCTATCTAAAGAAACTTCTGCAAATTTATTCAGGTGAGTAGCTTTTAAGCTTTTATTCCCACAAACATTGATGTTCTCAAAGGGACTCAAGTCCATATCAATGTTTATGCTCAGCCCATGATAAGAAAAACCTCTTTTTATTTTCAAGCCCACAGAAGAGATTTTTTTATCTTCAACATAGATGCCTGGATCTCCTGATTGCCTTGTAGAGGAAATGTTGTACTTTTTTAAAAAATCTATTACTGAGGCCTCTAGCTCATTCACAAACTTTTTGGGGCCCCATTTTTTACGCCTAAGGTTGATCAAAAAATAGGCTACGATTTGCCCTGGACCATGATAAGTAACCTCTCCCCCCCTGTCTGATCGTACAACCGGTATGCTGTTCTCACTCAATAAGTGGTCTTCCGAAGCTCCAAATCCCAAGGTATAAACAGGAAAGTGTTCTAGTAACCAAAGCTCATCCGGGTCTTCTTTACCCTTTGAAAGTATAACGTTCTGCATAGAAGCCCAAGTCTTGCGATAATCCTGCGTGCCTAGTTTTCTTAACTTAAGGTTCAATTTTTTACTTTTTAGTCTTCTAGGTCTCTCATTTCTATAAAGGCCTTTTCGGAGATCTCATGGTATTCAATCACGTCCTGCTTAAAAGCTTCATAGGAGTTATAGATCTTTGTTGCCATTTCATCACCCTCTATAAATTCTTCCATTACCTCTCTGGATATTTTTCTTAGCTCTACCAAAACATCATCTGGTAGCTTTCTAAGTTCAACTCCATGTACTTCAACTAGTTCTGTTAACGCCCTGTTATTATTAGCTGTGTATTCATCAAGCATTTCTTGGTTAACTGCTCTTGCTGCATACTTGACTATAGCCCTCAAGTCATCAGGCAGAGATTCATAAGCCTCTTTGTTTATTATTATCTCTAAGGTTGAGCCACCCTCATGCCAACCCGGATAGTAATAATATTTTGCTACCTGATGAAACCCGAAAGTTAAATCGTTGAAAGGCCCTACCCACTCTGCTGCATCTACTACTCCTTGCTGCAATGCCAGAAAAATATCACTTCCAGGTAACACTACAGTTTCTGCACCTGCTCGTGAGAAGATTTCACCAGCCAATCCTGGAATCCTCATTTTTAGCCCTTTAAGATCTTGGATAGAATTAATTTCTTTATTAAACCATCCAGCCATTTGGACACCCGTATTTCCTCCTGCCAGCGGCATTAGATTAAAAGGAGCATAAGCTTCTTCCCAAAGCTCTTGACCACCCCCCCAATGAATCCAAGAATTAATTTCTTGCGCTGTTAAACCAAACGGAACAGCAGTGTAAAACTGGGATGACTTAACCTTACCCGTCCAGTAATAAGAAGCACCGTGGCCCAACTCAACATTGCCTTGTGAAACTGCATCAAAAACACCCATTGCCGGAACCAGTTCACCTGCACCATAGACCTTTATCTTCATCCTGCCATTACTCATTTCATCTACATATTTAGACAGGTTTTCAGCTGCTAATCCCAGTCCAGGATAATTCTTAGGCCATGTGGTTACCATATTCCACTTGTAGACTTTGTTTAGATCAATTTCTACGTTACCTTCCGAAGAAGTCACTGAATTGTCAGAACACCCTAGAAAAAGAAAAATGAGAAAGGTTGATACAATTTTTTTCTTCATAAATTTCCTTAATTAAATTGGTCTTAATTTTGCGTAAGAAGCCATGAGCCACTTAGTTTCACTCGAATCAAAATTAACTTCTACTCTAGCATTAGCCCCTTGGCCTTCATAGTTAAGAATTACGCCCTCACCAAAAACTTCGTGAACCACCCTCTGTCCTAAGACAAGATCCGTTTCAGGTATCTCTCCTTGAGCAATAATGCCTTTTGAGTCATATGATTTTCTGCTTATTGCCCCACCCGTTCTTATTTCTTGAGTTAACTCAGGTGGTATTTCTCTCAAAAAACGTGATGGGGGATTGAATGTTTCATTTCCATGTAAGTTTCTCATTTCTGCATAAATGATATAAAGCTTTTCCATTGCCCTAGTCATTCCTACGTAACATAGCCTCCTTTCTTCTTCTAACTGACCCGGTTCTTCTATAGAGAGCCTGTGGGGAAATAAATTTTCTTCAAAGCCAGTTACAAAGACCAAGGGAAACTCTAACCCCTTTGCTGAATGCAAGGTCATGAGTTGTATTGCTGACTCGTGCTCTTCAGCTTGGTCCTCGCCCGCATCAAGTGCAGCGTGATCAATGAAAGCTTTTAAGATGGGAGTGTCTTCTTCTTGAATATCTGGTACAAAATCTCCCGCGGCGCTGACAAGCTCCTCTAAATTCTCAACTCGAGTTCTGCCCTTTTCGCCCGCCTCTTTTTTGTGGTATTCAATCAGTCCGCTCCTCTGAATAATATGATCCACTGTTTCTTTTAACTCTAAGCCGTCCACTTCGGTACTGAGGCTTTCAAGGTCTCCCATAAAACCAGACAATGAAGCTTTAGCCCTTGCGGTCAACTCATCAAATTCGACCAATTCTGAGCTGGCATTCCAAAGAGAGCTATTTTTATCCCTCGCTTTTTTTCTAATAATTTGTAGTGTCTTGGCTCCGATTCCTCGTGGGGGTAAGTTAATTACTCTTTCAAAAGCAGCGTCATCTTGTCTTCCATAAACCAGGCGGATATAAGCCATCGCATTCTTAATTTCTGCTCGTTCGTAGAATCTCTGCCCTCCATAAATTCTGTATGGAAGCCCTTCTCTTAGGATAGCCTCCTCTAAAGCTCTCGACTGTGCATTGGATCTGTAAAGAATTGCAACCTCATCTAGGGCATTGCCTTGATCCATCCAGGACTGAATGGTTCCAACAACAAACCTGGCTTCGTCATCTTCGTTGTATGCAGAGTAGACTGAAATCTTTTCCCCTTCTTTTTGTTCAGTCCAAAGCTCTTTACCCATTCTTGAGTGATTGTTTTCAATAACTGAGTTAGCAGCATCCAAGATGGTTTGTGTAGATCTATAATTCTGCTCCAATCGAACCACTTCCGTCTTAGTGAAATCTTTAGTAAACCTATCAATATTGTCACTTTTTGCTCCTCGCCAACCATAGATGGATTGATCGTCGTCGCCCACGGCTGTGTAGCTACTGTCTTTTCCCTTCAATAATGACAATAATCGATACTGGACTTCATTGGTGTCTTGAAATTCATCCACAAGGATATGCTTAAAGCGTTTTTGATAATGAGAAAGCAATGACTCATTAGTGGATAATAGAATGAGAGACCTTAATAATAGCTCTCCAAAATCTACTAAGCTTTCTCTTTCACAGAGCTGTTCATATTCCTCATAAACCTTGGTCATTTGTTCAACGAAATAATCATCGCCGGACTCAGCTTGATTTGCCCTTCGGCACTCATCTTTTTCTTTATTGATGTACCACTGAATTTGCCTAGCCGGCCACTTGCCTTCGTCAACCCCCATGGATTTACAAACCCTCTTGATGACTCTGTACTGATCTTCACTGTCCAAAATTGCGAACTCTTTTCTAAGGTTTGCTTCTTCCCAATGTCTTCTCAGAAGCCTATGAGCAATGCCATGAAAGGTCCCACACCAGAAATCTGCCATTTCTTGGCCCAACATAGATTCGATTCTGCCTTTCATTTCATTGGCCGCTTTATTAGTAAAGGTTACTGTTAATAAAGAGTGAGGGCTGTTATCTAAAGCTTGTACCAGCCAGGCAACCCGATGGGCTATAACCCTAGTTTTACCAGACCCTGCACCTGCTAAAACAAGGAGATGAGGGGACTCAGAAGTTACTGCGTTTCTTTGAGCCTCATTTAGATTATTTAAAATATCAGAGACATCCACAATACTATTTTATATGGTTTGGCTTTAAAGAGGTTTTTAAAAAAGTTGAAAAAAAACGCATGAGAATTAATCCTCCTTAAGTTAAGATAAATGATAGAAAATCCCATGGCTGATCCAAAAGAATTCTTTGATACTTACTGTGACTTTGTTACTAAAGTAACCAGTGATCCCAGTCTAGATATTGAGAGCCTAAAGGCCTCTTTAGAGGATATCCAAAACAATTCTGACATTGATGTCCCTAGGTTAATGACCGCAGCTCTTGGTTTAAGCAGCGAGGGAGGTGAGTTTGTAGAAATTGTTAAAAAAATGTTCTTGCAAGGAAAGCCGGCTAATGAAGAAAATATATTTCATATGAAAAGAGAGCTGGGTGACATTATGTGGTACTGGGTTACAGCATGTATGGCACTTAAGTTAGATCCGGTTGAGGTTATATTAGAAAATCAAAAAAAGCTTGAAGCAAGATACGGCAAAGAATTTACCATTAACCAAAGTGAAGTTAGGGCTAAAGGCGACTTGTAGTTATTTCGGAAAAACTAAGCCTGATTGTCTTTAGACTTCTAGTTTAAAGTTGGAAAGATTATTACAAGCTTCGTTAAACTCTGAAACAGTCTGATCGATGATATCTTTAACTGACTTCACTTCATCTATAAGACCCACTGATTGACCTGACAGCGCAGGAGCTGCATTCATATCCCCGCCAAAATATAAGTCCTGGATATTCGACATATCTTTCATTTCCATGACCCCTGCCTCATGAATTTTTTTTGTGAAGTCAGTCCTCAGGGCTCTAATTACTGGCTTTGAAGTTTTATTCAAAATCCAAGTCCCCTGTATGGTTGAGTCAAGAATTTTGTTTTTAAAGTTATCGTGTACAGGGCTCTCTTTACTTGATACAAACCTTGTGCCCATTTGAATCCCCTCAGCACCAGCAGCAAACACGGCAGCCATTCCGGTGCCGTCAACTATGCCCCCTGCAGCTATTATTGGTAAATCTAGCTCTTTCCTTATAGCCTGAATGAGTACCAAAAGGCCAACCTCTTCAGGGTTTTTAAAACCTCCCCCTTCAGTTCCTTCAACTACCAATCCATCAACTCCGGCATTTGCTGCCTTTACAGCGCCCTGTACGCTAGGAACGGCATGATAGACCGTTATGCCTGCGTATTTTAAGGTCTCTATGTATTTGGATGGATCTCCCGCTGAAGTGGTAACAAACTTAACTCCATGAGAAACACAAAAATCTACCATGCTATCGTCTTGAAGAAAAAGCAGCGGTAAATTTACACCAAAGGGCTTTTCCGTAAGCTCTGCCATTTTTTTTATTTCAGCCTTGCAATTTTCTACCTCTCCTGATGAAGTTTCTATCACGCCAAAACCACCTGCATTTGATACCGCTGAGGCCAGTTTGCTTCGTGCAATCCATCCCATAGGGGCTTGAATGATTGGGTATTTGGATCCAAGGTGTTGCAATACTCTATTCATTTTTAAATCCTTTAAATTGATTTGGTTTTAATTAACTCTTTCTTTTTGTTCCTTTCTTTTCGTCTGGTCTTATCATTAACCTTTCCTACTAGTTGACCACATGCGGCCATGATGTCGTCTCCTCTTGTTGATCTTATGGTAACCACATAGCCTTTTGATTGTAAGAATTCTTGGAATCTTTTAACCCTATTCCCTGAAGGCCTTTTGTAAGCAGAGTCAGAAAATGAATTAAAAGGAATTAAGTTTATTTTACAGGGGAAATCTTTAAGCAAGTTTGCAAGCTCAGCAGCTAACTCAAGCGAGTCATTAACCCTGTCTATAAGAATATACTCGAAAGTAGTTACTCGGCTGTCATTACATTGATCAACGTAATTTGTTACAGATTTTAAAAGCGTCTTTATGGGGTATTTCTTGTTAACAGGCACCAATTCATCTCTTAATTTGTCATTTGGTGCATGCAAGGAGATGGTTAAAGATACGTCAGAAAGTTTTGATAGCTTATCTATTTGCGGAACTAAGCCTGACGTACTTAAAGTTACCCTTCTTTTAGATAGTCCGTAAGCATTATTGTCTAACATCAATTCCATTGCCTTTACCACTGGGTCGAAGTTGTGTAACGGCTCGCCCATTCCCATCATCACTACATTTGTGATGTTTCTTTCTCCCTTTGCTCTTGAATCACCAAATGAGTTTTCTGCTATCCAAAGTTGCCCAATAATTTCAGCCAAGGTCAGATTCCTAGAGAAGCCCTGTTTCCCTGTGGCACAAAAACTACAATCTATTGCACAACCAACCTGAGAAGAGACACAAAGAGTTGCTCTCTTGCCTTCAGGAATCAAAACCATTTCTATTAAATCGCCTTCACCAACACTAACCACCCATTTTCTTGTGCCGTCTTTAGAGTCTCTTTCATAGATTACTTCTGGTGCTCGAATTTCACATTTCTGGCTTAACCTTTCTCTTAGCTCCTTAGATAAATCGGTCATCTTGGAAATATCACTCACCCCTCTTTGGTGCATCCATTTGATAATCTGTGTGGCTCTGTATTCTTTTTCTCCAAGAGTCAAAAAATATTCGCCTAACTCTTCTTTTGTTAAGTCCATAAGATTTGTTTTTAATGACATGTCTTTACTTTATTGGACCCAACTCATCAGCCACCCAACTGATAGACCAGTTGTGCCCAAGCCTCCTTCCTCTGTATGTTTCGGGTAACCTGGTGACCTTACTTCCTATCAAATTTAAATTCTGTGGATCACTTTTTAATCTGTTGAAGGCAGAATCTAAGTGGTGTTGAGTTCTCCACTGGTAAAAAGTCAATTTATCTGGGATATCTTTAGGTGGATTGAAGTAACAGCCTCCTCTAGAGAAAGAAGAACCAATAGGTCCTGCTACAGAGTGAATTTCAGTAGACAGGCTATGTTTCCACCCCTCTACCAAGGAAGCTACCAAAACTCCGCCATAACTGTGTCCGATAATGACTACCCTTTCTGTGTCAGGAAAGCTCTTTAACACTTCTTTTATGTAAAAGATAAGTTTCTCAGCAGAGCTCAAATAACACTTACGGTCATCCCATCGATAAAAGAATGTAGCACTATTTTCAGTGTCCAGGGTTTGCAAGGGGTATATCCATTCATAGCCCTCGCTTCTACTTCCGTGAACTGACACCAATAAGACTTTCTCCTTACCACTAAATCTCTCAAGGGGATTCAATCCCAAGTCTAACCCAGATAATTTTTCTCCAGACTGTTTAAAGCCCTCGCCAGGATCTAGGTTTTGTAACCAGGGGTAGTCTTGGTCGTTTTCAGCAAAGGCAAGCGGAACTAAAAAGATTATTGTAAGGACAATATATTTCAAGGCATGTCTTTAAAATTTTAGCCCAGCATATTGTGGAGAGCGCAAAGTTTATTTCCCGAGGGGTCTCTGAGATAAGCTAAGTAAAATTTTATTCCCTCGCCTTCCCTAATCCCCGGGGGGTCTTCACAGGTAGTCCCTCCGCTATCTAAGCCTGCTTCGTGCCAAGCATCAGCTGTCTCTGGACTGTCAGCACTAAAGCCTATAGTTGCTCCATTACCGTGAGTTGCTGGGCTGTCATCAATCGGCTCAGAGATTAAAAACATGATTTCACCAACTACGTACATATACCTCTTGTGACCTGTTGGATTGACAGTTAGTACGCCCGGTCCACTTCCTAAGGTACTTAACAC
>ERZ724561.115-NODE-115-length-16111-cov-2.437250_pt1 | contig 16111 bp, 14 predicted proteins | sample MGYA00375855_ERZ724561 | MGnify/ENA primary metagenome ERZ724561 (study PRJEB28725, sample SAMN03264854) | marine sediment metagenome | biome: marine pelagic biome; feature: marine oligotrophic desert; material: ocean water | place: Pacific Ocean:North Pacific... | reverse complement strand
CGACAGATGTCAGCCATAAGCCGACCGTGGTGCTCGCAATCCTCGCTCTAGTTCTCGGTTCGGGAGTTCTCATCGGGTTGCTCACAGGTCCAAATCCACTGCTGCTCGTGACCGTAGGAATCTTCCTGACTGCGCTGATTGCTATCGCTAGGGCCAGAACCGAACGGCTCGATCTCGAATTACCGCATATATTTGGCATGGAGATGCCGATCGCAGCAGCGATAGTCGGTCTGGTTGCGATTCATGTCATCTCTCACTTGGGCCCTGGTAGCAGCAACAGAGATTTGCTAGATATGGCTGTGCTGATTACCCTGCTGCTCGCATTGTCAGCGATATCACTAATCGGTAAAGATAGACTGCTGAATAGAATTCCCATCGCACTAGATTGGATTGTCCTACCACTTCTCGCAGGCAGGATGCTTGGAGCGGTGATGGTTGAGGCGCTTCCCTTCCCGCTAACGATTGACCCGTTTGAGGGTAACATGCTGGAATGGAAGTTGCCGTGGCTACTGTTGGAGTCCGTGCTGATACTGTGTGTGATCGCAGACATCCTAGTCGACAGGAAGAGAGTGCAGCTGGAGAGAGATGACTGGAAGGGAGCATCGGGCAGGGGGGCAAGGGCCCTATTCGTCGTTTTGATATCATTCGGCCCGGCTGGTATACTCGCCGTAGCGAGTTGCATAGATCAGGGTTGGAGATACCGTCAGCCGACTGCAGTTGGGTTAGCGATTCCCGCGGGGCTGCTTGCCCTGATTTCTATTGGTGCGTGGTTCGAAACTTCGATCGAAGTTCTCCCCGAGATAACTCTGCTAACAGGACTAGTCCTGCTTGTTCTGTGTGCGTTGACTGTACCACTCAAGGGCGAGAAGTGGACTATGATGTTGGCTGTGAACTCTCATATGTTGCTAATCATGATTGGACTGGCCGGATATGCCACCTCGATAGTGTTGCCAACGTTACTGATTGTGCTTTCCACCACTGTCTGGGTGATTGGTATCATGCAACTACGCAGAACTCTCAGAATCTGGGGTCTGGCAGATTTGATTCTGGCTGTCCTAGTGGCTCTAATCTTCGTTCAGGGTATCACGGAGCCTGTCACGCTGCTAATTGCGTTGATGGTACTAGCCGGCGAGCTAGGTCTAGTATCATGGCTGGGCCAGCGTAACGAGAAATCGCTTCTACAAGACTGACTGATATTCTAGATTCTAGGATAACCAGTTACGCCAACGTTGATGGCAGACGGTCGTCACACGGTTACTGTGACGAGGTCTTGGATATCGGATACCCCCGACGAGGTTGAACACCCTCCAATACCTCTGGGGATTAACGAGATGGTCGTTCCCAGAGCGACTCTAATGCTCTCAATAGGGACTGCGATCGTGCTACTACTCTCAGCCATCTGGATAGGTCTCGCTGCATGGAATTTCAGTGCTAATCTCGAGGATTCATTTGGACCTCCTGCTGACGCTCCAGTGATTGATGGTAGATACGCTTGGGAGGTCAACCTCCTGTTCGACACCTGCTCGGCTAGAGAAGGCGACTGGCAGTGGCCAGAGAACCTCTCTGGACAGGATGATGTATTCCTGTACCCGGGGGAGTTGCGGTGTGATTGGGAGCATCAGGGAGATGGAGATAGGGCCACGATAGTGGTGCACAACAGAGGGAATGAATCAGTCGACCTAGTTCTGGAGATTATCGGATCCGGGGTGCTGTTCTCCGCTGAGAACGACATCAGCGATGTAATCAGTCTCGGGGCCAATGAGAGTGGTTTCAGGGAAATCGAGCTGACTGAGGACTTGACAGAGAGTGAATTCACGGTCGTGGCTAGTCATCTCTCTGTGGTCAATGCCGAGGTGCTGCTCGACGTCGCCGTGTTCAAGGGAACCGAGGATAGAGAGCTCCACATCAATGATAATGACCAGATTGAGGTTCACTATGTGGTCTGGGATGCAGATACTGGTGAGCAGCTCGATGAGGGTGACCTGATTGTCACCGCCGGGGATGATCCTTCTTACATAGATGGTTTCGGATGGTCGGCCATCGGTCTCGACATAGATGGTGATAGAGGTCTTCTACCCGGCATAACTACGGGCACCACACATACCACACTGCTTCCACCTCCAATCGCATACGGTAACAACGAAGGGCATGAATTGGAGCAGTCCTGGCTACGTTTTGAGTTGACCATCAATCGTGGCCCGATAGCCTAGGTGCGCGAAAGAGACTTGACTGAGTTGTAGGAGGGCGTGGCGTGACTGATGGTGACGGGCATACTGCACTCAACCCCTCAGAGGGCATAGCCAATGAGGCCAGGAAGAGGGTCAAAGCGACTTCTGCGAGGCGGGGCGAGCCCGAATTCCACATGACTGACGATATGCGCCGGCTCTCTACGCCTTGGTTCGTTGCTCTAGCTCGCGCACAGAGGATAGACGGTGAGTCTCTTCCTGCAGGAGTAATCCTAGATGCTGCAGCGGGTTCAGGACTCCAACTCATAGCCTATGGCAAAGAGCTTGTGCGGCCTGTTTTGGGAATAGAGAAAGACGGGAATATTGCTGTTCTGTGTGCTGCTAACATGTACATCAACTCGAAGGAAGATGATTTGCAGAGGACTATGGACAGGGTAGTCATCGGTAATGGTTCAGACTCAGAGGGGGCGATTACCGAGTACTGGAACAGCCTCAGACAGGCTGGGACTAGAGCTCATCCTCCAATCGCCATGCTTCATCTCGATCCAGCAAGACCTACAGATGCCCAGAATCACGATATCGATGAGATGGAGCCTTCGGTGGCTTCCATACTAGAGGGATGGGCGGATCAGCTTCAGAGCGGGCCCAATGGGCCAGCGGTTCTTCTAGACCTCTCGCCTAGGCTAGGAGATGATCAGCGGGGGCTGGTCGAAGCCAATGTTAGGATGGCTCTGCCCGGAGCTAATTTCACTTGGGAGTGGTTGAGTCAAGGCGGAGGGCGCGTTGACCGGCTATCACTTTGGATTGGTTCACTGGCGTCTGAGGTAAGTCACCGTTGCGTCAGGATGGGTGTGAAGAACGTCATCGCAGAGATAGAGGGTAATCCCAGAAACTCGGAAACCGTCGTGATGAATGAGCCTCCTCCATACGGAGCCCATCTCACGATAGTCGACCCCGCACTTGTGCAGAGTGGACTGCAGGAAGCTTGGCTGGAGCAGGTGATTAGAGATGACTCAGGATATAGTTGGATCAGACTGGAGGGTCGCAGACCGATGCTCATTCACACCGACCCGTTAATCGATTCTGACGAACTTAGTGGATTCGTTGTCGCCACCGGTGAAATTGTACAACACCGGCTAAGGCCTCCCGAGCTCCACACCATCGACCAGGTCGCTTCCTCAATCGCCAAGAACGGCATTGGGAAAATCACCCTACGATGTTCTCTCGATCCGGATGTGCACCCAACTATCCAGCGAAGGCTCGACCGCGAACTAAAGCAGATTGAGGGTTCGAAGGGATTCATGGTCGACATCGACTTAGAGCGTTCATCTGGCACTCAAAGTCTGTATGTGGTGTGTAAGGAGTAGATTTTGACGCCCCTACGGGGCGGCCAATCGGTTCAAATAGGGATGGTAGGTCGCCCAGATGCCCAATGGGCCACTGGGAAACCGGTGAACACGGGGGAACCGTACACTATGCCTGATGAAGCCGAACTAGGAGATGACTTCTCTTACATCCTACGAATGGCGGACAGCGACATCGACGGTCTGCGACCAATCTCGATAGGACTGACTTCAATCAAGGGCATCGGCATGCGAACCTCCAATCAGATTTGTCGCTTGGCCGGAATAGATGGAAAGACTCTAGGCGGACACCTAAGCGACGAGGAGCAGGACCGTCTCAGAACTGCTGTAGACGATTACGCAACTGCTGTCCCATGGTGGTTAGTTAACCGCCAGCGTGACCTTGAGAGCAATGAGGATGCTCACATCGTCGCTATGGAGGTCAAGATGACTCGCGACGACGACATTGCTAGGATGGCTGGAGTCAAGGCATACCGCGGGATGAGGCACAGGAGTGGACACAAAGTCCGCGGACAGAGACTACGGTCCAACGGCAGGAGTGGCGCTACTCTAGGTGTCGAACGCAAGAAGTGAGGTGATTAGATGGGAGATCCAAAGTTTGCGAGGCCCAAAACTAGCACTCCAACTCATCCTTGGAAGCAGGCCAGAATCGAAGAGGAGCACGAGCTCAAGAGTAAGTATGGCCTGAAGAGGGTTGGAGGAATGCGTGAGATTTGGCGCGAGAAGTCTGCTCTTCGCCGGCACCGGAACCAAGCGATGAAGCTTATCGGAAGAGTCGATTCAAGCGAGGGACACTTCGCCCGCGAAAAGGGTGACCTGATTGACTCACTGTACCGTAAGGGACTATTGAGCGAGGGTTCAGATATCGACGATGTTTTGCAGATTGAAGTCGAGCACATGCTTTCGCGAAGGCTGCAGTCTGTTGTCTACTACAAGGGTCTAGCTCCGACAATGCGCTCCGCTAGGAATCTCATCGTCCACGGGCACATCTGTATTGGGAACCAGCGCATGACCGTTCCCGGGTACCACGTTCTCAGAGAAGAAGAGGACAATATCCAGTACTCTACTAATTCTCCATACGCCGACCCTGAGCACCAGTTCCGCAAGGATATGGAACAACTGCGCCTAACTATGGTATCAGAGTTGGAAGAGGAGGAGGTTTCTGAGCGCGATACGGATGCCGAGTTCGTAGAGCAGATAAAGTCAGATTCAGCCAACGCACCTACCGTTGATGACACAGTGCCTGAGAAGGAGGATGGTGAGTCGGATGACTAGGAAAGCTATTTTGCACATTTACACTACTCACAACAATGTACTCATGACCGCCACCGATTTGACCGGTGCGGAAACAATCTGCAAGGTTTCAGGCGGTATGGTCACCAAGGGCGGTAGCGACTCAGGAGGCCAGTTCGCCTCGACTAGGGCTGCCGAGAGGATGGCTGAGATGCTTGCTGAGAAGGAATTCAGTCAGGTCATCGTCAAATATCGCGGTGCTGGAGGAAATCGATCACACAACGCACCAGGCGCAACCTCTGCAATCAGGGCCCTGACCCGAGCCGGAGTACAAATAACCCGAATCGAAGACGTTACACCCGTAGCAACGGACGGGACTAAGAGTAAGGGAGGGCGTCGAGGGCGTCGAGTTTGAGGTGATTATATGGTGAAGACGAAGATTATCGAAGAGAACGAAGAACAGATTCGAATCCTACTCACAGACACCGACCGTGCCTTCGTTAACGCAATTCGCCGAACTCTAATGGCTGAGACTCCGAAGATGGCCATAGACAAGGTTCGCTTCGAGATGGGGACCATAGAGCAGGACGGAGAAGTCTGGGAGACTAACGGCCCACTGCCCGATGAGATGATTGCTCAAAGACTGGCAATGATTCCTATTCCAACCGTTCACAACGAGTTCTACTTCCAAGATGAGTGCCCAGAGTGCGCTGACTTGGTGGCCAGGGACAGGGGCTGTCCATTGTGCACGATGATTTACACCTGCAAGGAGTTCGGCACAGAAGGTGGCAGGATGGTTACAGCTGGAGACATGAGCTATCTAGGTGAGGCGCGCCTCAACATCCCCGAGAAGTACCGCAGTATCCCGCTTACCAAGCTGTCTAAAGGTCAGATGATCGAGTTTTACGCGACCGCAATCATGGGTCGTGGAAATGAACACGCCAAGTGGTCTCCAGTGTGTGGAACCACATTCACACAGAGGAAGATCGGGGTTCTAAACAACAAGACGAAGGCCAAGATTCTGTGGAATCTGAAGCTCTCAATCAAGGCCAAGGACTTTGATAGCGACGGTAGGCTGGAAGACCTGGATAAGGTGGACCAATTAACAGATGAACTAAACCACGTTGGCCCGGGCACCGAGGAGTCTAGGGATTTCAAGGACGCCATCACTCTCGAAGATGTACCGGGTGAGTTCATCCTGAGTTTCGAGACCGATGGTTCAATGACACCTAGAGTAGCATTCGAGAAAGCAATCTCTGAACTCTCCGGGGTATTCGACGAGATCAAAGAAGATATTGCAACTGTCTTCTGATTAGTCCGAGCATTCTTGGCTTGAATGCTCATGAGCGAACATGCCTCGGTACCTAGGCAGAGGTCGGTGTGGAGGTCACATCACCCTTCTTTTTACTGTCAGTGACGAGTCTGAAGACCCTATCCGACAAGGCAGTCTAGGGGCAGGTCTGTGTGTCGATGATGGGGTTGAGGTGGTGGCTTACGGTGAGGACGGGGAGCTCGGTCTCACAGTGACATTCGAGTCTACGGAAGGAGACTCTGAACTATACGAAGCAGTCCTAGATGCCCTAGTCACGGAAGTACCGCAGGTCTCGGGCATCGCTTGGGGTGTGTCTGTGACAATCTCGCTTCCGACCGCTCAGGGCTTCGGAGTCTCGGCTTCTGGAGCGATAGCATCCGCGATGGCGTTCCAAAGAGCGGTCGGCCTACCTTACGAAGAGAGTCTGAGAAGAGCGTATTCGGTCGCTCACAGGGTCGAACGTTTGCGTTCGACCGGGCTTGGAGATGTTACTGCATTTGCGGCAGGAGGGGTCGAGCGGCGATTGGAGGCAGGTTCCCCATACCACGGTTCTGAACTACTCAACGGGCCGGGCAGGGCAGAGGGATGGAGTCTCGCGACCCCATTAGTGCTCGCTTGGAGGCAGGGTTCGGGCAAGCATACCTCTGTGTATATCGATAATCCCGATTGGAAGCGGGCAATCAGCGAGGCTGGATTGAGACAGATGGAGAGCCTCTCACAAGGTGATTGGGGGCCTGAGAGATGGGGTGATTTGATTCAGTCAGCAGATGCATTCTCACGCGAAAGTGGGCTAATCGACGATTCTTCTCGCAACGAATTGGTGAATATGGCTGCGGGCGCTGTCGCTAGTGCTGGTCTAGACGAGGAGGTCGAGGTGATGCTATGCATGCTAGGAGAGAGCATAGTGATAGCGCCAGCAGACCCAGCAGACCAAGGCGAATGGGTCGAGAGCGTGATTACAGAGTTAGAGAAGGTTGGACTCAAGGGATTGGAGACTAAGGTCTGCGATCTCTCATGAGCCGTTCCTAGCCTTCTCATGGAAGTCATCCAAGGGAGACAGGTCCAATGGACTAGCGTCTAGTTGCCCTGCTCCCTTCAGGCGCAGTCCGTCGCAGAATCCGTGTCTGTAGACGATGCTGCCTTGGCCGTACTCTGCGACGTATCGGTCCACCTGCTTCTGGGTCTTCTTTCGAGGGAACTTGAGGTCGGCTCCGAAAAAGTGCTTGGCATCAATCCAGGCGCAAGGAACACCGTTAATCCTGACATCATCCAAGAAAAGAAGGTCGGGGGTGATGATAGCTCTTCCTTCGCTGTGCTTCTGCTCTGTCAACAACTCCTTCTGGCGGTGGAACCTTACTCCCAGAGATTCGAAGTGGTCGCATAATATATCCTCAAAGACTTCGGCAGCGCTCTGAGTGTCGCTTTGATCCACCGAGCTGACTCTGTCAACCGATTCTGCCAACTCAAACTGCTCACGATCGCGCTTGTTGAGCCTGTGTGGTTGCTTGTTCAGAGTTTCCTTGATTCGGCTCTTGGACCATCCACGCCCCGTCAAAATCGCCCTGAAGGTATTGACCGGTGGAGCATCGAAGCGCTTGGAGAGGGCGATTACACTCTCGCCAGAGTTGTATCTTCGACTTAGCTCGTTGGCTCTTCTCATAAGTCGAGAATGGGAGTAAACGCTCTTCTCCTGATTCAGGGCACTGCGAAGCGATAGTGCCTGCTCAAGAGTGATTGGTAGATGATCTAACTTCTCTGCTATTTCCTGCACCCTCTCTTCGGGCAAGAAGCCAAACTCACCAGGAATGCATGCAATCTTTCCCGCCTTGGTTTGCACGTCTTTGCTTACTGCCTTAGTCTTCCAAGTGACGTCAATTCTTCTAGGAGGTGGATCTATCTCGGCGGGAATGCCCATCGGAGGGGGATTCTGAGAGAATCGGTTAATCGCACGCTCCACCGCTTCTGTATCGGCCGCCGGGCTTTGTTTCTGAGGGGTTCCGTTCCTACCCCTTGGGCCTCGGCGGCGTCGACGGCGTCCCCGCCCTCGTTTACCGCTCTTCTCGTCACTCAACGTCACATCGAGAGAAAGAGGCTCCATGAACCCACCGAGTGAGGGCTTACCTGAATTTTGCATAGATGTCGTAGAATAGGTCACGGATTGGATATGGTACCAGCCATATTGCCGCACCGAAAGACCACGGTAGACCTAACCTAGATGCGATTCTCCAGACGGCTCCGCTCTTGGCATGCCATTGGCCGTCCTCTGTGATGATGAACACAGAGTCCACACCCTGCATCTCTTCGGGCCTGTTCGATAGTAACTGGGTCCCCTCTTCAGTGTCCTGTCCGAGTGTTCGAAGATTGTCTAATCTGTCGAATCGATTGATGAAAGAAGCCCAGCGACTGCAAGTTCCGCATGCGTCGTCAAAAAGGACTACTGAGGGCATATTTACACCTAGAGGAAGGCAATTCCTGGCTCTAGTGGGAATGCAAATCGTGCCTTGCCAGCAACATCCTCACCCTCGCCTGCTGGGTAAGCCTCGACTGATGAAACCCCAAGAGCTTGTGCGATGAAATCCGAGTTCATGTTGATGGTTGAAGCCTCGTCTATGACACTCAGAATAAGTTGTTTCTCACCCTGTGACCAAGTATGGATTCGTCCTCGTTTCTTCTTGCTGCCTGTCGTAAGAGCCATCCAGGTCTGCATCACCTCTCCACGCATCTGCTCATCAGAGAACGCCTCCATCGACTTCAGATGGTCCATTCCTCCGGACTTGAAGTCAAATCCTTCTGCATCGAGGTGAATCGATTCCCTCGCTAACTCTTCCTTCCAAGCAGGCGAGGTTTGAACCACCACACGAGTGATCTTTTCCTCAGTGTGTCTCTCTGCCAACTCTCGCAGACCTCTGCCGCTTGAGATTAGTTCCTTGAGGTAGGCCTCACGGGCTAGTACAACAGCATCTTCCTGTGAGAGGCCAGTAGGCTCGTCAATGGAGTGGGAGGCCAGCATCTCATTGGGACCGACAGAATGCCAAAACTCTTCGGCGATATGCGGAGTCGCGGGGGCTAGCATGGGAATCCAGCCAAGAAGGAACTGCCTTGCAGTATCTCGATTATTACCTCCACGCCTGATGTACCAAGCCCAATCAGAAAGCATCTCGTAATGGCTTGTCATCACACCCTCTCGTATACTGACATTGGACATTGAATCCCTCCAAGCAGCCTGATTTACCCTGAGTCTAGCAAGTATCCAGTCATCTAGTGAGCCCGGAGAGTTGCCCATGGTCAGGGCGGACTCCATTGCATCGACAATCGAGTGGAGTTGGCGGTGGTTGGCCTCCAGCGCACTGTCCGACCAGTCCATCCCTGCCTCGGGGTTGGCTCCGAAGAGAATGAACAGTCGGACTGTGTCAGCTCCATACTTGTCCACCATCTCTCCGGGACTGACTGTGTTTCCTAGCGACTTACCCATCTTCACCGAGCGAGTGCCAAGACTCTCTCCACAGGCCGGGCAGTCGGAACCAAACAGATCAACATGGAACTCAGCGTTGCAGTCTGAGCAGAACGGCGCAGGTGCGTTGAGCATGCCCTGGCAGACCAGAGTACCGAACGGCTCACCGACTGTGTTCATCTCGGCATCTCGGGTGACCTTAGTGAAGAATCGCGCGTATAGGAGGTGCATGACTGCGTGCTCGATACCGCCGATGTAAAGGTCGACGCCTCCATCCATCCAGTAGTCAATCGCCTTGCGATTGAACGGGGCTGATTCGTTGGTGGCATCGCAGAATCGCATGAAGTACCACGACGAGTCGTAGAAGGTGTCCATGGTGTCGGTCTCGCGCTTGGCTGTCCCACCGCAGGAGGGGCAGGATGTGTTGACAAAGGAGTCGTGGGAAGCTAGTGGGTTGCCACTCTGGTCCTCACTGAAGGTGACATCAAGCGGCAACTCGACAGGCAGTTCTGAGGAAGGGACAGGGACGATTCCACAGTCCGAACAGTGGATCATCGGAATCGGTGTGCCCCAGAATCGCTGACGGCTTAACAGCCAGTCCTTCAGTCTGTACTCGACTGTGCCTTTGCCTGCTCCAGAAGACTCTAGCGCGGCAATCACTGCATCCTTTGCTTCTTGACCCGCGAGTCCATCGAATATATCGGACCCGGAGTTGACCATTGGGCCGTAACCCTCGAAGGCGGTACTCAACGCAGCGTTAGGGTCGTCACCTTCCTTCTCAATCAGTACTCTGCGGATTTCTATGCCGTATCTCTCTGCGAAGTCGTAGTCGCGCTGGTCGTGTCCAGGAACGGCCATCACAGCGCCGGTGCCATAGGATGCGACAACGAAGTTGCCTGCGTAAATCGGCACCTCTTCTCCATTAAGCGGATTGATTGCATGGCGGCCTAGGAAAACACCCTTCTTCTCCTTCAGCATGTTGATGCGTTCAAACTCGGACATGCGTGCACACTCGTCTCGGAGGTCACGCCAGTCCGCCTCCCACTGGGTGCCTGAGCACAGTTCCTCGCACAGAGGATGCTCGGGGGAGAGTGTAACGAAGGTGACGCCAAAGATAGTGTCTGGACGGGTGGTGAAGGCTCCGATTACTGAGTCTGAATCGGCTACCCGGAAGTCAATGTGGGCGCCGTGGGACCGGCCAATCCAGTTGCGTTGCATCGCCTTGACATTCTCAGGGAATGCGATATTTTCGATCTCGTCTAGTAACTCATCCGAGTACTCGGTCATGCGCAGGAACCATTGTGCCATGTCACGTTGAACGACCTCAAGGCCGCAGCGCCAGCAGCGGTTATTCTTGACCTGTTCATTCGCCAGAACTGTGTCGCAGTCCACGCACCAATTGACTGGTGCCATTCTGCGCTCAACCAATCCTCGCTCGTTCAGCATCAGGAACATCTCCTGGTTCCAGTGGTAGTAATCGACATCTGAGGTTGCAAGGAAGCGTCGCCAATCGTACGAGTACCCCATTCTCTCCTGATCGGCCCGAATGCTGGCTATGTTGCGGTGAGTTACGGTGTGTGGGTGGCCACCCTCCTTCTTGGCCGCGTTCTCTGCAGGCATCCCGAAGGAGTCGTATCCCATCGGATAGAGTACATTCTTACCCATCAGGCGATGGAATCGAGCCATCGCGTCCCCAATGGAATAGTTACGCACGTGACCCATGTGCATGCTGCCGGATGGGTAAGGGAACATCTCGAGACAGTAGAACTTGGGCTTACTGCGGTCAATCTCGACCTCGAACGCCCCGGCATCGGCCCAAGCCTTCTGCCAGCGAGTCTCGACTTCTTGCGCATCGTATGCCATTTCTTTCTCCCAACGGGCTTCGCAGGGAGTCCTTAGACTCCCAGCCGAAGCAGTAGACCGGGCGCGAGCCCGCCTAGCAGGGTGTATGTGGAGGGCATTCGTGCCACGTACCGCGACTCGGAGGCCACGCTTTGAAGCCTGCCCCGAGACAGCAGCGCCGCCACACCTATGCGGCGGTTACCACTGCGAGTGGTCATGCTAAGTGATGGCGAGTTCCACATCTCTGTCTGGGAGGACGGGGTGGAGGTCTGGGTTACTCAGATGGGGAACCTGATGAACATGAACACCGCATTCATAGACAGGGACAACGGAGTGGTTGCGATAATCGATCCGTTCAACGCCAAGTTGTGGACCGAGGCTCTCGAGAAAGAAGGGCTGGAACCCACTCATCTCCTGTACACTCACACCCACCGTGATCATGCCGCTGGCTATCCTGGGATGATGAAGAGATTCCCTGACTTGGAGGTCTGGGGCCATGAGGAAGCCAGAGTCCCGAGTCTGCTGGGCAATGTGGTGTTCAGGAAAGTCGACTTCACCCATACTTGGGACAATGAGCCGGGAGAATGCGTGGATTGGTCTGCCGGCTCAGTCAATCTGGTCATAACCCACTCACCGGGCCACGCTCCCGGCCACGTCACAATCCACGGACACGGAGTGTACCACGCAGGTGATCTTCTGTTCGTTAGGAGTGCTGGCAGGGTTGATCTTCCTGGAGGAGACCCCCGAGCGCAACAGAGGAGCCTCGTGAGAGCCAAGGAGATACTGAGTGGTCTGCCAGCTGACTGGAGGTTGATTCCCGGGCACAGGTACGACAACTTCCGTGGCGAGGTCCCGGATTGGATTAGTCTAGGTGATGTCTTGCAGCACAACTACTTCTTGGCCCATATCACAATGCCGGAAGAGGATTGATTAGCCAAGCAGGACAAGGAATCCTAGTCCGTCTTGTCGTATCTCTCGCGCTCGACACCTAACTTGGCTGCAGCATCGTCAACGGTACCGGCCGGCATAGCGCCGTCCTGTTCTAAGGCCGAAAGTGCTGCCAGCACGATACTGTCGGTGTCTATCTCGAAGAATGAGCGTAGTGCCTCGCGGGTGTCAGAGCGTCCGAAGCCGTCGGTTCCGAGTACCACATAGCGGCCTCCTACCCAACGCTGCACCATCTCCGGGATGGCTGCAATGTGATCTGATGTTGCAACAGTAGGAGTTTGGTCTCCGAAGCACTGCTGGGCATAGGGCGTCTGTGGGTCTTGTGGGTGCAGTCGGGTGTGTCGCTCTGTTGCCAGGCCGTCTCGGCGCATCTCTCCGTAGGAAGTGACCGACCAGACCTCAGGCGAGGCCCCGTAGTCCTCACTCAAGATACTGGCTGCCTCTCTGACGTACTGTAGAATCGGTCCCGAGCCAAGCAGGCGGATCTTGGCGCCCTTGTCCTTGGCCTCTTCTAGCAGGTATGCTCCTCTCACTATGCCCTCGTCTGCACCTTCTGGCTTGGGAATCTGTTGTTGGTTCTCATTGTATAGCATGACATAGTGGAAGACGTCGAGATTCTGCCCCCACATCTCGTCGATTCCATGTTGGATGATGGTTGCGAGCTCGTAGGCGTAAGCCGGATCCCATGCTCTGCAATATGGCACCGTTGAGGCCATCAGTAGGCTGTGACCATCTTGGTGCTGCAGGCCCTCGCCGTTGAGTGTGGTTCGCCCAGCTGTTGCCCCCATCAGGAACCCTCGCGCACGCGCGTCCGCAGCGCTCCAAATCTGATCCCCCACACGCTGGAAGCCGAACATCGAGTAGAATGTGTAGAACGGAAGAGTTGGAGATTGTGCATGGGAGTATGAGGTCGCACTGGCTATCCAAGATGCAATGGCTCCGGCCTCGGAGATTCCTTCTTGCAGAACCTGTCCTGACTCCGATTCCTTGTATCTCAGCAGCATCGCATGGTCGACGGGTGTGTACTTCTGGCCATGTGATGCAAAGATGCTGAATTCGCTGAATAGCGGGTCCATCCCGAAGGTCCTTCCCTCATCGGGTATAATTGGTACAACTCTCTCGCCTATCTGTGACTTCAGCAGATTGCGCAACAGTCTGACGAAGGCCATCGTGGTAGAGACTTCTTGGCCCTGTCGTGTGCCTTCATCGAATGCTGAGTAAGTGTCTGTATCGGGTAGATCAAAATCGACTGAGGTCGGGGCTCGTGATGGTAGCGAGCCACCTAGAGTCTGTCTGCGCTCAAGCATGTAAGCCAACTCATCCGAATCCTCTTCGAAAGAATGGAAGGGGCTGTTCTCCAATGCCGAATCCTCGATTCTGAGTTGCAATGCGTCTCGGTAGGCAGCTAGGTCTTCGAGTTCCATCTTCTTCTTCTGGTGGGTCGAATTCCTACCCTCAAACGAGTCTATCCCCCAGCCCTTGACGGTATGAGCGAGAATCACTGCAGGGCCATCAGCTCCCAACGCTGCCTGATACGCCGCGTAGACCTTGCGTGGGTCGTGTCCTCCTCGCGAGAGGTTTGCGATGTCCTCATCAGACATTGATGCTCCAAGACTCTCAAGATTCTCACTGCCCGAGAATAGTTCTGAGCGGAAATCAGCAGGAGATAGTGTGCTCAGTCGTTGCCAATCACCATCGGTAATCTCTTCGAAGCGTGCTAGCAGTTCTCCGTTTGTATCCATGCTTAGGACTCTGTCCCAAGTTGACCCCCAAAGCACCTTGATGACGGTCCAACCTGCACCTCGATAGAGGCCCTCAAGTTCCTGCACAATCTTCGCATTGCCTCTGACCGGTCCGTCTAGTCTCTGTAGGTTGCAGTTCACGACTACAATCAGGTTGTCGAGCCCTTCCCTGCCGGCAACAGCGATCGAAGCTATTGACTCAGGCTCGTCCATTTCTCCGTCTCCCAAAAATGCGAACACCCTGCTCTCAGAGGTATCTGCAAGGCCTCTCTGGTGCAAGTATTTCCAGAACCTAGCGTGCATCACAGCGCCGAGCGGCCCTAGGCCCATCGACACTGTCGGATATTCCCAGAAATCGGGCATCAGCCTAGGGTGTGGATAAGAGGACAGTCCTGAACCGTACGCCTCCTGCCTGAAGTTCAGCAATTCGTTCTCAGTGAGTCTGTCCTCGAGGAAAGCTCTGGCGTAAATCCCAGGACTGGCATGACCCTGGACGTAGATTGCATCTCCGATTCCATTGTGCTCCTTGCCTCTGAAGACATGGTTGAATCCGACCTCATATAGTGTGGAGCTCGATGCATATGTCGAGATGTGTCCTCCAATGCCATCTATTCTGCGGTTGGCATCAGAGACCATGACTGCAGCATTCCATAACACAGCGTTCTGCACCCTCTCCTCAAGCTCCAGATTACCTGGATAAGGTGGTTGTTGCTCGATTGAGATGGAATTGAGATATGGGGTCTGAGAAGGTGGACGGATTGGGATGGACAGCCCCTCTGCTTCTGCCATAATCTCATGCAGAAGCATCCTAGCTCTTTGGGCCCCTTGTGTTTCGACTACTGAGCGTAGTGCCTCGAGCCACTCATCAGTCTCCTCGGGATCAGAATCGGGGAGGGTTTGGCGAGGGTCATTAGGCGGCATACTGCATCTACCTGCCCCGTTGGGGCAGGTCTGGGACAGTTGGGGGTCTTTTCAATGGGTCGTGCCTAGAAGGTCATCTCGGTCCTAGAGAAGGCCCCGTCTTGATGAGATGGCATTCGTGCTTGGTCCTGACTCCAGCGACGGTAATTGCCGAGTCGCCATCTATGCATCTTTCGCCCTTCCAATCTCTGACTGCTCTCATCACGGTGCTTCTGCCGGGAGGATTGTTTGGGTCGACCTTGAGTTCAATCCATGACTCCTCCACTTCCCCCATCCATTGCAGAGCCGCATTAATCGCTTTTCGAGCAAGGCCATGTTGTTGCTCGGAGCTGCGAACCCAATATCCGAGGTTCCAATGTGCCTTGCCCGAACGGGTCACCCTGTCGAACCCAATTAGACCAAGAATCGCGTTGTCCCACGGCCTGATCATCACCCAATGATGTAGCATCCCAGAGCGCCCCATTCCCTCGGTCTCGGTCAGAAAGTCCTGCATCTGAGATTCAAACGGCATGTCTGGGTTAATCCATGGCATGGCCCTGCTAACCTCGGGCCAGGTCTCTTCAAATGCCTCAAGTAGTGTTTCGCCGTACTCCTCCGTAGCTGGCCTCAGAATAAGAGTGTCATCGACTCTGATAGTCGTCGTCGCACGTCTCAGCACAGTGATGCGGCAGAGTCCTCACCAATCAGGACTGCGGATGCTATGGCCTGAGTTTGGATTTGGCCGTGGCGACATTTGGGTCCTCTGGGAGAATAAGTGATGCATCTTCGAGTAGTTTGTCTACTGCCTTGCCACGTCCTATACGCTGAAGTAGAGCCGCAATCGGATAGATTAGTTTGGAACGATTGCCCAGATGAGGGCCTACCTCGTCAATCAGTACAGTAGCCTGAGCAATGTCCTTCGTGCGAGCTGCCTCCATTGCTGATTTGACTTGCATGGCGACCTTTCTGTCAGTCCATTCGTCCTGCTGAGACCACGGCCAGTAGTTCGGTGGTTCTACTGGATCTGAAATGCTGGGAATCGAGGGGATTACTGGAGGGGGTGGAATAGCAAGTTCCTCCGGTGCCTCCTCGGGCTCCGGTGGGGCTGGATTAGGAGGAGGGATGAGGGGAGG
>ERZ724561.109-NODE-109-length-16594-cov-3.740511_pt1 | contig 16594 bp, 15 predicted proteins | sample MGYA00375855_ERZ724561 | MGnify/ENA primary metagenome ERZ724561 (study PRJEB28725, sample SAMN03264854) | marine sediment metagenome | biome: marine pelagic biome; feature: marine oligotrophic desert; material: ocean water | place: Pacific Ocean:North Pacific... | reverse complement strand
TGGCGGTGAACCTGCTAATTTCTTGGATGTCGGCGGTGGTGCTACGCCAGATAGAGTTAAGTCTGCCTTTGATATTATTATGGACAATCCCAAAGTCAAAGGGATCTTGGTCAATATCTTTGGCGGGATTGTAAGATGTGATGTCATTGCAGAAGGGATTATTGCTGCAGTTGGTAAGTCTGATATCAATGTTCCTATTGTGGTTAGATTGGAAGGAACTAATGTTGATCTAGGCAAGGAATTATTGAGCAAATCAGGCTTGAAGGTCATACCCGCAGACGACTTAACAGATGCTGCTTTAAAGATCGTCAGTTCAGTAAAGGATAGCTAATGAGTGTTTTAGTTAATTCATCTTCAAAGATCATCTGCCAAGGAATAACTGGATCACAAGGAACATTTCATTCTCAGCAATGTATTGATTATGGCTCCAATATAGTTGCCGGTGTTACCCCAGGAAGAGGAGGGCAAGAACACTTAGGTGTTCCAGTATTTAATTCAGTAAATGAGGCTAGGGACAGCCTTGAATTTGATGTGAGTATGATTTTTGTTCCTCCAAAATTTGCAGCTGAAGCTATTATTGCTGCTGTTGAGGCTGAAATCGGGCTCGTTGTTTGTATTACTGAGGGGATTCCTGTTGCTGATATGATCAAGGTTAAGGCAAGTCTAAAAGATTCATCTTCAATTCTTCTGGGGCCTAATTGTCCAGGCATAATTACACCTGATGAAGCAAAGATAGGTATCATGCCTGGTTTTATTCATCAAAAAGGTTCCATTGGTATTATCTCAAGATCTGGAACTCTAACCTATGAAGCGGTTGATCAAACCACTAAACATGGATTGGGTCAAAGCACCTGTATCGGTATTGGCGGGGATCCTATAAAGGGGATTAATTTTATTGATTGCTTAGAACTTTTTGAAGCTGATCCAGATACTCAAGGAATCGTCTTGGTAGGAGAAATAGGCGGTTCTGATGAGGAGAAAGCAGCAGAATTTATTAAAAATAACGTCACTAAGCCAGTCGTTGCATATATTGCTGGAGTATCAGCTCCCCCAGGAAAAAGAATGGGACATGCTGGAGCAATTGTTACCGGAAAAGAAGGTACTGCTGCAAGTAAATACGAAGCATTGCAAGAGGCTGGTGTCTATACTGTTGAATCCCCTGCCTTAATAGGTAAGAAAATGAAATCCATTCTGGTCGGTTAATCAATCACCAGAATTTATACCAAGGCTCACTTTCTTCTAGGGTAATCGTTTGATTTGGATCTTTATTTTGATTAGCTAGGAATATGCTTTCTGCTTGTTCTGCCAAATCATCCATTCCAAGGCTATTGTATGCAGAGGCAATAATTTCTAAGGACTCTATAGTTGCAGGTGCTCCGCTGTATTGTTCTAGAGCGTATTTAGCTCGGTTAATTGCTGCAATATATGCACCTCGTTCCAAATAATGCTGTGCCACGTGATTTTCATATTTTGCCAATCTGTTCCTTAAAAAAATCATTCTCTGTGTAGCATCATCAATATAAATACTTTCAGGATATCTTCTTAATAATTGTGAGAAAACTGAGAAAGCTTCTTCAGTTTTTGAAGGTGGTCGCTTAGTCAAATCCACGTCAAACATTTCGTGATACCAAGCATGTTGTCCTTCAAACAATGAGATTCCTCTCATGTATAAGGCATAATCAACTCTTGGATGGGTTGGGTTTTCTTTTTCAAATTGTTTAGCTTCATCGATCGCCTCTTCAAAAGAAGAACTCCGGTAATGAGTGTAGATAAGATCTAGCTGAGCTTGCTTTGCTTCATTGCTAAAAGGAAACGATGTTGTCAGCACTTCAAGATAATTAACAGCATTTCTAAAGTTGCCATTATCCATTGCATACTTGGCCCTTTCATAAATAACTTCTGAAGATGATCTCATGTCAGTGGCTTCATCTTTGCTGCATGAAACAATCAAAGTTGCCAGCATAAGAAGCAATATATTCTGTATATTTTTCAAAATTTAAGTTCTCTTATCTTTTTTAGATGTTCTAAGTATGGAATTATAGCCTAAAATAAGTGAAATCAAATCAAGCATAATAGATTAGATGAATGAAGATGCAATAGAATTTTTAGTTACCTCTGATGAACATAATCAGAGGATTGATAAGTTTGTTAGTTCAAAACTATCTGAATACTCTCGTGTCATAATTCAGGATTGGATTGAATCAGGGAATATTCTTCTTGAAAATCAGATAGTTAAACCCAGTGCTAAAGTCCAAGATGGGCAACGGATTAAAGTGGTGCCTGTCTTAAAAGAGCGTAGTGAGATTGAGCCTCAAAAAATCAACCTTGATATTATTTATGAAGATAATGATTTAATTATTGTTAATAAGCCTCAAGGTCTAGTTGTTCATCCTGGGCATGGTAATTACGATTCAACACTTCAACATGGCCTATTGTTTCATGATGAAGAACTAAGATTTCTACCTAGGGCAGGATTAATCCATCGCTTAGATAAAGACACGAGCGGGTTACTGATGGTGGCGAAGAATAATAATTCATACAATTCTTTGAATACCGCCATGCAATCAAGATTAATTAAACGAGAATACCGTGCTATTTGTGTTGGTGAAATGACGAGTGGGGGAACTGTTAATGAGCATTTATCAAGGGACCCTAATAATCGGATTAAATTTAGAGTTTCAGAGGATGGCAAAAATGCAGTGACACATTTTAGGGTTCTCAAAAAACTATCTGGCTACACATTTGTTGGGGTTCAATTAGAGACTGGGCGAACACATCAGATTAGAGTGCATATGTCACACATTCGTTATCCAATTTTAGGCGACCCTCTTTATGGAACAAGATTGACCATCCCCAAAGCGGCAAAGGAGAGTTTGATGAAACAGCTTCGATCTATAAAGAGGCAAGCTCTACATGCTTTCAAGCTTGATTTTATTCATCCAGTTTCTGGTGATCAAATGTCTTTTTCTAGTGATCTCCCAGAGGATATGGAGCTTACTATCAAAGAGTTATCAGGCAATACCTTGGATAAAAAAACGATTAATAATTTAGCTTTTCCAGATATTAAAGTTTAGAGTTTTTCTTCACTCTGTCGTAATATACTCGATTTTATTTATGTGATTAATGAGAATTATGCCTTATGCCAATTTACGAATATCAATGCGATGATTGCAACCATGTTCTTGACGCTCTTCAAAAGGTCAGTGACAAACCATTGGTTGATTGTCCAGAGTGCGGTAAAACCTCTCTGAGACGCCTGATTTCTGCCCCTAATTTCAGATTGAAAGGAGAAGGATGGTACGAGACAGATTTTAAAAAAGAGAACCGGAAGAATGTAGCTGATCAAAAAGATGAAAAACCTGAAAAGAAAGAAAGTTCAAAAAGTGATAACGATTCTGAAAAAACAAAGAAGAAGGATAAAATTAAAGATAAAGCAGCCAAAGATGCTGAGTAATGTAATAATTGGAATGATATGAAGAAATTACGAACAATAATCGTAGCCGGTCTATTGGTTTGGATCCCTTTAGGCATAACAATCTTTGCGGTAAAACTATTAATCGATTTATTGGGCCAGACTTATTTACTGCTTCCAGCAGGCCTTACACCGGAAAATCTTTTGGGTTTTTCAATACCTGGGTTTGGGATTATCCTAGCGATCCTAATTCTATTGGGAACGGGTTTGATTGCAGCCAATTATCTGGGTAAGACATTGGTTGAAGCTTGGGATAATCTTCTAGACAAAATTCCATTAATAAGAAGTATCTACAACCCACTTAAGAAGTTTGCAGAGATTGTGTTATCTGATCAGACACAATCATTCTCAAAAGTATTGTTGATTGAGTACCCTAGAAAAGGCGTCTATAGCTTATGCTTTCAGACCTCTAAGGAGGTGGGCGAGATTAAAGGGAAGATTGGAGATGATGTCGTCTGCGTCTATATTCCAACAACCCCCAACCCAACTTCGGGGTATATCATTATGGTGTCCAAAGATGAGGTCATTGAGCTTGAGATGAGTGTAGAAGATGCTCTAAAAATGATCATCTCCTTGGGTGTTGTTGTCCCAGCAATCGGTGGTAAAGAATAGAGGAATCTAGAAATAGAATGACAGAAGAAAAAAATCTTAGGAGTCATTACTGCGAAGATCTTAGTACTAATAATCTTGGAGAAACTGTTACTGTCTCTGGTTGGGTGCATAGACGAAGAGATCATGGAGGAGTAATTTTCATTGATTTAAGAGATACCTCAGGATTATTGCAATTAGTTTTTGATCCAGTAAACAAAGCACTCTTTACTGAAGCAGAAAACATAAGGTCAGAATATGTTTTGTCTGTGACCGGAAGCATAAGAAATAGACCAGAAGGAACCATTAACCCAGACATGCCAACTGGAGAAATTGAATTATTAGCCGAATCAGGCACAGTTCTCAATGCATCTCTGACCCCTCCGTTTCACCATGATGAATCAGCAAATGAAGATACTCGATTGAGATACAGGTATCTTGATCTTAGGCGTCAGAAGATGTCTGATAACCTCAAACTCAGACACGAGATCATTAAATCATTAAGAAACTTTCTTGATGACCGATCATTTACAGAAATAGAAACACCAATATTGACCAAAGCTACACCAGAGGGTGCTAGGGATTATCTGGTTCCCAGTCGGACCCAGCAAGGAGAATTTTTTGCACTACCTCAGTCACCGCAACTTTTTAAACAACTCTTAATGATGTCTGGTTTTGATAAATATTATCAAATTGCTCGTTGTTTTAGGGATGAGGATCTAAGGGCGGATCGACAACCAGAATTTACACAACTGGATGTTGAGATGGCTTTTGTTAATCAGGATCAGGTAAAACAGATTATGGAAGATATGATCCGAAACCTATTCAAAGAGGTGCTTGATTTCAAACTTGAGAAAGCGTTCCCCCAGATTAGCTATGAGGAATGCATGAGGCGCTTTGGAAGTGATAGGCCTCACTTGGGCATTGACATGGAACTTATTGATGTCGGTGATTTAATGAAGGATGTTGAATTTAAAGTCTTTTCTCAACCGGCGAACGATGAGGAGTCACGGGTCGCATGCCTTGTTTTAAAGAATAAGCCTGATATTTCCAGAAAACAAATAGATGATTACACTGAATTTGTATCCAATTACGGTGCTAAGGGACTAGCTTACATTAGGGTCAATTCTATCAAAGAAGGGGTTAAAGGAATGCAATCCCCAATACTCAAATTTCTAGACGAAGAATGCATTGGTTTACTCATCGATCGTCTAGATGTAAAGGATGGAGATACAGTTTTCTTTGGTGCTGATAAAGCAGAAACAGTTAATGCATCATTGGGTGCTTTGAGAGAGAAATTAGCAACAGATTTTGATTTAATTGAACCGGGTTGGCACCCGCTTTGGGTCACAGACTTCCCTATGTTTCACTGGGAACCTAAAGAAAAAAGGTGGGTGTCTGAGCACCATCCTTTCACTTCACCACTTAACGATGACCCCCAGGAATTAATTGCTAATCCGAAAAGTGCAATTTCATTAGGCTATGACATGGTCCTGAATGGAAATGAAATTGGCGGAGGTTCAATCAGAATTCATTCCCAAGAGATGCAATCTGCAGTTTTTAAAACCTTGGGTATCAGCCCTGAGGAGGCAAGTGAAAAGTTTGGGTTCTTTCTTGAAGCATTAAAATATGGATGCCCACCTCACGGTGGAATAGCTTTTGGAATTGATCGGATAGTTATGCTGATGACTGAATCTACTAGCATTAGAGATGTTATTGCTTTTCCAAAAACTCAAACCGCTAGTTGTTTGCTCACCGATGCCCCAAGTCAAGCAGGTAAAGGGCAGCTTAAAGAATTAGGTATAAGCGTCAAGTCAAAAAAATAAGCTTGAGAAATTAAAAATATTTTCTTTCAAATTTTCTTTTAGATCATTGTTAATACTCATCAATTTTTTAGAAAATGATAAGACAATAAATGCCAAATAATTCCTTCGCTAAAACCATTAATCTGATTTATATAGCTGCAAAAGTTCGTTTAGGCTTTTTGATTATGGCTTGTACATTGGCTGGCATAGCTGTTTCACCTTCTTCCTCTTTATCACCTCTGCAAATTCTAGCTTTAGCAATTTGTGTGTTGGTCGCATCGTCAACATCAGGAGCATTTAATCAATGGTTTGAACGAGATATAGATTCCTTAATGGATAGGACAAAAGAAAGACCTTTCGTAACGAAAGCACTAGAGCCTTCCAATGCATGGAATATTTGGTTAGCCGTGATCAGTTTAGCCGCACTTTATCTGACCTACTTGATTGCAAATATTGAAGCTAGTTTGTATCTCTTTGCAGGGATTTTTACCTATGGAATTGTTTATACAGTTTGGCTAAAACGTAAAACATGGATGAATATTGTTATTGGCGGTTTAGCTGGAAGTTTTGCTGTTCTTGTAGGTTCAGCAGCTACTGGCGATACATTTTCCCCTCCAGCTTTAATCTTAGCAGTCGTTCTGTTCCTATGGACTCCGCCTCACTTTTGGGCACTTTCAATTTCCTTTAAAGATGATTACCAAAAAGCCTCAATTCCAATGTTGCCAGTTGTATCAACAATCACAGTTACCAGCCACGCAATTTTCTGGCACACATTACTATTGGTTCTTCTTTCTTTTACTCTGGTTTTCTATTCTATGCATTGGGTTTATTTGCTCTTTGCTATCTCCGGCGGGCTTTATTTTCTCTACGCTAGCTTTCAGCTTCTAAGGCAGCAAAATAACATTTGGGCCAAGAAGACTTTTTTCGCTTCAATCATACATTTGGGTTTACTTTTATTAGGTGCCATGTTTGATGCTATGATATTTGCCTAAAGAGCAAATATTTATAGCCATGAAGAAAATAATCTATGCCATCGTTTTAAGCACTCTTATATATACCTCAGGGTATTATGTCTGGGTTGCATCCTCTCCAATTCTCTTTAAAGATGATAGCTTTCTTAGAGGTGTGGCTGACGAAGGCGTAAATAGCACAGGCCCTAGTTTTGTGGATTACGATAATGATGGCGATATTGATATATACGTGTCAACCGAGTATCACGGAACAAATCAAGGCAATCGTCTCTTTGAGAATAACGGCAATGGCCAATTTAAGGATGTTGCTGTGGAGAGAGGCGTAGATAATAAAACTGGACTTGGTAGAGGAGCCTCATGGGGGGATTATGATAATGATGGCGACATGGATATGGTCGTCTCCAATATGCCTCCATCAGATAGATCCATTCATATACCTACTACTTTGTATAAGAATTTATTGATTGAGACAGGCGAAGCAAATTTTGAAGACGTATCTCGAGAAGCAAACCTATTTAGGAAAGCCTACCCAAAAGATCAAGAAATTGGCGGCATAGGAAACACAGGGGCAGGTGTTGCTTGGGCAGATTACGATAATGATGGCGATCTTGATCTTTACTGGAAGTGCGCGGAATATGATATAGATAACGCACTCTTTAGGAACAACGGTGACGGGACATTTACTGACGTCACAGAAGAGTCCGGTACAGCAATACTCGAAATGGTCACTGAAGGCAACTCACAGGGTTCTCCAAATTGGACTGATGTCAATCAAGACGGTCTCATTGATCTTCTGGTCACCAATGAAGGCGATCGAAAAATTATGCTCCTGAATCAGGGTGACGGGACTTTTGAGAATATTACACCGTCATTTAGAACGCCTTCAGCAACAGCCTTTTTAAACCCGGGTAATGCCAACGGAGCTTGTATAGGAGATATCGATAATGATGGGGATATGGACGTCTTTCTACCCACTGCCGATCAATCAAACCGTTTATACATTAGTCAATTGTCAGATACTGGAGAACTCAGCTATAAAGACATTTCATTGACCTCAGGAATTAGCCATAAGTCAGGTGCTCGTGGTTGCGCAATGGGAGACTTTGATAACGACGGACTCATAGATATATATGTAAATAACGGCGGTTTTCAGGACACTCTAATCAATGATGTAATTGAAACTTTGCCAATTTTTGTGCAGTTCTACATTGCCATTGAGCCTGATGTCAATAAACTCTTCAGAAATAATGGAGATCTAACTTTTTCAGATCTTACTTGGCGCGCAAGAGCTAGTGGATATGCCATTGGCAGTGGAGTTGGTGCAGCCGATATTGATGATGACGGTTTTTTAGATTTATTCTTTACCAACAGAACCTTTTATTCTGCCGGCAAGCAAATTACTCCTTCGGACCGTAATTTTTTACTTAGAAACAAAGGGAACGATAATAATTGGATAAAGATAGAATTAGAGGGCACCGAGAGCAATCGAGACGCTTATGGGGCAAGAGTGAAAATGGTTGCAGGTTCATTAACTCAGTATCGTGAACACACCAGTGCTCACGGTTATAATTCAGCCAATGACCTGAGATTGCATTTTGGTCTTGCAGATAATGCGATTGTTGATTCAATAGAGGTTCTGTGGCCCTCTGGGAAAATTAGTGAGTATAGCGATATAGGGATCAATCAACTACTAACCCTAAAAGAATGAGCAAACAAGTACATGCTAAAAAAAACAAGATTTTATCTATAGACAGACGAGAGACTCTTAAAACCTTTGCCGCAGCTTCAATTGCTACGCTCTTACCCACCCAGCTCAGATCATCAAGCTCATCAGATGTAATCATCATAGGGGCAGGGCTTTCTGGTTTGTATGCTGCTACGATTCTTCAAGATGAGGGTTACACGGTAAGGGTATTGGAAGCTGACAACAGGGTTGGTGGTAGAGTGCTTTCTGAGACTGGGATTCCAGGTAACCCTGAAACTGGAGGAACCGCATTCGGTTCTGGTTATGCTCGAATTATAGATATTTCTAATCGTTTTAATATTCAGCTTAATGATTTAAGTCCAATTCTGCCTTATTTCAGACAGCAACAACTTGCAATTAATGGAGAATTTATCTCTTTGGAGGATTGGCCTGATCATCCTGCTAATGCTTTGCCAGAAGAGATGAAAATGATTCCGCCAAATGCTTTTTTCCAGCAATTCTTGGGTAAAGTAAACCCCTTAAAGTCTCCCGATGGATGGATGCAAGATGAAAATTTTAAATACGATATATCTGTCCATGATTGGCTAGTATCACAAGGGCTCAATCAGAAAGCGATTGATTTGGTCTACAACATGAACATCAGTCATGGCTTTAACGCGAAAGATGTTTCAATTTTAATGTTGATGTTTGTTAATTCATTTTTTAATTCACAAATGAGTTTGGGTTTCAGAACAAGTTTAGTGGCCGAGGGAGGCAATATGGTGATTCCCGAAGCCATGGCAAATAATCTTAACCAAGAAGTCTTACTTAATAAGAGGGTAGATGCGATTAAAACATCTTCAAATAAAGCCGAAGTTATTTGTGCAGATGGATCAATTTTCAAAGCAGATCATGTGATATGTTCAGTGCCCTTTTCCGTTCTACGAACAATTAACATTGCTCCTGTTATAGAGGGATTACAGGCTCAAGCAATAGCAGAACTTAATTCCCAAAAAATTAATATGCTGCATCTCCTTCCAAAATCTCCTTTTTGGGAAAGCGATGAGATGAGCCCGAACATGTTTACTGACGGTTTATCAGGTCTTGTAATTGCTAACCGCAATGTCACTAATCCAGAGCAAGTGCATAGCCTTACAGTTTGGTTGCGAGGGCCTATAGCCGAACAACTTGATTTGATGAGTCGGCAAGATGCCATATCAACAGTTATTCAATCCATAGAGCAGCTGAGACCCAGTTCAAAGGATCAATTAGAACCCCTTGCTTACCACTCGTGGTATCAGAATCCATACTCCAAGGGAGATTGGGCTTATTGGCAACCGGGTCAAATTTCAAAATTTGGCCAGCATGTGGGCAATCGTCATGGGCAAATCCATTTTTGCGGTGAACACACGGCTGTTGCAAATCGAGGAATGGAAGGTGCTATGGAGTCTGCAGAAAGGGTTGCCTTCGAGGTTATGGGTTTGGCCTAATCTTTCTACCAATCAATCGTTCGTCCATCCTCATAGTCAAGAAATAAGCCATTATGCTCCATGGTCAACCCATCAATGACCGCCATCATTTTGGAGACACTTTCGTCTACGTCAATGGCTCCCATTAGAGACATTCCAGGAGTGGTATTAACGGTTCCTGGGGAGAGAACCACTGCAATTATATTTTTCTTTTTTGTTTCAAAGGATAGGCTGTAAATCATGCTGTTGAGAGCCGCTTTACTCATTGCATAACCATACATCATCGGAATTTTCGGCCTTTCATCAAACGAACCCGCTTTGCTTGATAAAGCAATAATTTTTCCTTTTTCAGACAACTCTACATTGTTCATAAATCCTTGGATGACCTTCATCGTTCCCAAGGCATTAACCTCAAAACTTTCTCTGGCTTTTTCTTCATCGACCCCATTAATTCGTTTAAAAGCTGACATGTACCTAGGGGTTAAGGCAGCGTTGTTAAGCAGAATATCTATGGTTTGATTTTCATACTTAGCGGACAAATTAGAGATGTCTTCATTGTTGGTAACATCAAGAAGTTCAACGGCGATATTCTTGTTGTTTTTAGCAAAGTCATTTAAGTCTTTTGCATCTTCAGGTCGACGAGTGGTGGCGATAACATTCCAATTTTTATTTGAAAACTGTTTAACGAACTCTAGCCCTATATTTCTATTGGACCCCGTAATTAATACCGTTGGTTGCTCATTATCAAACTCAACTGCTTGAGAATTAATGGTCCAGCTACTTATGATTAGAAATAAAACAATCCAGATATTTTTCTTATTCTGGTTTTGCATGATGTCCGATTGGCGGGAAACTCTCAGGATCACAACCTTCAGGTGCTGAGAGTTTAATCTCCTGATAAAGAATAGCTTCATTGTTAATGCTCTCCTCAGTCACTCCTGCAATCTGTTCCCAATCCTCAGGAGTAAACACCTCTTTTTCGAGATCATAAGTGGAATGCCGATTCGATGCGAGTAAGTTAAGAAACACATCAAGAAATTCGTGGGCTTCTTTTTTGAAAGAGTCAACACCATAGAGTCCGGATGTAACCAAATCATTTTTTGCCTCGCCAAGGTTTTTAATAGATGATTCCATGGCTTTTAATCCTTTATGCAAGCTTTGAAGCTTATCCTGATAGTCTGTGTTGCTTTCCTCAACGTGCGGGACAAGCAAATCATGCAAAATGTAATCTTGTGCAATCAGCCGATTTAGAGCAAATTCTAGATAATTTGAACAAACAACATAAAAATTTACTAAACCAGGATCAGCATTTTCATCTTCGAGTGCCTTGGTAAAGGCTCTTCTGACCTGAGATAGATGAGTTCTCTCTGTGGAGACATGTGTTTCAAAATTATTTAATGTTGAATTATTCATTTGCTAATTATAACTCGCAGACATACATTTGTTTGTCATCAATTGAACCCATGAACAATTTATTCGACCAGATTGCTCCAACACTTGTGGTCGAGATATCATAGCCATCGCTCATAAATAGCTCCTTGCTAAAATGATTCCCTTTTTCATCAAAATCTATTTGTACCACCTGTGAAGGGGCTGGCTTATATTCATTATTCTGAAGAGCGATAAAATGCTGTATTAGTGCTAATACTTTTGGAATGTTTGCTACTACCAAGCTACCGTCTTCAGAGACATTAATGTTGTCTGGAGATCCTGTTAGCTTTATCGTCTTTATTTTCTCTAAAGATCCATCTATTAAATTTCGTTTTAATATTGCCATCCTTTTTGCATTGGTTTCTGAAGCATATACAGTTCCTTGATCCAAGGATAGATTAATACCAGACACAGAAGATAGGTTCTTCATAGCAATGCTTGCCGATTTACCATCATAGAAGACAACTGTGGACATAGGTCTACCCATTTGCTCTTGGATTTTATCTGCAGTGCTAACCCCACCCTTATCATTGCCAACATAAAATTTTTCTTTTGCAACAAGAAGCACATCATTGGGGCTTTGGAATAAAGGATCGGAAACACTTCTCACAAAATCGAACAACCCGCTGCTGCTTTCAGTAAATAGATCAATGACTTCAGGTTCGACCCCTCTGTTTTTTGGATGATTAATAACAGCTAGATGACGTTTGCCTGTTTTATCGATATGTAAACTTAAACCATGTGGTCTGAGATGTTCGGGTTGTTCTGTTAGCGCAGAGACGAGTTCGTAAGGCTTTTGATTTAAATCAATCTTTCCTATGAAACCCTGAGTGTTCTGTCCTTTGATTAAAGCTTCTCTATCTTGAATTGAAAGATAAGCAATGCCTCTAGCGTAATCTATTTCTATATCTTCAGCACTTCCACTCATCTCAAAACTTTCACAAACCTCCGGAGTGTTATTAGCAATTGTTTTAAAAGTGTCCATTCGTTGCAACATCCATAAACTGAATAGAATAATGAAAAGAACGATCCAACCAATTATTTTTAATATTTTCTTTATCATAGACGTGTCTTTATTGTTATGCTTTGTTCACATATTTATTTTATCAAGTGATTATGAATCAAGGAATGGAATCATCAAAGAACAATATTGAAGAAATGGGGTTAAAGTTTGGCCCCATAACTCTAATGCCAGATATAGAAAAGCGTCATCTTTTCACATTATTTTTTGGTGCATTCTTTGGTATCGCCAGCATGGCATTAGTAAATGTCTTTGGCCCACTCGTATTTAATATTCTTGAGATCCCTCAAAATGAAACAGGGGCTCTAGCTGGAAAGTTAACTGCAATGCAAGAGATCGTCGTGGTCTGTGTTATCGGACTGTTTGGTGCATTATCAGATAAAGTGGGTAGACGGATTGTTTATTCCATGGGTTTTGTTCTCCTTGGTATAGGCTACTTTCTTTATCCTCTTGCAGGAGACAGCACTGAACTCATCATATTCCGTGTCTTTATTGCTCTAGGTTGTGCTTGCAATACAGTGATGTTGCCCACCACTGCGAATGATTATGTGCATGAGAGCACAAGAGGAAAACTAATCGCAACCACATCAATTATGAACGGGTTAGGCTTGGTTCTGATCATAGGTAGCTTTAGGCGACTTCCAGAATATTTTGTTAATCAAGGCTATGATAGTGCGCTCTCCGGTCAATACACAATATGGTGTGCCGCAGTAATGGTTTTAATTGTTTCTACAATACTTTTTACCAATTTAAAGAAAGGTGCGCCTGCTCAGGTAACTAAAAAAGGGTCTTATTTTTCAACATTGGCAATCGCGTTTAGAGAAGCTAAAAATCCAAGAGTTGCACTTGCGTATACTGCCGGAGTGGTATCGAGAGGGGATTTATCTGTGGTGAGTACCTTTTTCTCACTTTGGCTATTCAATGAAGCTATTTCTATGGATATGTCTCGAGCAGAAGCATTTAAACTATCAACGGGCTTTTATGTGATGGTTCAAGCTTTTGCAATACCCGGAGCAGTTTTAATTAATTTCTTTATAGACAAAGTCGATCGAGTTATGGCTTTAGCAATTGCGATGGGTATTGCTGCAGTCGGGTACCTCTATTTAGGTTTTATTGATGATATTTTTAGTCCCCAAATGTATTTTGGTGCTGCACTTTTAGGTCTGGGAGAAATTTTTGCCAACATTTCAGCAATATCATTGATCGGTAGCGCGGCACCTGCAAAAGGTCGTGGCGCTGTTATTGGTGGTTTTAGTTTCTTTGGTGCAATTGGCATTCTTTTAGTTGCCAGTATTGGCGGGTGGTTATTTGATAACGTTGGTCCAACCGCACCCTTCACAATGGTAGGATTTGCTAATCTCGCACTTTTAATCTTAGCGCTAGTATTGTTATTCACTGAGCGTGGAAAAAACATTTAAATTTATAAGGGGTTTATAGAATGGAACGAAGACAATTTTTTAAGAACATTGGAAATTTAGGTGCACTTAGCGCAAGTGCCGCAACATTAGGGTTGCTTTCTGAAAAGGCACATGCAGATCAAGCTGCAGCTTATGGGGGAGCTCGAGGCGAAGCTCTGAATGGTCCTTATTTGGATTTATCCAAAGGTCCAGATAATAAAATTGCCTATTCTAGGATGAACGGTGATTTGGATGAGTCAAAACAGAAATACGGGTGGTTCAAAGGCTATATTATGGCTTTAAGGCCTAACAAGCCAATCATTGATTGTGTTGGTATTGAGGGATTTGGTGTTTCTAGATTAGAGCAGCAAGCTGATGGCTCATATGCAAAAATCTTAAGAGAGGTTGGCCTCTATACTGACCTTAGAAGCGGCGAAGTTTTGGAAGAATGGAAGAATCCAATGACAAATGAAACAGTTGATGTTGTTCACATCGCTAATGATCCATTTAATTATGTGATCGAAGATTACTTCCCAGCTCCTCCAAAATTTGGTGGACTTAATGAGGAAGAGCCACCGAGGATACCGTTTATTCTTCCTTGGCAGCAACGAGGCAATCGGATAGATATGGAAATCCATATCAATTTGTATTATCCGAATGCACTTGATCCAAAGAAGTGGGTTAGAGAATCCAGTGGTCCAATGGTGACAGTTTCAGAAATGTTTGCTTTTCATGTTGATGCTCAGCAGATGCAAGACCCCAGTTATACCACACTTCCTTTTAATGGCACTTGGGGAAGGATTACACCATTCTTGCCATGGATGCTAATGGGGCAAGAGCCAGGTCAAATGTTATATTCTGCCTTCATGGGATCAGGTGAAGATTTAGAAGAGGTTCATAGCAGACAAGTCTTGGATTATGTAGAGAAGAATTACCCTAAATATTTTACTGCTCCGGAAACCTATGATCCAAAAACTCCGAGTCTCTCAAGTCTGGAACTCTATTCAATTGAACAAAGCCCTGCGCCAGTCAAGAAGTAAGTGAAACCAAACACACTTCTCAATAAGGTCCAGAGAGAGGATCTAGATAAAGATATGCAAGCCCATTGGGACAATGCAAACCAGGTCACTGGTGACGCAACTTTTATTGAGGTTTTTGGAAATAACCCAAAGGTTTATAATTGGTATATTAATGACTTCTATCAGAAGCTCTTTTATTCGGGGCGAATTGAAACCACTCTTGTTGAATTAATCAGACTCAGATTAGCAAATATACATGGGTGTGCTTTTTGCAATAAGGGAGATTCAGTGCATGCCTTGGAAGCTGGTATTTCCCAACAACAGATTGATAGCCTTAATGATCCTTCTGAGCCCTTGTTTTCTAGGAGAGAGCTGCTTGCACTTGAGTATGCTAACACCATGGCATTAACAAACCTCAAGGGTCAGTTATCAGAAGAATTTTACAAAGAATTGTCTAAAGAATTCAAAGACAGTGAAATCATCGAGATGGGGCTCATCATGGCTGTCTTAGTTGGTGTAACCAAAATGAATTTTGCATTGGATATTGTCGAAAAAGAAGATTACTGTCCTTTCTAGATTTTAACCGTCTTCCATACCTATAGCGAATACACCAAGCACTTGAGTGTCAAAACTAGCTGTTCCTTCATCCATATCAACTGAAATTGACGACCCTCCAGGTGTTGAGAATATAGGTTCAAATGATTGAGAAAGGTCATTAAAAATATAGGCTCTGATTTTATTTGAGACGGTTATTTTTGATGTATCAATAGGGATAGTAATTGTTGCCGGTGAGTTGAATAAAGTTCTGTAAGGTCCGATATAAACTGTTTCTGAGATTGCATTATCTAATTCCGGCATCGCTTGATCAGGTTTGCTTTTACCCTGAGTACCGATCATGGCATTAAAATCAAACCAAGCACTGATTAAATGATCGTCATAGTTGCTAAATTCATTAAAAGGCCTTACGGCATTAATTCCAGTGTTAGGATCTCTTGAATTTTGGTGCCTATAGCTTGTTTGATAGCTGTATGATTCAGGTTCTCCAGGGTGGGCATCACTTCTCACAAAAAGCTTTAAACCCTCGAGTTGTCCCTCTGTGACCTCAATAGTTCCGCCTTGTTCATAAGAGACAGGACCACTGGCTAAGATTTCAATATCCAAATCAGGAAGTACGCCAAATTGTTCAATACCACCCCTGATTCGATGTGCATATCCAATGTTAAATTCTTCTCTAACTTCATCAAACGTTTCCATTAATGTGATCTTTGTATAACCATCTGGACAGTTGAGGCCGCGATCAAGCAATTGCGTTAATTCTCCATCAGAGTTATAGATCTCACACCAGGAGATATCAAACACTCCTTCATTCATTTCCTCTATGGTGTTGAGAGGTAAATTATTAAGTTCTCTAATTTTTAGGGAAGTATCTTGTCCGTTGTAATACCAGTGCGAGGGAACAATAATAATATTTTTTCGTTTTTCAACTCTGATCGCTTGCTCGATTTGATCTCGAATTGTTTCAAAACGAAGTTCATCATCCGGGTGTCCGAAAATAGGGCTGGGGAATCTTGAATATCCATATAGGCTATTGGTTCGGCTGTCATTTCCTCCAAACCCATCAGTTCGATTAAAATTGATGTTCCAGCGTCCACCATTCTTTTGGCTATAATACGCCTCGACGTATCGCTTAAAACTAAGGTAATTATTAAAGGCATTTTCATGATAAACCTCTTTAAT
>ERZ724561.106-NODE-106-length-16735-cov-2.789981_pt1 | contig 16735 bp, 16 predicted proteins | sample MGYA00375855_ERZ724561 | MGnify/ENA primary metagenome ERZ724561 (study PRJEB28725, sample SAMN03264854) | marine sediment metagenome | biome: marine pelagic biome; feature: marine oligotrophic desert; material: ocean water | place: Pacific Ocean:North Pacific... | reverse complement strand
GACTCTATTAGTTGAATCAACTCGGCCTTCTTTAGTCTAGAGTAACCGGTTAGACCGCGTTCGTTGGCAATCGACTTGAGTTCGTCCACTGTGCAATCTGAACGACTGGGTTCAGGCTCTGGTTCAGGCTCTGGTTCAGGCTCTGGTTCAGGCTCTGGAATAGCCACGGGCTCAGATGGCGGAGGAATCTCCGGTCCGTTGGGTTCGGGAATTGCGCTAGCAGAAACTGGGACTACTTCCTCGGGCGACTCGGCGGTGGGCTGTACAAGCTCGATTTGCTGGGCCTCTGGCTCCTCCTCCGGCTTCTCCTCGGTCTCAGGTACCTCAAACTTAGTCACGAACTCTGGGGCGTCCTCAGGCTTCAGTTCGTATTCCACTTCCTCCTCTTCGGCATCTGAGGTCTCAGGGATATCGACCGTGAATGCGAAACTGGGCTTCTGTTTGGTGACGACTTGGTCGTCCTTCCCGTACTGCTTGACGTCGATTGTGACGTCGTCCATTGTGAATGCGGCTTTGGACCAGTCAACGATGTCCTCTTCATCATCGTCCTCGAAGTCCTCAATCAACTGGTCGAACAGATCAGTAGCAGCGTCATCATCGATAGATGCATCTTGCTGATGAGAGGGTTTTGCGAGTTCGTAAGAGCAGCGAGAGCAGTTTGCTGCATCCTCAGGATTACGCTGCTGGCAGAGAGGGCATTGTATGCCTGTTTCATCTTGCTTACGCCATGATTTGAATCGGTCGAACACCCACATCCACCGTCCTAATGTTCGACTTTGACGAAGGTCTCCGTATAATCTTCACGCGGCCATGGTCGCAAGGTGTCACCAACTGCCCCTACCCAGACCTAGGGAAGCGTGATGTGGTGTGGGTGCGACGAGTAAGCGTGAGTGAACAGGCGGAGGCCCTGCCGGCACGTTTCAACCGAAGCCAAGAGCATCACGAATCATATCTCAAGCTGATACGATGGGAATTGGATGATGAACTCTCGATGACCGAGACCCGGCTTCGAGAGTGGCCTGACGGCAGGCTCGCAGCAAACGGAATCGCGCTGTTCGATTTGGTCGCCAAGACCGATGGCTGGCTGTTTGGACAGCGTATAATCAAGTTGCAGCGCAGGGATCGTCAGGCCTTCGGGATGCATCGCTTTAGGCAAGGTGACATCGTCATGCTCAGTAGGAGGAATCCGCTTACAGAAAAACCGGTCGAGGCGATTGTAAGCAATCGCTCGAGGTTTCATATCAGGATTGTCGTTCCAGAGGTTCCCAGCGGTCTGCGCAAGGATACCTGGAGGATGGACAGAGGCGCTAACAGAATAGCACACGACAGGATGAGAGATGCACTGAACTCGCTGTTCGAAGAAGATGGGGGTGTCCCTCTTAGAGACCTGTTTCTCGGAACTGTGCACGACCCGATTGGAACAGCCATGCTTCCGCCTGACCTAGGTGGAGCGAAGCCTACACAATTCAGTCTCGCTAGTGACCTCAACCCGGCTCAAAGGGAGGCTGGAAAATCTGCTATGGCGGGTCGCCTAACACTGATTCAAGGCCCGCCCGGTACAGGCAAGACACACACTGCGGTGAGAATACTAGAAGCTTGGTCAAAGCAGGACATTGGGACGATTCTGGCTGTCGCTGACTCCAATGTCGCAGTCGACAATTTGCTTGAGGGTCTGCTCTCGCTCGGTGTGCGTGCTGTCCGGCTAGGACAGCCGGTCAAAGTGCGGGAGAATCTGCGCGAGGCGACGATGGATGCCAAGATGGAGGAGCATCCTCTTCGGCGTGACCTTGACCACTGGCTCGAGTCGAATGAGAAGTTGTCCAGACGAGTCAAGGGGATGAAAGGCAAGGAGAAGGGGCTCACTCATCGCGATATAAGCCGTGGATGGAAGGAGGTCAGGCGTATCGAATCACAAATGCGCGATGATATTCTGGATAGGGCGCAGGTTCTCTGTTGCACGTGCATCGGCTCGGGTCACGAACTTCTCGATGGTAGGAGGTTTTCTCGGGTTCTAATTGACGAGGCAACCCAAGCCACCGAGCCGGCTACTCTGGTCCCACTCGTCCGAGGTGCTAGGCAAGTCGTACTGGTAGGTGACCACAGGCAATTGCCTCCCACAGTCATCTCTCAGAGGGCTGAAAGAGGCGGTCTAAGCAGATCCTTGTTTGAGCGCCTGGTCGAAATGGGTATCGAGCCGCATCTGCTCCGCATTCAATACAGGATGCACCCCTCAATCTCACTGTTCCCAAACCAGCAGTTCTACGAAGGTAGGCTTGAAGACGGTGTGGAGGCATCCCAACGACCTGCTCCAAGTGGCATGCTATGGCCGGATTGGGACAACCCGATGGCTTTCTTACCGGTACAGGAAGGTGAGGTACGCTCGCCCGATGGCAACTCCAAGGAGAATCCTGCAGAGGCGTCTTGGGTATCAAGGATATTGGAGCAATTGCTCGACGGAGGTGAGCTTGGGATGAGCGATATAGGCATCATAACTCCATATGCAGGCCAAGTCAGGGCGATTCGGGACAGCATTCAGGAGAGGTTGGACTCAGTCGAGGTTAGAACTGTAGATGGTTATCAGGGTCGAGAGAAGGAGGTAATCATCTTCTCTTGTGTCCGCTCCAACAGTGGAGGGAACGTGGGCTTCCTAGCCGACTCGCGCAGACTCAATGTCGCACTAACTAGAGCAAAGCGCGGTCTCATCGTCATCGGAGACCCTGAGACACTGCGCCACGATGCCGAATGGGCGGCTTGGATGGATCACATGCGGAGTCGTAACCTTGAGGCATGGCACTTGCTGGGGATGTCCTGAGGGAGACCATGGCAGACCACGACTCGCCCATCCAATTGAATATAGGCGGGGGCACTCTGGCCAAGCAGATAGTGTCCTCAGAACAGGGCCACGCGTCGCTACCTGACGGAGTGGTTCTGGCCTCAGGTGTTCGAAGAGTAGCCGCGTTCAGCGCTGACGTTGTCATCGTCACGACCATTCTGATGGTAGTTACCGGCGGTAGGCTAATCGATGCTTGGAATCTGACATTATGGAATTCCGCAGACTTTCACTTTGCTCTCGCGCACGCACTGATTCTGATGGTCGCGCACTGGCTGTACTGGAGGTTGACTGGGCTCACCTACTCTCGCTCCCTTGGCCAGCGACTGTTCGGGCTTGCGGTAGTTGCCGAGGACGGTTCAGCTCTGACCAGTGAAATGTGGGATTCTAGATCACTGCGCAAGTTGATTTTACTGATCCCTTTACTGAACATCTATGTGGGCTTGTACGAATTGGCTAGAATCTCTCAGCGTCATACCCACCAGACCAATGTCGACGTGCATGTCGGTTCAATCGTCGCTCACTCCGATTCTCTTCCTCCTGCCAGCAGGAGGCACATCAGGTAGTGATTCCATGAGGGAAGCGATACAGAGCGTTAGAGCCGGGGAATGCATAGTATACCCAACTACAACTCAGCCCGCACTCGGATGTATGCCTACTCCCGAGAGTCTGGACAGGTTGTATGCTCTGAAGAAACGTGACCAAAGCATGCCTGTGAGCATAGGTGTGGCGAATCTAGAGCAGGCTGAGAAACTTGTCAAGGTCCCCAAACTCGTGAGAAAACTGCTGGACGATTTTCCTCGGGGGTCACTTACTGTAGTTCTGAAGGCCCATGAGACACTGGATTCACGACTTGGAGGAGATGGTGTTGCAATCAGAGTCGTAGCTCACCCTGAGGCGATTAGGCTGCTCAAAAAAGTCGGGCCGCTGACTGCGACCAGCGCCAATCGCAGCGGCTTTGTACCTGTTGATGGTTGCGAAGAAGCGGCCCGTACACTTTCATCAACAGGTGAGGAAGTTGCGTATGTCCCTGGAGTATGTCCGGGGGGCTCACCCAGTACATTGATAGTGTGGCATTCAGTCTGTGGTTCAACACAGTTGAGAGACACCGAGGTTCTCAGAGAAGGAGTAGTACCATCCGAAGAGGTCAGATTATGGTTGAGGAGACAGACCTGAAACACTGGCGTGATGCAGGACACGTTGCCAGAAGGACTCTTGAAGGGATTAAAGACGAGATTATTGACGGTAAGCACTGGAACGATGTTATCGACTCTGCTGAGCGCTTCATCAGAAGGCATGGCGGTCAGGCTGCCTTCCCTGTAACAATCTCTGTCAATGAAATGGCTGCACACTACACCACTAACACTCTGCTTGAACCCCCACAGGGCCATGAAGGTGAGATGGTTTTCCAGAAGGGAGATCTTGTCAAACTCGACGTTGGGGTTCACATCAAGGGCGCCATAGCCGACAATGCCCTAACCGTCGAAGTAGGTTCAGGCGGCAATCACACCGACCAGATTAGGGCGGCTGAGGAAGCTAGGGATGCGGCCATCGAGTTGATGCATCCGGGAACTCCTTGGCACGAAATCGGAGCTGCAGCAGAACAGGTCTCAAAGGATGCCGGCTATGAACCAATTCGCAACCTATGCGGACATGAGTTGGAGAGGTGGAATCTGCATGCTGGAACATCGATTCCATCATATGCATGCGGTGCTAACAACCTCGATAAGAATCCCCAATTCAAGGGCTCAGTCGAAACTGGTGGAATCTATGCAATTGAGCCATTCAACACAACCGGGTCCACGGGCATGGTGGAGAATGTCGCCCCCTCGGGATCGTCGAACATTCTCAGGGTGACTGGCAATGTGAAAATCCGTAAGGCCCTCTCTAAGGGTAAGCTCAAGCCGCTTGGTGCGACGATGGCTAGGTACATCGAGGAGCGTTACAACACGCTTCCCTTCGCCGAGCGCTGGGCATATCCACTACTTGAGAAGCCATTCCCGGAAGAAGACGAAGTTTCGCTTCGGAAGAAGTGGGACCAATTGGTAAACAAACTGGCATCGATACGTTTCCTAGAGACCTATACGGCCCTAAGAGACTCCGATGGTGGAGATGTTGGGCAGTTTGAGCATACAGTACTCATTACCGATGGTGGGCCGGAAGTACTTACTGTTGCTTGATAGGTTGCAGTACAGCGTTTTTGGGGGAAAAACGTCTAATTTTCATAACGATTATCTATCGCCGACCCCGATGAACCACCGTACAGGGACGAAAGGTTCTCGCTGAGTGCATCCCATCCCCTCGCTATTATCTCTCGCCCTGTACACCTAAATCGACCCGCAGAGAGGCTGTTAGCAATCCTAGTTTCTGGTTTTGATATAGCAAAAGTTCCTTTCGTAGACCGGGTGTCTCGGAGCGTGGAACCCATCGGTGAGTGGACCTCGGCTGAGCTCAAGGCCGAGTTGAAGGAGTTGGGCTTGTCTACCAGTGGGAATAAGCAGGAGCTTTACGATAAGTTGCTCGAATATGAGGAAGATTGGGGTGATGAAGAGGGTTCTGGACTGTCGGATGCATTAGGAGGAGTTGCCAACCTCGTAGTCAGGAACCGAGGAGTGTTTGGCGCAGTCGTGGGTGTGATGCTTTTGCTGTCTGCAATTGTCGTTGCCGGACCGGTTGTCATCGATATGATCATGCCTGCTGAAGAAGAGCCTCCTGAGGTCGGAATCTGGGAATTTTCGTTTGAGCAGAAGAATTGGACTGAGATTCAGACCTTCTTCGTGAATGATGATTCAACAGAGACGGTGCCCTTGGTAATCCCGATGCCGAACAATGTCTCCGAGGTTTACATCGGAGCTTACTGGGGAGAAGAGGATGAAGAACCAGGCGGGATTGTCGGTTGCGATTTGGTTACTGTAGAGGTGTTCGATACATCTGTCTCCAAGCCCCAGTTGTACACTCTCTCCAGTACAGATGCTTCCAGTCAGGACTGTGATGCTGACAAGACTGAGCCATGGGACAAAATCTGGTATCACTACTCCCTAGACATACCGAACGCCTCTGGATTCGAGGGGACAGAGGAGGAGGCCAGGGAATCTTGGGAACTGTACAACGGCACAGGTACCGGTGAGTGGAGGATTGATGTCAGCGTCGACACATATGCAGTTTGGGGGACGGTTTGTGACTGCGAGGATGGTGAGGAAGTAAGGCTCACAATATCCTATGTCGAGTATGAGGTCAAGATGTCTCTTATTACGGAAGATGAGCCGGTAAGTTAGGCCTCACTCTCGATAGTTGTCGAGCCATAGAGTGTTACAGAGACAATCGAACCAAGAATCATGAACATTCCCAGAGATTGCTGGAAGGATGGTGTCTCATTGAGCAAGAAAATACCCCAGACGATGGTTAAAACTGGCTGGATTAGTACTGCGAATGATGTGTGTGCTCCGGGAAGTCTTGGGAGTGCATGGGTGATTGCAATCCAGCCGGCCACTTGACAAGAGAGAGCCAATGCTAGCAGCCAGCCATGGCCGGGCCAGGTAATCGCGAAATCAATCTGTTCCACTCCGATAGATCCCAAAGGCATAGAGCCGAGAAAGAGTAGACCGATGGTCGCCCCAATGGTGGCATCCAACTGGGGGTTGGCTGCAGGAGCTTTTTGCCTGTTCGAGTATCTGTATACAAGCAGGAATGAGGAATAGAAGAAGGCCGCGAATACTGCGGCGACGACTCCTTTTGTCGGATTCTCTCCATACGGCTCGTCATCCCATATTCCCGAAATCAGGGCAAGTCCTAGGATGACTACAGGTAATGATAGGAGAATCGAGCGATTGGGCTTCTCTCCCAGAAGCTTCCAACTTACCAGAGTGACGATAATGACCTGTGAATTCCCAATAAGAGTGGCAATTCCAGTTCCTACATAGTCAATGGCACTGTGATAACCTAAGAAGTCGAATGCTAGAAGCAGACCAGCTACGAAAGCAAGCCTCCTAGATTTAGTATCACGAGTCTCCTCCTTGCTTGAGAAATATACCATGAGTGCTAGTATCGGTACAGCATAGGCCATCCTGAAGAAGGCGCCAGTTGCTGGATTGGTGTCTGAGAGACTGTACAAGAGAGGCGCGAATGAAATGGCCGACGCACCCGCTAGTGCAATCAGCATCACCCCGCGGTCGGCATCGGCCGACATAGTGACACTACTCCGAGTCGCCTTCGGCGAGCATCTGCTGTAGTTCTCCGCTCTGGAACATCTCTAGGGCAATGTCTGAGCCCCCGATGAGCTCGCCATGTACGAACACCTGCGGCATGGTCGGAAAGTCAGACCAAGCGCAGACCGACGGGATTGCTCGGTGATCGGCTAGAATGTTGATGCTGACGAAGGGTTGCTGCAGTTGCTGCATTACCGAAGCTGCGCGGTTGGAGAATCCGCATTGAGGCTGCTCAGGAGTCCCTTTCATGAACAGGACAAGTCTGTTGTTATCCACTATCTCTTGCAATTCCTCAGGTGTCCAGTTGAACTCTGCCATCTAATCACTCCTTGTCCGGCCTGCGGATGTGCACCCCAAAGAACTCCACCTCTTCACCGTGTGGGTCGAACGCGGTCTGGCCCGATGATTCTGCCTGCTCGGGAGTCATGCACTTGAGGTCTAGAGCGTGCACGATGTTCTGCGCTATATGCGGCTTGAAGTGATTCAGAATAGGTCGCTGCCTCTGCAGAGGTCGAACTCCTTCGTAACTCTCGGAGATTACTCTTACATGGAAGTGGTCACCGCTGCCGTGCAAGTCAGATGCCTCGACCTGAGCGTCAGGAACTACCTTGAGGACCTCTTCCACCATCCACTTCTCTGTCACCATGAAATAGCGCTTGGGGTATGATGATTTGAATCCTCGTTGAGGACTATCCCAAGGCTTGGTCGATAGCGGCGAGGTTGTCGGCGATGGTTCCTCGGTCGTTTATCAGACCCGAGCCGACTACTGCGATATCGATCCCCCACTCTGCGACCATTGCCGCGTTGTGATCCTTGATACCCCCGTCAATCATCAGTTTGACCGTTCGGCCACCATTGGATTCCTGTTCATCGATAGCTGCTCGGAAGGCTCGGACCTTGTCCTCGACCTCGGGCATGAACGACTGGCCTCCCTTGCCAGGTACTACCGACATCACGAGAACTAGGTCGAGTTCTGGCAGAAGTGGCAACACATCCTCGGCTGGCGTGTCTGGATTGAGTACACAGCCGACTCCAATTCCAGCTTGGCGCATCTCGGTAATGAGGGCGGGGAAATCGTCAACAGCCTCGATATGGGAGATTACAATGTCAACGCCGGCATCAGCATACTGCTGCCATGTCTCTTCGGCGTTTGTAATCATCAGATGACAGTCAATAGTCACTTCAGGACCCAATCTGTCTCTAACCGATTTGATTAGCGCAGGTCCGAAGGTGATTGTCCTATTGACTACCCAGTTGCCATCCATGACATCCATGTGAATCCAATTTATCCCTGCGTCGACCGCCTCCTCCAGTGTTTCTCCGAGTCTGGCGAAGTCCGCCGTAAGGATGCTCGGGGTAATCTCCATGTGCCCGGCGACGAGTCTTGGGTTCACAATCTCTGCGGAAGTTGGCACACTAGTTAAGACACAGATTGATAGGATGCTAATTACACGGAGTTGTAGGTGAGCCTTTGGGTAAGATAGTGAATGCGTCCGATGCGGACTTCGATGTAGTGACAAGCAGTGACGAGTGGGTGTTAGTGGATTTCTGGGCTCCGTGGTGTGGACCGTGTAGAGCAATCGCTCCAGTTCTAGAGCAGATTGCTGGTGAGCGTGACATAACCATAGCCAAGGTCAACACCGACACCAATCCAATAACTCCCGGAAGGCATGGTGTTCGTGGAATACCAAATCTGGTTCTTTTCCGTGGCGGGCAGGTAGTTGACAGGATGACTGGTGCCCTTCCCAAGCCGAGCATGGATGACTGGTTGAATCGTCACATGGCTTAATCGCTGGCTTCTCGCAACTTTTTGGCGCGCTCCTCCAGCGGGGCACCGACTTCTCTCAAGAGTCTCGCTCTTAGAGCCTCATGCAGCCACATCCCATCTCGCAATTCCAGCATCAGGCCTCGCTCAATCAGGTCAGAGGGCGGGTGTCCATCGAAGTTAGCTGCATTAGCTAGCGAGACCCAAGGAACCGGCTTGTCTGCTACCGCGAGCAAGGCCAGAATCTCTCGACGATCACTCGGTAGCACATCGAGGATTTCCTCGTCTAGGAAGCGTAGCCAGTCGTCATGCAGAGTCTGGCCGTACATCTCGAGTAATTCTACCGCTAGAGGATGTCCTCCCGTTGCCCGGTGGATCTCTTCTGCGGGTGCCTTGCTCGGCAGATCTAGGGTATCGAGCCACTGTGTCACCTCTTCAATAGTCAATCCTGAGAGTGCAAGTTCCTGCACCCTTCCTCTGGTGTGCACATCGCGCCTGTCGTAGAACGTCATGCTGGTTCTAGAAATCAGTAGCAGTCTCATCGAGGCTGTCTCTGCTATCTGCAGCAATGCACCTAGCAAATGATTGCCATCGGCTCCCAGATTGTGCACATCATCGAGTATGAGCAAGAACTCCTGGGTCTGCTCTCCCCTGTGACCATCCTCATCTTGCAGATGAGCTACTATGCGGCGCCTGTATAGATCCAAGTCGAGTCTGGCTCCTGGCTTCAAAGGCAGTGTTTCGATGACCCCATAGGGGTCATCGGAAAGGGCTTCAGTACTAATTCCCAAACGGTGTAGAAGGCTGGTTGCTATACCCAGAGGCGAATCCCAAGGCTGGCATGGGTAGTACATCGCCATCAGTTCGGGATTCTTCTCCAGAATGCCATCCATCCAGAAGGAAGTCAGAGTTGTCTTACCGCATCCAGCTATGCCCGATAGTGCGAACGCGGGCACCTCTGATGAGTGCCAAGAGTCGAGTGTGTCTCGCTGTTCTGAGCGCCCGTGGACGGTCCTAGTCTGAGGTGGTTTAGTGTGGTATGTCGAGTGGGCCCCAGCGAGCAGTGAAAGCGAACCGGGAGGAGGTAGGTCTGCTGATTCTGTCCTGACGATTGCTCCGAAGCGAATGTCTCCGAAGTTCAGCACGCCTTCGTGTTGTGCGTGCATCAAAACCTGTAGAAGAGTGAGATTGGTTCTAAGATGGCTGGCTGCCTGATCAGCCCTGACTTCGAGCAGTTTTCCGTCGTTTCCTCTTACCAGTACCATCTTCAATCTCATCTCGCTGATTCTCTCTCTGGCCTCGGCTCTTCCGTCCTCCGTGAGTTGCCATGTCTTCTGCCTGCGATCCTCACCTCGGATGGTTCTGGTATGCTCTGAGACCAATCCACTTGTCATCAGTTCGCGCATCGACCTAGAGACATTTGGAGGATGTAGTGCGCAGATTTCGGCTATCCCAGGTCGCGTGACTTCGTAGCTGACTAGGTAGTGGTCGGCCTGATGGTCCTGCTCCCAAAGGTGCATGAGTATGCGGTCAGCTACAGGGACGTTTGGTCTCGTATCTCTGGCCACCATGGGATTTCGCGAGGGAAGCCATGTGCATCAAGCGTTCGCAATGCTGCGCCCCCCGGTCAAGAACTTGGTCAGATTCAATAGACAATGCCATCAGGCTATATCGTGGAAGAAGACAGGCGTGCTCGTCTATTGAAGTTGCAGCGCATGGAAGCCACCGAGGCTGAAGTGTACCGTCGTCTAGCTAGGATGCAGAAAGACCCTGTCAATCGCTCCATATTGGAAGGAATCAGTCTGGAGGAGGAACGTCATGAGGCTGTGATTGAGAACATGACAGGTGAAAAGGTCCGTGCCGACATGGGGAAAGTCCGCCGGCAAATCATGCTGGCTAGGTTGTTCGGATTCACATTCTCTGTCAAAATGATGGAAGCTACAGAGAAGGATGTCGCTGCTGAATACCGGGAGCTTGGTCTGGACGATATTGCAGAAGAGGAAGAAGCACACGAGGAGAATATGATTGGGATGCTCGACGAGGAGCGTCTGCGCTATTCTGGGAGTGTTGTGCTAGGTATGTCAGACGCCCTAGTTGAATTGACTGGAGCTCTAGCGGGACTTACTTTCGCATTGCAGAGTCTGAATCTAGTAGCTCTAGCAGGACTCGTGACCGGTATTGCCGCCGCTTTCAGCATGGGGGCTTCCGAGTACCTGTCCTCAAGGGCCGAGAAGAAGAGTGAGTCTGCGGTCAGGGCGGCGTTCTTCACTTGGATTTCGTACCTGATTACTGTTCTATTACTAGTCTCGCCCTATCTGCTGTTAACTGCTGAGAGTCCTGATTTCCATGGGTTGGAGCCACACGTCCAAGCCCTGCTTTACACCTTCGCCATAGGACTGTTGATAGTCGCAGTGTTCAACTTCTACGTATCGGTAGTCGAGGAGGTCTCGTTCAGTAGTCGATTTATGGAAATGGCTGGGATACTCGGTGTAGTAAGTCTGATTTCATACGGAATTGGTATTCTCCTCAGAGGTATGCTCGGAGTTGAGGTCTGAGTCTGAAACCACCTCCGCAACCTATGTGTCTGAGACCCCTCTCGCGGAGTCATGGATGCATACGATGAATTGCTCGAGAGACTGAAGGACATCGACCTGATTGGGCAGATTGGAGGCCTGATGGGCTGGGACCAAGAGGTCCTGATGCCACCAAAGGCCGCCGCATTGAGAGCCGAGCAATTGGCTTGGATTTCTAAGACCGGCCACCAGAAGTTGACTGATCCGAGAGTGGGTGAATTGCTCACCAAACTAGAGTCAAGAGAAGATCTCGATGAGGTGCATTCGTCCAATGTCAGACTCGCAAGGGAGGCTTACGACAAGGCGACCAAACTTCCCACTGAGTTCGTCGAGGAGATGGCTAAGCATCGCTCAAGAGCTCAAATCTCCTGGACCGAGGCTCGCGCCAAAGATGACTTCTCCATCTTCAGAGACGATTTAGAGAAGTCCATCGATATAGCGAGGCGAAAGGCCGACTATCTAGGCTATGCTGAGTTGCGCTACGATGCTCTGCTGGATCAATACGAGACTGGCCTTAGTGTGGCTAGAGTAGATCCTCTATTCGCGGGCCTACGCGAGAACGTTGCTCCACTAATCAAACAGGTCAACGAGAGCGGGGCACGACCAAACATGTCATGGGTTGAGGATAACAAGTGGACGCGATCTGGACAGGAGTCTCTGAGCCAAGCTGTATCAGAGGCGATTGGTTTCGACTTCTCCGCTGGCAGGCGAGATGCTTCTACACATCCATTCTGCGGAGGTGCTAATCCTGATGATGTTCGATGGACTACTAGATACAACGAGTCAGACCCATTCGGTTCGCTCTACGGTTCCATGCACGAGACCGGGCACGGCACCTATGAGCAGGGCAGGAGGCGTGATTTGGACTTCCAACCCGCTGGTGAGGCAAATGGCTTGGGTGTCCACGAAAGTCAGAGCAGGTTGTGGGAAAATCAGGTCGGACGTTCGCGTGAATTCTGTGAGTGGGCACTACCGCTCTGGCAGGAGTGTTTTCCGGAGAATATGGCCGGGGTTACTGCTGAGCAGTTGTGGCAGGCCGTGAATCTTGTCGAGCCTAGTTTGATTCGAGTCGAGGCTGACGAGGCGACCTACAATGTCCACATCATGATCCGTTATGAGCTCGAGAAGAAGCTCATCGCTGGCGATATCGAGGTAGACGACTTGCCTGATGCTTGGGATGACATGTACGAAGAGTTTCTCGGAATTAGAGCACCCAATCGTTCTCTAGGTGTACTGCAGGACATTCACTGGTCAATGGGTGCCTTCGGCTACTTCCCGACTTACACGCTGGGTAATCTATACGCCGCGCAACTGCTAGCAGCCGCGCGAGAGGACCTACCTGACCACGATAATCAGATGCGTCGCGGAGAGTTTGTACCTCTACTGACCTGGATGCGTGAGAATGTCCACCAGAGAGGCAGTATTCTAGAGCCAGCAGATTTGATTGAAGAGGCAACTGGCTCTTCTCCTTCTCCCGATGCTTTCGTTGACTATCTGCGTGAAAAAGTAGAGCGGCTTTACGGCATCAGTGGGTGAACGGGCACACGAAAGTCCGATATTGGATAGTCCCTGTGTGATGGTGTGACTAGGCTTACTTTGTCTTCTGTCTCCTCGCTGAGGAGAAATATTGGGGGCCCATGTACGGTTCTCAGAATTCACAACGGGAGAGTATTCGCGGGTTCCCAAGAAGGCATCCTAGCGTGCTGGATAGTTGATTCTGGCGAGGAAGTCTGGAAAGTCGCCATATCTGGCCCTCTGAGTGATATTGACTTCTCCGGGGGCAAAGTGCATGTTTCAGGTTCATCGAACATTTACTGTCTCGACTACAATAGCGGAGAGATTGTCTGGAGTAGGGAGTTGGAGGGGTCCAGCGACTATGTACTCTCTAACGATGCAGGTATCTGGGCTACCTCATCAGTATACGAGATTGGTATTGGTGACTATACCGAGTCGACAATATGGAGATTTGATGATTCTGGTGAGTTGCAGCAGCGCTGGACCATTGCCGAGCGCTGCTGGTTCTTTGGGACAGATGGTAGAGGACTGGTCCTAGGACTGGGTAGGCCTAGATGTGGTACGCTGAGAGTGGGCGAAGATCATTTAGAACATCTTGAGATTAGTGGTGCAGGCCCTGTCACCTGCGGAACAAACGCCGGTAATCGTATTCTGCTTGGTCACTCGGACGGTAATGTCAGTGAGATCGGTGGCGGTTCGGCGCTGAGGGGGGCCTCCCCTGTCAGTGCTGTCCTAGGAGTTGAAAATGAGACGATTGCTGGTTTTGAAGACGGCGATGTTGTTTCCAAAGCTGGCTGGATTCACTCATCCACAGGGTCTGTCGCAGCGCTATCTCTAGGCCCCTCGCCATCAGGTAATCGAGCCATCTGGGTCTGCTTAGACAGAGGTGTGGTCATCTTGGATAGTGAGGGTGGCGCTCCTCTGCTGGAGCTGGATCATGGATGTAGAATCTCCGAATCTGACTCAGAAGGCGACATTATTGTCCTAGGAGATTCAGAGGGGGAGATTCACTTAATGGAGAGAGATGTGCTCTCTCGCCGCCTAGGGGATGATCTGGCGACTACAGAAGATGATTCCATGAAGAGGTTGATGATGGACAGATTGAGGGGGCTGCGGCGTGGTTGAAACGCAGTGGAAATTAACAATCCAAGACCCTTATTTCCGCTGTACTGGTCTGAAATTAAGAAAGGTTTAATTACCGCCGCTGTCCCTGTGAACTTTGCCGCTTCTTTGGAGCTGGTGTGGGGGCGCTTCGGCGCGACCCGCGGGCCACAGAAACCGAGCCGCGAAAAAGCGGCGGTGGAACCCGGGATCCGGAAGGAGAACGGGGAAGAGTCGGAACGCCATGTGGGCGGGAAGACGACGGGAGAACCGAAGAGGACAAAGGTGGAGAGAACTGGAGAGAACCGGACGCAAGGAAGGGGAAGGAAAGGGAAGGAAACCGGAGAAGACGGGGGCGGAAGTTGAGGAAAACGTAACCGAACCGGCAACGGGGAAAACAAAAACCGAGGCAGAGTACTATCCCGAGGAGATACGCGTGGAAGGGGAAAAGAGATTGGAACTGGAAGCGGCGTGGGGAACGAAGTGGAGAGAACTGGAGAGAACCGGACGCAAGGAAGGGGAAGGAAAGGGAAGGAAACGGAGGGAAACACGAGCGAACGAGGGCGGAGAGATCCGTGGAGGAAGTTGTATCGGACCGTGGAGAGGAATGGTGAGAATAGCCAGGAGAGGAAACGGAGAACGCGAAGAGGGAGGCGACCCCCTTGGAGAGAGAAGATGAGCGAAGTGAGAAATCACCGAGCGCGACAAAAGAACCCTAGAGGTTCTGGAGGAGTCTACCCGGGGAAACCTGGGCCTTAGGGCCCAGGGGACACCCGGACCCTGCGGAGTAGAACAGGAGGGGGGAAGCTCCCCCATGTGCGGAACCTCTCCTGACTGCTCCCACCTGTATCGGCCCCTAATTCCTACTGCTATGTTTGCGGAGCTTTTCAGACCGTTCAATCTCGTGGCCCAATCATTTCCTCGGCCTTAACCCAATTAGTGAATTGATCATCTGTTAGCAAGCCGAGTTCGAGAGCGCTTTCTCTAAGGGTTGTACCGTTTTGATGCGCATTCTTCGCTATCTTAGCTGCGTTGTCATACCCAATATGCGGATTCAGTGCTGTCACCAGCATGAGTGAGTTCTCTAGGTGTCTAGCAATATTGTCCTCGTTAGCTTCCAGTCCAGTCACGCACTTGTCCGAGAAGGAGCGGCATGAGTCAGATAGAAGTCTGACACTGTGCAGATAGTTGTGTATCATCATGGGCTTGAACACATTGAGTTCAAAGTTGCCCTGGCTTCCTCCAATCGAGAGTGCTGAGTGATTCCCCATAACCTGGCAGCAGACCATGGTGATGGCCTCTGACTGGGTCGGATTGACCTTGCCGGGCATGATGCTTGATCCCGGCTCGTTGGCAGGGAGAGCCAGTTCTCCGAATCCGCATCGCGGACCAGAGCCCAGCCACCTGATATCATTGGCTATCTTCATCAGAGAAGCTGCTAGAGTGTTCAGGCTTCCCGATGCTGCCACGATGGCATCGTGGGCTGCAAGTTGGGCGAACTTGTTCTCGGCGCTTACGAATGGCATATCCGTCTTGTCAGCGATGCTCGCTGCTACCGTGTCAGCGAAATCCGGGTGTGTGTTGAGGCCGGTACCTACTGCAGTTCCTCCGAGAGCCAATTCGAGCAAATCCTCGAGCGAGTTCTCTACTCGCGAGATGTCTGCATCCAGCATCGAGACGTAGCCTCCAAACTCTTGACCTAGAGTCAGTGGCACTGCATCCATCAGATGCGTCCTACCAATCTTCACTATGCCATCGAAATCCTTCGACTTGGCCTCCAACTCGTCTCGTAGATGCCTGACAGAAGGAAGGAGTCTGTGGTAAGTTTCCTCAGTTGCAGCTATGTGCATAGCAGTAGGGAAAGTATCGTTGCTCGATTGGGCGCGATTGACATGATCATTAGGATGGACGGGTGTCTTGCTGCCGATGGTTCCTCCTGAGATTTCTATCGCCCTGTTCGCGATGACTTCGTTGGCGTTCATGTTGGTCTGCGTCCCTGAGCCAGTTTGCCAAATTCGGAGTGGGAAGTGTCCGTCCAGTGAACCGGCAATAACCTCATCACAGGCACTTGAGATTAGGGAGCCGATGTCGGAGTCGAGGGCATCCAGGCCGACATTGGTCTCGGCTGCTGCTTGCTTGAGAATACCGAAGGCCCGGATGATTGAGCGTGGCATTGTATCGTCGCCTATATCGAAGTTAATCAGAGACCTAGCAGTCTGAGCGCCGTAGTAACGATCAGCCGGGACTTCGACTTCACCCATGGTGTCCTTCTCGATTCTAATCGCATCCGGTCTGGCCTTGGCACTACGTGAAGTGACAGGGGGGTCTGAGGGTCTCTCTTCGGACTCGGCATCTATTGATTCGCGGATCATTCTAGCTATTGTTGCAGACCTGCCATCCTCTCTGCCCTTGCCGACTTTCCTGTCTAGCTTGCGCGCTGTCTCCTCTGGTATGCTGATGCTGATTATTCGGCGGTCTCCCGCACGGTGCTTTGCCATACATCTGGCATTAATTAGTTATTAATAAACTCTATGATAGACTATCAGTAAGCCGTTTTATTAAAACATCTCAACCTTGATTATCTTCTGAGGGTCGTACGGCCTGTCTCCTGGTTTAGTATCGCAATTCTCGATCTTGTATACGTTCTCCATTCCTTTCACAACTTTGCCGAATACGGCGTGGTTGCCATCGAGCCAAGGGGTAGGGACAGTGGTCAGGAAGAACTGCGAGCCGCCGGTGTTGGGCC
>ERZ724561.105-NODE-105-length-16744-cov-2.583860_pt1 | contig 16744 bp, 17 predicted proteins | sample MGYA00375855_ERZ724561 | MGnify/ENA primary metagenome ERZ724561 (study PRJEB28725, sample SAMN03264854) | marine sediment metagenome | biome: marine pelagic biome; feature: marine oligotrophic desert; material: ocean water | place: Pacific Ocean:North Pacific... | reverse complement strand
TTTCCTCCACGAGGGGTTATTTTAGATTTTTATGGAGTTAGGTCACTCACCAGTTATGCCACGTGAAATTGTGGATGCGTTTTCCACTTGCCTTCCTGGGCTTTTTGTAGACGGCACTGTTGGCTTAGGTGGTCACAGTGAGGCTCTTTTGGATGAATATCCAGGGTCTCAAATTTTAGGGATTGATTTGGATGGGAAAGCTCTTGCGCTTGCTGAAAAAAAACTTTCACGGTTCGGGGCAAATTTTCTTCCGGTAAAGGGTAGTTACTGTGATGTTGGGGGAATCTCTAGTGGGAAAGGCTTTGACGGCGTATCTGGGGCTTTGTTGGACTTGGGCTTGTCCTCGTTACAGTTAGATACTCCTGATAGAGGATTTAGTTTTAGGATGGATGCGCCATTGGATATGCGTTTTGGAGATTCAGGGGATGTCACCGCTGGGCAAATTGTTAATAGATATTCACAAGATGAACTAGCGAATCTAATCTTCGCCTATGGAGAGGAGCATAGATCAAAAAAAATATCAGCTGCAATAGTAAGGGATAGGCCGATTTCTTCCACATATGGACTGGTTTCAGCTATTGAGTCTGCTGTTGGGAAGAAGAAAGGACGAATACATCCAGCAACTAAAACATTTCAGGCATTGAGAATTGCAGTAAATGATGAATTGGGCAACGTAAAACATGGCTTGGAGGAGCTTCTAAAGGTAATTAGGAGTAACGGTAGATTGGCGGTTATCAGTTACCACTCTTTAGAAGATAGGATCGTCAAGAATTTTTTCCGGAGAGAGGCCTCATCCTGCTTATGTCCAAGAGAACGTATTGTTTGCGAATGTAACCATCAACCATCAGTGAGGGTGATCAATAAAAAGGTAAAAAAGCCTAGTAAATTAGAAATTGAGGCCAATTCTAGGAGTAGAAGTGCTCGTTTAAGGGTTGTAGAAAAAATTTAGAGGATCAGTTATGGCCAACAAAAAATATATGCAACAGAGCGATGTGATCACAGCGATCGATGTAGGAACTACGAAGATATGTACCATTGTTGCTCGAAAAGTTAATGGTGAATACCCAGAAGTTATTGCTCATAGCGTGGTTAATTGCTCGGGTCTTAAGAAAGGAAATGTTGAGGATATAACCTTAACTGCGGAAGCTATTAGACAGAGCTTGGTTGAGGTTAGGGGTAAAACGGATACTCCTATTGGCTCAGCTTATATCGGAATAACAGGCTCTCACGTTACATTCGATAACAGGATAGATAATCTTGATGGCGTTGGTCGACAGGGGGTTATTACGGCCGACGAGGTAAATAATATACCTGATTTAGTCACGGCAGGAGCGGAAACCCACGGGCGAGAAATTATTCATGCTTTCCCAAAGACTTATAGGGTCGATGGACATAATGGTATTAGCAATCCTACAGGGATGCATGCTGAAGGTGTCGAGGTTGTATCGCATGTAGTTAGTGCAGGATCATCGTTTGTGAGAGATCTTGAAAAGGCGGTTACTGGCGCTGGGCTAAAAGTTAAGGGTATGGTTCTGGAACCACTTGCTAGTAGCGAGGCTATTCTATCCAGCAGGGAAAAGAATAAAGGGGCTGCTATTGTCGATATAGGTGGAGGAACGACAGATATCGTTGTTTTCAAGAAAGGAACTATAGACTACACCTCGGTTATCCCCGTGGGAGGGTATCAGTTTACTAATGATATCTGTGTTACCTATAACACTCCCTACCAAGAGGCAGAGAAAACTAAAATTCAATATGCCAACACGGAACCCTCATATATCGATATGAGGGAAGAAATTTCATTACCTGTTTCCAATTCCAACTCGACTACTACCATTTACAGAAGAGATCTTTGTCAGTTAATGAGAGAACGAACGCTTGAATTAATAAGACTTATTGATCTCAATCTTCAACAGGCTGGTCTTAGACAAGGCTCTAATGACACGGTTGTATTAACTGGTGGTGCTTCAACGATGCCAGGTTTTTTTGAAATGGCTCAACAATTTATCCCTAATTGCAACATTCGAATGGGGGTACCGGAACATCTTTCTGGTATGTCCGAGGAGTTAGAAGCCCCTCCGTATGCAACTGGTGTGGGTATTCTTCTGTATGGATTTAGGCAGGAAATAGCGGCTGACAAAGCTGATATTGCTCAAGTTAGAGGCACACATTTTTCGGGTAGTAGGGGTGGCATTCTAGGGAAAATTAAAGGGATATTTAGCTAGTAAATTTGTTTTGTTAACTATTGTTACGGAGGATTTTATGACTATTAATGGTAGGGAACTCGAAGGGGTTGCGAAAATCAAGGTTATTGGTGTTGGGGGAGGAGGATCCAACGCGGTTTCTCGTATGTTTCGAGAACGTGTTTCAGGGGTGGATTACATCGTTATGAACACCGATGTGCAAGCACTAATGGGTAGTGATGTTCCAGTTAGAGTCAGGATTGGTGAGCAGCTTACGGAAGGAATGGGTGTGGGAGGAAATCCTGATAAGGGAGCTGCCTCCGCAGAGGAGAGTAGAGAAGAAATTTATGACATCATACGTGACTCCGATATGATTTTTGTCGCTGCAGGTATGGGTGGTGGCACTGGTACAGGTGCAGCTCCTGTAATCGCTGAGATTGCCCGAGAAACTGGGGCGTTGACGGTTGGGGTTGTTACGCGGCCTTTTTCTTTTGAGGGTAATCGTAGGTCTAAGCAGGCTCAGGAGGGTATCGATAAGCTTCAGGCAAACGTTGATACGCTTCTTGTAATACCTAATGAGAGACTTAATGTTGTTGCCAAAGAAGAGGTTACTGCGGAGAATGCATTTAAACTAGCTGATGATGTGTTGAGACTGGGGGTGCAGTCGATAACAGAGCTAATAACAAACGCAGGGGATATCAATTTAGATTTCGCTGACGTTCAGAGTATTATGAGAGACGCTGGTCCTGCATGGATGTCCATTGGGTATGGGTCCGGTGAGGGTCGTGCAAGAGAGGCGGCTCAGCAAGCCATAACTAACCCATTAATGGATGTCTCTATTGAGGGAGCGACTGGTGTGTTGTTTAATATTTCAGGTGGTAGTGATCTTAAGCTGAATGAACTTCATGAAGCGGCTGAAGTCATTCAACGTGTAGTGGATCCTGACGCAAATATCATCTTTGGAATGACTACAGACCCTAAAATGGAGAATGAGATCAAATTAACTATTATCTCAACAGGTTTTCCAACTACTGAAACTCTTATACAGCGGGATATCGAAAAGACGGTTGCCGCGGCCCAGAAGGTGGCTGGCAATGAGGATTCGTTGGATTTACCCCCATTTTTAAGGAGAAACCTTGGTGGCTTTTCCATGGGCGGTTCAATACCAAGTCAGAATGGTCATTCTGACTGAGGATATAGATTCAAAAATAGGTAAAATTCAACTGCTCGGTGTCTTGTCCTTAAAGGTTTGGCACCGAGTTGTGTTATGTGATTCCTTCGGTAGGGTTTTTACCCACATATAGCTTTTCAAAATGTGATCACGTCTTCAAATTCCTGATAATTTTTATGTTTGTGCCTAGCCGGTTGGTATGTTTCGGAATCTGTAAAAAACTGGTCCCTTTTTTGCCTTGAGACGTTTATTGACACACCTCAATATGTGGTGTAGATTCGGATTCGTTACACGATAGATAGTGTGTTCTTGGTTGCTTTGTCACTGCTTCTAGCGCTGCTCGAGTATCCCGAAAAGAGGTTCTTCTTCTAGTTTATGTATTGCCCATTTTGTAATAATGACAACTCGAAAGTGATCGATTCTAGAGACTCGAGCGATAGCGTGCGCCGTCGCCGAGAATGCCTGAGGTGCGGTCTTAGATTTACCACTTATGAGAGGGTACAGACTAGAGCACTTCTTATTGCGAAGCGTGATGGTCGTAGAGAGGAATTTGACCGGGAAAAATTGTGGGCAAGTGTGAAAAGTGCTTGTGCAAAAAGGCCTCTTCCCATAGGAAGTATTGATAAAGTGATTGATGAGATAGAGGCCCAGCTCGCAAATGCTGGAAGAGCCGAAATTCCTTCCAGAGTAATTGGTGAGTTGGTGATGGATAGGTTAAGAAATTTAGATAGAGTTGCTTATATAAGGTTTGCAAGTGTTTACAGAGACTTTAGAGACATAGAGAGCTTTAAAGAAGAAGTGGAAGCGTTGTTGGATCCTGGACGTCCTGATGAAGAGAGTAATCAACTCTCTTTTCTTGAAGATGATGAGCTTACTGTTCCAGGCAAGAGACGGAGGGGAAGAAAACCGAAGAGGAAGGTTACTGACCCCGGAAGCTAATAGAGAACTATGGGACCGATTTGGTACAAATGTTCTAAATCTGATAATGTTTGTGTCTCGTGTAGAGTCATAATTTGTAATACTGGAATGTTGCCTAGAGCAAGAAAATAAAAGAGAGGTGAGTAACTAATGGCCCAGGAAACGATTTTTGGTGATGGTAGTGAGGGCGTCATTGATGAGGTTGTAAAAGCCCTTGAGTCTGCGGGCGTAACTGGCGATGTTGCAGCCGCTGTGACCAATAACTTAAAAGGAGGAGGGGTAGAGATTGAAGATGAGGTTATTGGTGACGGGTTGTCCTTGTCAGATAACGCTAGATTTATTATCGAAAAACGTTACATTCGTAGAGGTGATGATGGTGAGCCTATAGAGGATATCAAAGGCTTGTTTGAGAGGGTCTCAAGAGCAATTGCTTTGGGTCAACCAGAGGCTAAGCGAGCTGAATATGAACAAAGATATTTCGAAAAAATGTCTACGTTGAAGTTTTTGCCGAATTCACCGACTATAGTTAATGCTGGAACAGGGAGAGGTTGCCTCTCCGCATGTTTTGTGGTTTCTCCTGAAGACAACATTGAATCAATTATGAAGGTTGCTAATGATGCAGCCATGATTGAGAAATGGGGAGGAGGCATAGGGTTCGGACTTTCTGATCTAAGACCAAAAAAAGATAGAATTTCTACCACACATGGTCAGGCCTGTGGGCCTATAGCTGTTATGAAGCTCTATTCATCTGTTGGGGCGACTCTTACACAGGGTGCTTTTAGGCTTGGTGCCCATATGGGTCAATTGATAATTTCTCATCCTGATATTGAGGAATTTATACACTGTAAGGACGATGACGATACCCTTCAAAATTTTAATATATCTGTTCAAATTACAGATGAGTTTATGAAAGCCGTAGATAATGACGAAGATTTTGCTCTTGTGACTCCTAGAGACACAGGTGATGGACCTGTTAATGAAGTTGTCGCCACTGTAAGGGCTAAAGATCTCTGGGATGATATAGCTGAGTCAGCATGGAAGACTGGAGATCCAGGAGTAGTGTTTGTTGATAGAGTGTGGGAAACGGCTCCCAATCCACAAATGGGGAAGATAAAAACCAGTAATCCGTGTGGAGAAGAGTTTCTTGAAAATTACAGTAACTGCTGTCTTGGCTCAATAAACCTGGATCTCCATATCAATGGTACAGACTTTGATGGGGATTTATTGGAAGATACGACTCGGTTGGCTGTTCGTTTCTTAAACGATGTAATTGAGGTTAACTCCTTTCCTTTGGCCAAATTGAGGGAGGTCAATCTTGACACAAGAAGAATAGGGCTTGGGGTCATGGGTTGGGCTGACTCTCTGGTTCGCCTTGGACTGTCATATGATTCAGATGAGGCTTTGGAACTTGCAGATAAACTAGGAGCATTTCTGAACTCCACCGCATGGGACGAGTCGGCTAAGATTGCCGAAGAACGTGGCCCTTTTCCTCAATATGAGAATTCTGCATTGAAAGAGTGGGGTATGCCACCCGTACGTAACTCTAGTGTAATAACGATAGCTCCGACAGGAACAATAAGTCGTATAGCGGGCTGTTCAAGTGGTATAGAGCCTCATTTTGCAATGGCATGGTGGTCTAATGTACTTTGGACCGATCACGAAGGTACCAGCTCTAAGTTAATGGATGCGCCAGCCTCAGTTTTTCAAAGTCTAAAAGATGCTCTCGGGTCGGAGGATGAAGCCAGGAAAATCCTTGAAAAGATCATCGAAGATCCGGATAACGCTGAGACAATTATGGGTGATCAGGGATTGGATTCTGCAGTTTATCGGACTGCGATGAAGATTTCAGCCGAGGCACATGTCAAAATGCAGGCTATTTGGCAGAAGCATGTCACAAACTCCGTTTCTAAAACGATTAACTTACCTAACTCGGCTTCGATACAAGATGTTAAAGATGCTTACAGACTTGCATGGGAGACCGGATGTAAGGCTGTAACCGTTTACAGAGATGGATCAAAGTCTATGCAGGTTTTGGAGACGGGAGCCTCTAAGGAAAGTGAGGAGGATCCGGAGGACCATTTGAAAGTTCCTCGTCAAAGACCTGTTTCTGTTATGGGGGTAACCGACAGAGTCAGAACTGGTCATGGGACAATGTTCGTAAATCTAACATTTGATGACGAAGGACATCCCTTTGAAGTCTTTGCCCACTTAGGTAAGGCTGGTGGATGTGACTCCGCCTATTTAGAGGCGATTGCTCGTTTGGCTTCATTGGGATTGCGATCTGGTATTGATCCTAGTCAGATTGTTGATCAGCTTAAAGGAATAACATGTGATCCTGCATGGGATGGTGGAACTTTAGTTAGGTCAGCTCCAGATGCGGTTGCGCTGGCGTTGAGTAGACATTTAATAGAGAAGGAAGTAGGCAGTGGAAGTGTCTCTATGGCAGGTAGTTCCGCCCAACTAGGATTATTTCCGTCTTCCGTGGATTCGGCTGGCGATGATCAAGGTGAATCAATTAATGTTCCTACGGGTGCTAAGTGTCCGGAATGTTCTGGATATTTATTGCATCAAGAGGGTTGTTTGAGCTGCCCTGACTGTGGTTACAATAAGTGTGAATAAGTAGTAATTATCCAAATAGTTGTGGTTTTTTATGAAGGGGTTACTCCTGGTCCATACCTGAGAGTGGCCCCTTTACAATTTGTCCAAACTAACGTCTGATCTTAAGGAGGGACTTTAATGAGTGAAAGGCCTTATCTCGCGATTACCATGGGCGACGCAGCCGGTATTGGCCCTGAGGTTACAGCGAAAACTCTCATTGAATCTGAGATATATGAAAAGTGTCGTCCTTTTGTTGTTGGGAATACCGAGGCTATGAATGATGCTTTAAGAATAATTGGTTCTGAGATAAAGGCAAGGTCTGCCAAGTCTCTTGAAGATATCAATGGAGACTATGGCGTTGTCGATGTACTTGATCTTGGGAATCTAGATTTTGCCAATATTCAATACGGATCCCTCTCGTCTGATTCTGGAAGGGCGTCAGTAGAGTGGATTCTTAAAGCAGGAGAGCTTGCGGCTTCTGGGGCTGTTCAGGCTATAAGTACAGCTCCGATTAATAAGGAAGCTTGTAGCCTTGCTGGGTTCAAAGATATTGGCCACATGGAGATATTTCAGCGTCAGACGGAATCGGATCAAGTTGCAACTATGCTTATGTCAGGTGTTCTTCGTGTTGTCCATCTAACTACCCATAGATCCCTTCGAGTCGCTTGTGACTACGTAACAAAAGAAAATGTATTAGCGAAGTTAGTCCTAACGGACGAATATTTTAAGAAATGGGGATGGCCAAATCCTAAAATAGGTGTTTCTGCACTTAATCCTCATTCCAGTGACGGAGGCCTTTTGGGAGACGAAGAAGAACTCCAAATAACACCAGCGGTGAAAGAGGCACAGTCTCTTGGAATTGATGTTGTAGGTCCTGTTCCTGCCGATACTGTTTTCAATCAAAACATAGATGGGAAATTCGATGTATGTATTGCCATGTATCACGATCAGGGTCATATTCCTATCAAAGTTTATGACTGGCAGAGAAGTGTTAGCGTTAATCTGGGTTTACCCTTCGTCCGGACATCAGTGGACCATGGAACCGCTTTCGACATAGCTGGGAAAGGGGTTGCAGATCATATTAGTATGATGGAATCGATAAAAGTAGCTATGTCGATAGCGAGTGATCGTATTCTTCCGTAGAGCGTCATCCAATAATGGAGTGAGTAGTAGAATATAAATATGGGTATTACATTTGTTGGCGGTGGTGTTATGGCAGAGGCTCTTATTAAGGGCATTATTAATGCTGGGTTGTCCAATCCTGGCGATTTAATGGTTAGTGATCCCATGAAGGAACGGAGACTTTATCTCGAGTCTGAATATGAAATAAAAACCGTCGAATCTAATGATTTAATTCTTGATGGGGATGGAATCATAATTCTTGCTGTTAAACCGCAAATTCTGCCATATGTATTGTCAGATTTGAATGGAAATATTTCCAATGATAGATGTGTGGCATCTATTGTCGCTGGGGTTACATCAGGGACCATAAAAGAAGGGTTGTCTCATAATTCTGTGATCAGAATAATGCCAAATACCCCTGCTCAAATTGGCCAGGGGATGTCAGTTTGGTATTCGACAGACTCTGTCTCAGAGTCGGATAGGTTATTTCTAGGTCAAATACTAGGCACGTTAGGGGACGAGGTTCATGTAGAGGATGAGAAGTTTGTTGATATGGCAACCGCACTGAGTGGAAGTGGGCCAGCATACGTTTTCTTATTTATCGAATCTCTCATAGACTCTGGTGTTTATCTTGGAATGTCGAGAGATATGTCTAGAAGGTTAGTTTTGCAGACCATTTTGGGTAGTTCAGAATTGGTTAAGCAAAGTGGGAAACATCCAGCAGACTTGAAGGATATGGTGACTTCGCCAGGAGGGACTACTATTGAAGCATTAGTTTCAATGGAAGATGAGGGTTTCAGGGCATCAGTGATAAAAGCTGTGAGATCTGCATATGATCGATCCCTAGAATTGGGCGGATAGGATGGGTCTTCAGTTTGTTGGACATTTTCTAAATATACTTGCCACGGTTCTTTACTTCGGGATATTGGCAAGGGTTCTTTTGTCTTGGATAAGTGTTGGGCCTGATAGTTTCTTAATGCCTTTTTTGAGACTCATATTCGCGGTCACGGAACCGATTCTGGGCCCAATCCGTCGAGTTCTTCCCAAGACAGGTATGTTTGATTTTTCTCCCATCGTTGCATTAATTTTGCTTCATGTCGTCAGGACCGTAGTGGCCCGGGCGTTTAACTGAGCTTGTTTAGAATTCACAGCTCCGTAGGTTTAGCATTGTCTGATGGTGCAAGATCATTTTTCATATCTATTTTCGTCTGAAGTGTTACTTCCCCTGCTGAAGCCACAAATGTTGAGCCGTTGTCCAATAACACATTTAAAGAACCATTTTCATTAATAGATTTCGCTGTTCCGGTTACGCCATGTCTATTGGTACCGGGAAAAGAAATGGTTATTTTCTTACCTAGAGTGTTCAAGCGGGATTCCCATAATTTTGTTAATGACTGCTCTTTTTTTACCATGTGATAGTAGTAGTCCATTTTCTGTAACAGGGTTCTAATGGTGAAATTTCTGTTTACATCTTTTCCGCCAATTTTTCTAAGGCTGGTGGCAATCTCCGCAATTTCTGAATTTTCAGAAGTGTTCATGTTGACATTGAAACCAATGCCTATCACACAGAAGTCAATCTCAGATCCAGAGATTTCTGACTCAATAAGAATCCCACAAAGTTTTTTGCCATATATCTGTATATCATTAGGCCACTTTATTTCTGCTTTAATGTCAGATATTTGTTGCGATGTATCTGAAGCGGCTAATGCTGCAACCATATTTAGGTAGGGTAGTTGCGACATTTTTGGCCGTACCAATATGGATGCTTGGATATTAGTGCCTTGTTGGGATACCCAGCTTCTTTTGAACCTACCTCGTCCAGATCCTTGATGGTTAGCTGCTACAACAGTTCCTTCGGGAGCACCCTTGCGGGCCAGAGCACGGCAATCATCCATTGTTGAGCCAGTCTCATTAATATGGTGAATAGCACATCCAATAATCACGAAAATGTCTCAGGTAGTTTTTCTGTATAGGTAGAAGTTAAAAAAACTTCCACGATACAACTTCCCAATATCCAATCCTCCGTGACCATATTTATCCTTTCTTGGAACCGGGTCTCATTTTTAATCAATTTCAATGCTTGATATCTGTCATATTTTTCAAACAGAGGATTGGCTTTCGCCAATATATCTACCTTCTGTATTTCTTTAATGTGAAATATAAATTCAGGGTGCTCAATCAAATTTGCGTGCCAGCTTCTACGCCCTGGCCGGGAAGCCAAAAAAATTCTACCTTCCAGGTAGTGTGCCCAAATTTCTATCCGTCGTGGCAGCCCTGTTTTTCTACCCCGAGTAGTAATATCCACAACCATATCCGGGTGGAGTAGTTCTGAAATGTTTTTGTCAATTCCATTCATATTCTCGTGTGATCGTAGCACATCATTTGTTGTATGAATGGCTCTTAAACTTGCTAAGCATAAATGTGCATTCTACAATGGTGCTTGCGCCTTGCGCCTATGCCTGTTTAGGCACAACAGTGGCGTTAGTAAAGCGCTAGCTTATACATTGATAAATTTAGGAGGAACTCTAATGAAAGTACTTGATGCTGTGGCGCGTATTCTTCGCGAAGAAGGAGTAAAGTGGGCAGGATGCTTTCCTTCAAACAACCTTATTGAAGCTGTTGCAGAAGCAGGCATTAATCCGATCATGTTCCGTCAAGAACGGGGAGCAGCAATGGCTGTAGACGGTTTCAGCCGTATGAGGAACAGGGATGAGTTTGGAGTTCTTATAACTCAGGGTGGGCCAGGTTCAGAAAATACAATGGGTGGTTTGGCACAGGCTTATGCAGATAATGTGCCTATTCTCTATCTACCCGGGGGACCTGCAGTGAACCAGAGGTCAGTGAAGCCGAATTTTTCTCCTGCGCGGACCTACGCTTCTGTTTCAGTCTCTGCTGAGGTTTTATATCAACCCTCTCAAGTTGCATCGGTAATGAGACGTGCATTTCATGCATTGAGGAATGGCAGGCCTGGTCCTGTTATTGTCGAAATACCTGCTGATGTAGGTGAGATGGATGTTGATGACGCTATTGTTTCAGCTTATACCCCACCAAAGAGATACCGGTCTGCTCCGTCATCAGGAGATGTAACCAGGGCTGTTGAGCTACTTCTTTCAGCTAAAAAGCCGGTAATATGGTCGGGTATGGGAACGCTTATGGCCGACGCGTCAGCAGAACTGACAGAATTTGCTGAATTAACAGATATTCCAGTCTACTGCACTATGCCTGGGAAGTCTGGTTTTGACCAGAGGCACCCATTATCTTTGGGATCGGGCAGTGGTGCTACAAGTCTTGAGGCAAGGACCTGGTTGCAAGAGTCAGACGTACTCTTTGGAGTTGGGACTAGCCTTACACGAACGAGTTATGGTCAACCAATTCCAGATGGAAAAATAATGATCCATAATACCGAAACTATTGCTGATTTAAATAAGGATTTTAATGTTGACTGTGGTCTTGTTGGTGACACCAAATTAACTCTTCAGATGCTCGTGGCGGAAGTTAAATCCCAAATAGGTGATGAAGGAAGAAGAAACTCAACCGGCGTCCAAGATGAAATAAAGGCTGTCCATGATGATTGGATGTCAAAGTGGAATGACGTATTAGCGACTGATGAAACTCCCATAAGTCCGTATAGGGTTGTAGGAGAACTAATCAATGTATTGGATCAAGAGAACAGTATTGTGACTCACGATGCTGGTGCTCCTAGGGACATTATCATGCCTTTTTATCCAGGCACAGTTCCCCATAGTTATGTTGGCTGGGGTAAAACTACTCATTTGGGCTACGGGATTCCACTAATGACAGGGGTTAAGATTGCCTGTCCTGACAAGTTTTGTCTCAATATAATGGGAGACGGAGCGTTTGGTATGTCTGGTCTTGATATTGAGACTTCAGTAAGAGCGGGTGCCCCCATCACAACTATAGTTCTCAACAATGGTGGTATGGCCACCTACCCTGGGGGATATCCCACCGCACGGGAGTCTTTTGGAACAACTTATATGACCGGTGATTACACTAAAATTGCGGAAGGCCTAGGGGCTGTTGGAATTACAGTCACTAAGCCCGAAGATGTAGCAGGGGCTCTGGAACAGGCGAAGCAATTAAATGCAGAAGGTAAAACTGTTTTAATAGATGTTCACTCTAATATGGAAGATCGACGTTCTACATTTTAAGTCTGTTTAAGTATGGGTGATTTATTGTAAGAGGAAGTCGTGAAGGCTTCCTCTTACTGCTTTTGCATACTATTGTCGGATACATTTTAATGGTGTGTTTACACTCGCCAGGAGGCGCTAATTCAGTGTCTTAAAATGAGATTGCCTGTGCAGAAAAACTCTAAAAAACTAAAAGCTACCGTTATATTTTTATTGGCAATGCTTATAGCAGGATTCACCATATTTCTGGCAATTGGAGTTATGGGTACGACCACAGCTACTAGTCGAAGTGGGAAAGAGCTTGTGGGAAAAAAAGCACCTTCATTCGTTGCGCCAAAAGTAGGGGGCCAATTAGTTTCGCTCGAGAATTACAAAAATAAGCCGCTGGTACTTAATTTTTGGGCTTCATGGTGCCCACCCTGTAGAGACGAGACTCCAGGAATGGAGAGAATATGGAGAAAATATGAGGATCAAGGAGTGGTGATATTAGGCATTAATGTTCAAGATGGAGAAAAGGAAGCTGAAAGGTACATATCAGAATTTGGAGTTACCTTCTCTAATGCACTGGACCTTGATGGGAGCATAACTGTTGATTATGGAGTTACCGGTCTCCCAGTAACATTTTTTATTGATAACGATAGTGTAGTAGCAGGAAGGTGGGTCGGATCTATCAGTGAGGACAGGCTTGATAATTGGGTTTCAAACCTGATATTTTCGACAGGTGCGGCTGTTGAATTGGATGGAGTGAATCTGGACGGATATAGGAGTTTAGACTAAAGAATGTCGTCCCAATATCAGCGTAGATCATTCTCAAACGAGAAATTAGAGTTGTCCTATGTGCAATGGGGTAGCTCCGAGTTGCCCCCTATGATATTACTTCATGGTTTACAAGATTGTGCTAGGAGTTGGGATGCTTTTGCTCAGGCTATGTCTGGTGAGTATCGGGTTATTTCTTTAGATAGTAGAGGACATGGATGTAGTGATTTCCCGGTTCCTTCAAAGTTGGATAGCGGATACAGGTTTGATGATTATGTTTCTGATATATCAGCTCTGATCGATAATCTCCGTTTAAATGATCCTATTCTTATTGGTCATTCTGCTGGTGGCAGGTACGCTTTTTCTTATGCATCTCGAAATCCTCAAAATGTTAGCGGTTTGGTCGTTGTAGACATCGAACCAGATGCTATCAACCAATCGTCCTCAAATATGTTTGATCGGTATTTGGGGGAATCAGATGAATGGTCTTCATTGGATTCGGTAGTAGAGCGTATCCGGTCGAGACAGAACCTTTCCTCTGAAACAATGTTGAGGCACCAAGCCGAAGTTATGACAAAGCCTGTGGGTACTGGTGAAGGAAGGATGTGGAGACGTGACAGAAGAGTTATCGAGGATTATGAAAGGCCTGATTTGTGGAAAGAATGGGTTTCTATTTCTGTACCTACAGTGATAATCAGAGGAAGACAAAGTAATCTTTTGACCCATCAGACTGCGGTAAAAATGCGTGAAAGGTTGCCAGGTTCTTTGTTGGCGGAGCTAGAGGGCGGTGGACATTGGTTCTATCAAGAATCTCCGGGGGCATTCGAGAGCACCGTGAGGTGGTTTCTCTCAACATTAGAGAATTAGCGACCTATAAAATTAGGGGCTCTCTTCTCGACAAAAGATCTGATCCCTTCTTTGTGATCGTAGCTCCTACGGGCTAAATTTTGTGCCGGTCCCGCTAATCTAAGGCTATCAGCCAGATCGGTGTCTAATGATTTGTGGATTAGCTTCTTGATAAGTGACATAGAGTAGGTTGCACCTTGAGCAATAGAATGAGCGAAACTTAATGTTGACTCTATTAGTTCGTCGTGTGGGAAAGTTTTACTGACTATACCAAAGCGCTCGGCGGTATCGGCTTCTAAAACATCCCCAGTATATTGGAGCATAAATGTATTTCCCAAACCGATCATTCTAGGAAGTTGCCAACAGGAACCATCGGCAGGTATAAGTCCCCGACGGACAAACATTTCTGAAAACTTTGCTTTCTGGGAGGCCAGTCTTATGTCGCATGATAGGGCTATTCCCATTCCTAAACCTATAGCGGCACCATTGACAGCGGCTATAGAGGGCTTTTGAAGATTGTGCAGTTTTAATGGAAAAGCTCTGACTCCTTCTATTTCATCTTGGGGTCTTCTTGTTCGTGTAGCTTGTATATCCCATTGTTCTTGGAGGACATCCCATGGTGATCTATCTTCCGGGAGAGGTTGTTTGTCTGATGATTCATTCTCCCTACCCATGTCTTTTACATTTGCTCCGGAGCAGAAAGCTGGGTCCATTCCCGTCAGGACTACTACCCTCAACATAGGGTCAGATTCGAGACGATCAAGTTCTTGGTTCAGCTCTCCCATCATTTCTTCACCGATTGCATTTCTTGTCTTGGGATCATTCATTGTCAAAACTAAGACTCCTCCCTCAGTCTCTGAATTTATGAAATTGCTCCGCATTCAACACCTCTTTCTTTAATACTTTTCGTTGTTTAGGGGAGAATAATTATGGTTTTTCAATCTTGCTCGTTAGGCAAGTGAAAAATTGATTCATCAACATTTTTGAGGCTCCACCTAATATTCTTTGACCTACCCGAGCAACTATACCGCTTACTCTTGCCTCTCCCTCGACGTCTACAGCAGTAATCCCGTTATTCTCACTGAAAGATAGTACTCCGGTGGCTTTAACAGTCCCCCCCGAACCTTTTCCCTCTACTTCCATAGTGTATTGTTTGGGGAATGTTATGTCCTTAATGGAGACTTTGCCGCTGTACCTTCCAGTTACAGCGGCAACCTTCACTCTCATTGACAAAAGGTAGGAATTCTCTCCTTCAGGGTCGAATTTTTCACATCCTGGGATACAGTTTGACAAAATCTCCGGTGATTGAAGAGCGTCCCAGACTTTTTCCAATGGGGCATTAAATTCATAGGTGTTTTGTACTTTCATTTATTTATTCCTCAAGTAATAAGATGGGGCGGGACTTTATGTAAAAATAATTGCACTTCTATTCAGAAAGTATTCTCGCAAGTTCATCTCTAGGGAAATTTGGCATTTCTATAGATGTTTCTCCTGTCAACAGATTCACTCCACGACTTTTATTGTGCATGGACCCTATTATCGATGCTGATATACCCTCCGAACTTAGCGAGTTAATGATATTTTCGCTGTCTTTTGCATTCGATGTTATCAATAGGCTTCCTGAAGCAATAAGTCCGAGAGGGTTTATGTCTAACGCGGAGCAGAACTGACTTGTGATATTGCTTATCGGGATGTCTTCTGATCTGATATTCATTCCGAGATCAGCGGCTTGAGCCAATTCCCTTAATCCTCCGGCAAGACCCCCTTCCGTAGGATCATGCATTGAGGTTATTTTTCCTGAGTCCCTCGCTATCTCCGCATCTCGAACAATACTTATCCCTGGACTATTTAATAGGTTTTTCCCCCTATCAATAATTTCACTGCTTATTCCAAATGACTTCAACTTAGTCTCACATTCCCAAGCTAGTATTGAACAGCCTTCTATAGCGATAGACTTAGTCAGAATTATAGAGTCTCCCAAGCGAGCTCCAGACGATCGTATTTCTTTACCTTTTTCAACTTCTCCCAGCATGACCCCTATGACCAAGGGCCTGGGAATGTCGTATGTAATTTCCGTATGGCCACCGATAACTGTAATATTCAAACCAATACAGGCCTGATTAAGTTGGGAAAAAATCTCTTCTATCTCATTTTCTGGAGTACCCTCGGGTAATAGTACAGTCGCCATCATCCATTTGGGTGTTGCGCCCATAACTGCGATATCGTTAGCGTTAACTTGGACTGCGTACCATCCTATTCTATTAGTGGCAAAAGTGATGGGGTCTGTCTTAGCAACAAGGTAGGTGTCCCCCATATCAATCAAAGCCGCGTCCTCTCCAGGAGTGGGACCGAGGGCTACACGTGGGTCTATGGAAGTGAATTTCTGTAAGACTCTAGACAGTTGTTCTATGGGTAATTTTCCTGCTTGCATTTCCTCCCCTTAGGTAATTTAGAGGCGCCAGCCCTGATATTATATCTTCGATATGATTAAAGCAGTGTTTTTTGACCTATATGGAACCCTCGCTGGGTTTAGTCCCTCTAGATATGAAATTCAGTCGGCTGCTTGCGCGCAGTTTGGAATTGTATTGACAGAGCACGGAACACTCAGGGGTTATGGAAAGGCAGATGCCTTAATGACCCGTCAAAATGCTACTTTTCCTCTTAGGGATATGAATGAGGAAGAGATATATGATTTTTTTAAACAATATGAAAGAAAAGTGATATTGGGATCTGGAGTTGATGTAGATCTTGAAACAGCAGGTGAAATATGGCGAGCGGTCAGGGCCATCCCATATGACATGGTGATATTGGACGATGTAGTCCCAAACTTGATTACTCTTAAAAATAGAGGTCTTGTATTAGGTCTGATATCAAATATGAATAGCTTCGGTCGAGATTTATTGGAAAAATTTGAATTACAAAAACATATAGATTTTGCAGTCACCTCCCGTGAGGTCGGTATGGAAAAACCGCACCCAAAAATATTTGAAAGAGCATTAGAT
>ERZ724561.103-NODE-103-length-16773-cov-2.079238_pt1 | contig 16773 bp, 12 predicted proteins | sample MGYA00375855_ERZ724561 | MGnify/ENA primary metagenome ERZ724561 (study PRJEB28725, sample SAMN03264854) | marine sediment metagenome | biome: marine pelagic biome; feature: marine oligotrophic desert; material: ocean water | place: Pacific Ocean:North Pacific... | reverse complement strand
CTCTATCAAAGTCGGTGATTAGGCGGCTTCTGCCATCGCCGGCATGTGTAACGCCGACGTGGTGGTCGGCTAGAGTAAGTGTGACCTTGCGTAATGTCACCATGAGAAATTGTGCCCTTAGGCTGCGCATCCTGCACAAGGTCGCTATTCGCTCGGCGTTGAATGGGTCGAGGTTCTGATCTACCTCGTCTAGATAGTAGAACGGACTGGGTTCGTAGTCCTGGAGTGCGAAGATTAGTGCCAGCGCGGCCATAGACTTTTCACCTCCAGAGAGCATGCTCCTGCGAGTGTTCTTGCTCTTACCGGGAGGAACGCAATCCATCTCCATCCCGCCCTCAAATGGATTCTTTGGATTCTCCATCCTTAGGCTACCACTACCTCCGGGCTGCAGAATCTCGTATACCTTCGAGAAGTTCTTGTCGACATGATTGAAGACAGCCATTAGTCGTGTCTTCCTCTCTGACTCGAGTTGGTCGGATAGAGAAATTAGTTGATCTCTCCTAGAGCGTAGCAGAGTTGCATCTTCGGCTAGAGCGGCAATTCTCTCCGCAGTGACGTCATACTGTTCAATTGCTAGCATGTTCACATTGCCGAGTTGGCCGAGGCGGCGCTCGAGCCCCTGCACGCTCTTCTCCGCCTCGGCCACTGTCGGCAGATCTACATCAGCCGGTGGAATCTCAATTCCTGCATCTGCCAATTCGGCAACTATCTCATCCACTGCATCTCGCTTCTGCTGGATTTGTCCATTTAGTTCCTCTATGCGAGACGCCAGTGTCTCTCTCCTCTGGGAGAGTGTGTCCAATGAGGCCCTCAGGATGGCCCTCTCATCTACAATCTCATCCCTGCGTTCGTTGAGTGCTTTCTGCTCCTCGTCGAACTGGGAGGCTTTCTCTCTGAGGTCATCTAGTTTCTCTGTAGCCTCAGCTATGCTTCCCTTGAGTTTTGAAATTCGGCTCTTGGCCTGTGAGATTATGGAATGTTTTCTCTCAATCTGCTTGGAGATGTCCTCAACCCTTTCGGTTAGGATTGCAATCCTCTCAGTAGAACTGGAAATAGCAGACTCTGCTGCGAGTCCCTGACGGCCAGCTTCAGTCATCTTTTGCTCTGCATCTCGCAACTTCTTGGATAAATGGTCGGGGGCGTGGTCTTGCAAGGCCTGGGCGGCCTCAGACCTCTCTTCTAGAACGGAGTCGAATTTTTCCTTAGCCTCGGTGGCTGCCTGTTTGGCCGTATTATTGGCCTTCTCATGGTTCTTGAAATCAGAGATTGCTGCCTGGACCTTCTTACGAACCTCCTCAACCTCCTTCTGAGCCCTGTCCATGTCTGATTTCCAGTTACGTGCCTGGAGAGCCTTGTCTGAATCGTCCAACCCGTGGATTCGGTCTCTCAGGGTCTGCTGGTTAGTGCGCAACTCCCTCAAGGCTGCTTCGACAGTAGAGTAGATTAGATTGGCTTCTTCAACTGCGGCTTCGAGGCGACTCAGGCTATTTGAAACAGAACCGCCGCCGAAGGCATTTGAGAAATTCTTGGCAGCAGAACCGCCAGTCATCGCTCCGGAACTCTCGATTAGTGATCCGTCAAGTGTGACCATTCTGACTCCGCCCATATTCCTCCTAGCGACTTCCATTGAGTCGACAACTAGGGTATTCCTGCTGACATACCTGACAGCAGTGTCAATTTCGGGGTCGTATTCAAGCAAGTCTTGGGCGAAGCCGACGACGCCCGGATTGTTAGCTACAATTAGAGAGCGTCCTCCTGGTCGGTTGATGCTTAGTTTATTCAGAGGAAGGAAAGTTGCCCTACCTCCGCCATTCTGCCTTAGCCAAGCAATGCACTTGGCAGCTACATCGTCATCGGTGACCACAATGCTCCTGAGCCCCGCGCCCAAAGCTACTGCAAGTGATTGCTCGTGAGAGTCGTTCTTGGGAGCTGTGAGTTCCCCCAGGGAACCTAGAATTCCTTTGATTTCTCCGCTCTGTCTTAATTTGGCCAAAGCGGCAAGGGTGATTGCTGAACCAGGGGCCTTGGTTCTCTCTTCCTGGCGGGCTCTGGCTCGATTCAACTCACGCTCTGATTCTCTGACCTTGTTCTCGGCTCTTTCTCTGTCTGTTGCGAGTCCCGACTCCTGCTTCTGCAAGCGACGTAGTTCCTCGGCCAGGGATGTCCTGTCCTCCTGCGGATTCTCACTCTGTAAGTCCTCCCCGACTAGTTCGAGGTCATCACGGACCATCGTAGCCTCTTCGAACATCTCCTCAAGATCGGCGAGTTTGCTGCTGGCCAGTTGCTCGGTCTGCTCGGCTCGGTCTGCTTCCAGTCTCTTACCGGCATATTCTGACTGAGCAGCGTCGACCTTTTCGGAAACTCCACCTAGTGCCCGCTTTAGGTCGCGACCGTGCTTGTCGCCTGACTCAATGGCCTGCCTTGCTTCTGCCTCCTCATTGGATGCCTCCTCGATTGCAGTTTGAGAGTCGATGAGTTTCTGCTGAGCGGAATCTAGCGAGGCTTTGGCATCTGTTTGGGCCTTCTCTGCCCTATCCAGTTCCTTGCCAAATTCCTCGGCCTCGGAATTGGCTGAATCGATTATTTCCTCCTGATCTGCAATCCTGTCTCCTCCAGTCTCCATCTCAATCTCATACTGACGGATGGTCTCAAGCAACTCCTTCGCGTCGCCACTCATTATCTCGTTAATCTCGGACTCAACTCTGACCATCTCCTCATCGAGTCCAAGCAATGACTTGTTGCCGCCAGTAATCTTGTTGCCAATCTCATCGATTTCACCCGTGTAGCGAGTTCTCTCCTCACTGAGTAACTCGACATCTTCCAATCTGTTCCTGTGTCTAGATTGCTGGAGTACAATTTTGGAATCGTCAAGATTGTCCTGCAACTGCTTGAACTTTAGTGCCTGCTCCCTCTCCTTTGACAGGCTCTTCAATCTGCCCTTCTGATCATCCTCGAGAATACCGATAGTCTCGATACTGTTCTCGACATGTTTTCTCTGAGTGTTGGACTTCCTAATCTCATCATCGTAGGCTGTTACTCCGGCCACATCCTCGATGATTTTTCTCCTGTTATAGGCAGTCATGGTAGCCAGATTAGTGACATCACCCTGCTTGACGATGTTGTATCCTCCAGCCCTAAGTCCGGCCTCGGCCAAAACTCTCCTCATCTCTGTAGCAGTGGATGGTTTGTCGCCGATTCTGAAATTGGAGATCGGCGCCCCCTTCCTGCCTAGTTTGACGGTCCGAGTGAAACTAACCTCATCGGAGTCTACTCTCAATCTCCTCCTGCCATCCTCATCAGGTTCGTTGTTGAACACCAATGTAGCTGTCATATGCTTGGCAGGCCTGCCTCTCTCGCCTCCATTGAAAATAAGTTGAGTCACATTTGAGGCTCTAAGAGACTTAGTTGACTTAGGGCCAAGAACGAATTCTAGGGCATCCAGTGTGTTGGACTTGCCTGATCCATTGGGTCCGGTAATCGCGGTAAATCCCTCTTCCAGAGGGATGGTGACTTCGCCTCCGAATGACTTGAAGTTCTCAAGTTCCATTCGAATAAGATGCATCCCCTCACCCTTTCGCCGTGCGAATTATCGCCGACGACATTCGCTCGCTCCACTTCTGTTCGCCTATGAATGTTGAGGCTGTCATAGGCGCAGCACAGCGATTACGGAGGGTGAGTTAAATCGCCGTGAATTAATCAAATTCTGAGGAGATTTCGATGGCACGGACTAGAGCTTGGAGCATCTCATTCCTTGGGGTCGGCACTCCGACTAACTCTCCCATCTCAACAACTGCTCCACACAGGTGGTCAACCTCTGTCTTCCTGCCTGCCATGATATCCTGCAGCATCGAGCATCTGTTATCGGCAGTATTTGCTGCGACCTCTCTGAGTAAGTCTTCCAAATCCAACTCTGAGAGGTCGACTCCACTGGCAGTTGCAACCATAGCAGCCTCTGACATAGCTGAGATTGCTTGAGTCCAGAGTTCGGGCACCTCAAGAAGCGCGCCATTACGCACACCTGCTATCGAGCAAACCGGGTTGATTGCGACATTGACCAGAAGCTTGGTCCAGATTGTCATGTGGATATCTTGCGACCACTCTGGAGACAAGCCAGCTTGGGCGAGAATCTCAATCAATCGCTCAGCATTTGCAGAAGGTACCGTGGCATCGAGAGTGCCTAGAGTAATGCTTCCTCGGCCTACCCAGTGTGTCCCTACATCATCTCTCCATGCTCCGTGAGTGGTGATTCCCCCCAGCGTCCTTTCTCTGCCAAGGCGATGAGCGAGGGCTTGGGCGTGTCCCATTCCATTCTGCAAACTGATTGCCATCCCATCCTTCTTCAGCATCTCATCAGCGATTTGCGCGAGTATTGGTGTCGAGTCTGCCTTACCGCAAATGAAAGCCGCATCACAGTTGTCTGCGAATCCTGCTGGGACTGGGCCTGACTCGCTGTCGAAAGTCTCGAATCTCTCTGGAGGGATAGCCTCAATCGGGCCCTCTGGAGAATACAACACCAAACCCATTGATGAAAGATTGTTTGCCGAACTTCCTCTTGAGATGGCTACCAAGTCGCAGTCTGTGTCCGACAAGGCTCCCAACAAGACTCCACCGATTGATCCAACTCCTAGAACTGCAATTCTCATTCACTGACCTCCGTGGAGCGGGCAGAGAAATGGAGGGTAATTTCATCATCCTCGATGCTAATCCAAGATGCCCATATTGCCGATGTCGTTTCTTCGACAGAGATTGCCCCCAGAGCTTGAGAATTGGGTGCTATTTGAGAGGGAACAGAAACGTCCCAATTGTCCCAATTAACCGCATCGCCGGCCCAATCAACGGAGAGTGAGAAGGTAGTGTTCTCTCTGTTTACGATTCTCAATTCTCCCTCGGAGAGTCGAGAGTTTGGTAGGCCGGAGCCAGTCACCAAATCAGGCCCTTCGATTACTTGGTAGGCGGAAAGTAGAGTGGTGTCATCGCAGACTGCTAACCAACCCAATGCAGAGAATCTGAGAGTTCCATTACCTGGGCCTGCTTGTGAGATAGCGATGGCTGATCTGTCTGCAAGATCTCTGCTCCAGTTATCACTGGTGTCAACATCTGCTATCGCATTGGATGAAGGGCAGAATACTGAACCCGACTCTCCACGAGCAATTGTGTATCCTTCCTCGGGGCCAAACCACTCAGGAATTACCCACTCTCCTCCTGAAACATGCATTCTAGGAAGAGTATCCTCGATTGACATTAGCAAGATTTCATCGGGTTGACCTTCTCTATGGATGATAATCGGCGGCCCGATGACGAGGTGCTGTTCATCTCGTTGTGGAAGGGACTGAATGGCTCCGACCTGTCCTCTCAGGCACAGGTCATGCGGGCCTTCTGCAAGAGAAGTCTCATTCTCAAATGACCAGAATGGATTGTTGATGCTCAAATTGACATAATCTCCCTCTGAGACGCTTAACTCTACACAAATTCTGGGAGTCGATGTGTCCTCTACCATTACCCAAAGAGGGTCTATCGATGATGTGGAGTCGGCTGACCTGAATAGTACAGAATGTTCTGAGACCTGATTCTCAACATCGATTAGAACTACCAGTCTGAAAGTCAAATTGGAAGGCTCAGTAGAGTCTCGAGACAATTCAATTTCTACGCTTCCTGGAGAAGCTTGGGTGATGTCGTCAAATCTGCAGACTCCTCTTTCATCTAGGCATTCAGAATTAATCTGCCAGCCGGCGTCTGTTGCGCCCTCAAGTCGTATCTGTAGCCATCCGGATACGGGCATAATTCCGGAGGGTTCGAGAGGCAGTTTGAGTTGAGTGATTTCCTCATCGAAAGTCATCGAGATGGGCCATTCCTCAGTGGAGATGCCCGCGTCCCATTCTTCAATCTGGGAACTCGGCTCAAGGCCAGGGTATCCTAACAACAAGATTGCGATGGCCAGGGTGGCAATCTGACGCATAGGAATTTCATCAAGGCTGGCATATTCGTCTACAACAAATGGTTCGGGCATATGCTCTGGGCTGAACCTGCGCCAAGCAGCGATAGCCGCAAGCAGTAGCCACGGCCAGTACTCAGTAGAGATGAATATCAGAAGAACAAATCCAAGTGTAGAGATGAATATGGACGTCTGGTTGCGGTCGTCCTGCATGTCGGCGGGACCAAGAAGGGAGTGCAGTATCCTGTCACCTGGGATACCCGGAATTGGCAGTAAGAGGTCCCATCCTATGATTGAGAGGGCGACTCCCGCAAGGCCAGTCGGGTGTAGCCACTGCAACCTTAGCAAGGTGTGCGGCTCAACTAGAATCGAGCCAAGAAACTCAGAGATAAGATTCAGATCGACTGCGACAGGAGATGCCTCGTAAGCCGGAGGTTGAACCGGGGTCAGACCTAGGCCGATTATGGTCAGCACGGTTCCGCAGACGAACATCATGGCCGGGGCTGTCAGTTCAATCATCCCGAGTGCTCGACGATTTGGAACCGGATGTAGGTCAGACCGAGTCTGTCCTATCGCAGAAACGAGGCTGAACGGCCATTCGGGAGAGAAAACTGGGAAGGCTAAGGGAATGAGGTGTGAGTTCTCGACTTCGAACGCCTTTGCAACGAAGATTCGTGCGTAGCTGGCTAGGAGGATTGAGCCAATCACAGGGAGGGTGAAGAATACGATTGCAGTCTGGAGTATCGAAGAGTCGAATGGCTGTTGGCCTGGCTCCATTGAAGAAATCCAGAGTGACCCGGACAGAGTTGTGAACGATGCGGCCAAGACCCAAACCAATGATTGCTGCCAAGATGGCATGACAACAGGCTGAGTTGGGAGGGAGCCGACCGACATGACAGGGGGGTCTCCCTCATCCAAGACTGCAATCATGCTCAACGACTTTAGATGGCGATTCAGGGAGAGCAGGCATTCACTAGGATCTCGGCCGTCCCTTCCGTTGACCTCCCAAGACAACTCCGAGAGACCTTGTCCTCCCAGTAGGAAGTATCTGCTACAGATGACCTCGAGGAGTTCTATGTCACCCCAAGTCTCTGTATCGAGGAGATGGGTTGTAGTCTCGGACATGGTGCCACCTTGATACATGGCCGGGGTAGGTCTGATTTGACCCCTCGCACGTGCGCACGGCGAACGAAGTTCGCCGAATCACTTGTTCTTGAAGCGTTTCAGGCGGAAAGTCTCCTCGCGCTCCATCTCTTCGAGTCTGAGTTGAATGAAGTTGCGGGCCTCCTCCATTTGAGGGATGACAACGTACTCCAAAGCGTTGACTCTTCGCTTGGTCGCCTCAATCTCAACGAGCAGTCGCTTCAGGGTCCCTTCCATCTCGGCTGCCTTGACAATCTTCTCAATCAGAACCGAGTATGAATCGGATGCCTCATCGATGTAAGCCGAGCCTCCAATCAATCCTGTTCCGCGCTCATCTATGCTTGTGGTTAGGTTGGTTCCTTCCACATTGGGAACTACAACACCCATGATGTTGCGTCTGCTGACAGTGACCTCGGGGTGCCTAGAGATAGCTATAGCAGCGCTCTTGACAGCAAGCCCGCCCTCGATGGCGCTGGCGAGACTGATAGACTGGACTGCCTCACGGTAGGTCCCGACTAGTCCTTCTCTGGCCTCAATCATCTCGGAAAGCAGGGTTCTGAACTCGTGGAACAGTCCATCTCGCTTCATTTTGAGTAGGTTGTACCCATTCTGTGTCTGCTTGATGCGTCGCTTGAGGTTGATTAGTTCGGACCTAGTTGGCTTGATGTCGAGCGCCATGTTCTACCTCTTATTCTCCTGTGTCAGGTTCACGACTTCTTCTCAGTTGGGTGATACTTGTCAATCCACTTTTGATCGAGTCTGACCAGATACTTCGTGTCGATGTTAGTCAGTAGGTCCCATGCTAGGTCGAGAGTCCCCTCATCGATTGAGCGGTCCTCGTCTCGACTCTGCCTTAGAAATTGGTCCTCGAAGATGTCTGCGAACTTCAGCAACTGCAGATCACGTTCGTTGAGAGCATCCTCTCCAACAATAGCCACCAGCCCCCTCAACTCCCTGCCTCCCGCGTATGCAGCGTAGAGTTGGTCAGAGACTGACTTGTGGTCCTCACGAGTCTTTCCTTCCCCAATTCCAGCATTCATCAGTCTCGATAGAGATGGCAGAACATTAATCGGAGGATAAATGCCCTTCTGGTGCAACTCTCTCGAAATCACAATCTGCCCTTCGGTGATGTAACCGGAGAGATCCGGGATTGGATGGGTGATGTCATCTCCAGGCATTGTAAGAATTGGGAACTGTGTGATGCTTCCCTTCTTGCCCTTCACCATACCTGCCCTCTCATACATCATCGCTAGATCAGTGTACATGTATCCGGGGTATCCACGCCTTCCTGGAACTTCCTCACGAGCAGCTCCGATTTGACGGAGAGACTCGCAGTAGTTGGTCATGTCAGTGTAGATGACCAGAACGTGGTAGTCGTGCTCGAAAGCGAGGTATTCCGCGGCAGTTAGTGCCAACCTAGGAGTAATGAGTCTCTCGACTGCTGGGTCGTCTGCTAGGTTGACAAACAGCACAGCGTTCTCCAGAGCGCCTGTTCTTTCTAGATCGTGCACGAAGAAATTGTACTCTTCTGCAGTGATTCCCATTGCGCAGAAAACCACAACGAAGTCGTCGTCGCTACCCGCAAGCCTAGCTTGTCGGGCGATCTGCAGAGCAATGTCGTTGTGTGGTAGACCTGATGCTGAGAAAATCGGCAACTTCTGGCCACGTACCAAGCTGGTGCAGGCATCGATGGCAGAGATGCCGGTCTGGATGAACTGCTCTGGGCTCTCACGACTGTATGGATTGATTGCAGCTCCGATGATGTCGGCCATTTCCTCTGCGACTATCTCCGGTCCGCCATCTCTTGGCTTTCCAGCACCGTCTAGAATTCGTCCGATGAGTCCTTTGCTGACAGGCAGTCTGAACACGTCACCAAGGAACTTGACTCCGGTTTGCCTGTCTACTGACTCTGTTCCCTCAAACACCTGCACGATGACCTTGTCATCACTGGTATCGAGTACCTGTCCGTTCTTCATCGTACCATCCGAGAGTCGTAACTGTACAATCTCATTGTAGGCTACTGGCTCAGTCTTCTCAAGGAAGACCAATGGCCCCTTGACATCAGTAATTGTTCTGTATTCCTTTCCGCTCATTCATGGCACCCCCTAGTTGTCCTCCATAGTCCCGGCAATCTGCTTAGACATCTCACCGAGCAATTCTCCAATGCGTTCTGCATATCCCTCCTCGAACCGTCCTCTCATCAGGTCAGTACGTGCAGGAATGTTCACTACATCCTCGAGTCCGGCTCCTCCAGCCATTGCCTTCTCGGACTCCTCTTGGAAGGCTAAGATAGCCTTAGCCATTTCATACTGCAAGTCGAGTTGGCTGAATGTGTCAACCTCGTGGAATGCGTTCTGCTGGAGGAAGAACTCACGAATCATACGGGCAACCTCAAGGGTCAGCTGCTGGTCCATCGGCAGAGCGTCGGAACCGACCAATTGCACGATTTCCTGTAGTTCGGCCTCGACTTGTAGAAGGCTGCTGATTTTGGTTCGAACCTCGGGGAAGTCATTGGCAATATTGTCCCTGTACCACTGGTCCAGAGCCTGTGGGTACAGGCTGTATGAACTCAGCCAGTTTATTGCAGGGAAGTGTCTCTGTCTTGCTAGGCCTGCGTCTAGCCCCCAGAACACCTTGACGATTCTGAGAGTACCTTGGCTGACCGGTTCCGATATGTCTCCCCCTGGAGGCGACACGGCACCGATAACCGAGACAGACCCGTCATCCCCTCCTAGAGTCTGAACACGGCCTGCGCGCTCGTAGAACTCAGCTAGTCGGCTTGACAGGTAGGCCGGGTATCCTTCCTCACCTGGCATCTCTTCTAGACGAGATGAAATCTCTCGCATGGCCTCGGCCCACCGACTGGTAGAGTCGGCCATGAGTGCCACATCGTATCCCATGTCTCTGAAGTACTCGGCGATGGTGATGCCAGTGTACACAGATGCCTCACGTGCGGCGACCGGCATATTCGAGGTGTTTGCAATCATCGTGGTTCTGTTCATTAATGGCTTACCGGTGTTCGGATCAGTGAGATGAGGGAACTCAGTTAGAACCTCGGTCATCTCATTACCGCGCTCACCGCATCCGATGTAAACGACGATTTGAGCGTCGGACCATCTAGCAAGTTGCTGCTGAGTAACTGTTTTTCCGGCACCGAAAGGACCGGGGATACCAGCTGTACCTCCCTTGGCTAGAGGAAACAGGAAGTCGAGAATCCTCTGGCCGGTAATTAGTGGCACATCCGGGGCGTTCTTCTGTGCGAATGGGCGTGGTGTCCTGACCGGCCACTCCTGCATCATCGCAATTTCTGTGCCATCATCCAGAGTGCACACCGTGGTCGTGATATCGAACTCACCAGACTCAATGTTGGCAATCTTGCCTCCGTGTCCGGGAGGGACCATGATTCTGTGCTCGACGGTCTCAGTCTCCTGGACGATTCCAATCACGGAGCCGCCTGAGACATCGTCGCCTACCGATGCTGTGGCATTAAACTCCCACTTCTTAGAGAGGTCAAGGCCATCGGCGTCGACACCACGCGTGATGAACACACCCATGGTCTCCTCTAGGTCTTCTAGAGGGCGCTGAATCCCGTCATAAATCTGGGTCAGCAGTCCGGGCCCCAGCTTTACCGACAGGGTCTGTCCTGTCCTGACTACTGGCTCACCTGGCTTGATACCCGATGTCTCCTCATACACCTGAATGACCGACTGGTCACCGTGTAATTCAATCACTTCTCCCATCAGACCCTCATCGCCGACGCGTACCACTTCGTACATTCTCGGCGAGATGCCGACGGCCGTAACAACCGGTCCTGAGATTCTGTAAATCAATCCGCTTTCTTCACTCATTTTTTCACTTCCTTATCCTGTATTCGAGGAATCTACTTCCAAAGGTCGACGCCTAGCGCCGACTTGATGGACTCTCGGAGGGTGTTGTCCTCCTCAGTCCCAATGCCCAAAACTGTGGGCGTGATGCTGTCGGACATACGCTGTCTCAGCTTGTCCGGCATGCGCATGAGGTCGGCAGAATCAGTAACGATGATTCCGACCTCCTTTTCATCGAGTAACATTCGAAGAGTATCACTCATCTCATCGTCGTTACTCGGATTATGCAGGCGAGTAATGCCTGCAAGTTGGAATCCAAGTGTGAACTCGGGAGAGCCTACTATTACTATCTCCATCTTTCTCACCTCAGAATGTCATGTGCGCTTCAATTACGTCGTCTGGTAGATCTACAGCCTTGCCGCGCACTAGCAGGCGTAGGTTCTGTACTTCGATTACCTTGCTCTCTAGGTAGTAGATAATCGGGAATGCTGAGAGTGGATTGAGATGGCTCATCCTCCTCATGTCAGACCTTCTCTCTTCGGCCAGATAGCTGACCACGGGGTCGAATCCACCGTGCTCATTGGATTCCTCAAGTTTCTCTTCGAGTTCGGCCGTGTCCATGTTGGAGCGTCGTAGAACCTCCATCAGAGCATCTTGGCTATCAGCCTCGGCAGCCGACTTCAACAGGCTGCCCTTGAGCGCACTTCCACCATCGAGCATGGCGTCCATTCGCTGCTCAACGGGCAAATCCTGCCTGAGCGCGCGTAGCAGATTCACAATGTTGCGGTGATCAATCTCCTTGCGCAGATAGCCCAGTAGGTGGCTGTGGCCGAGGCCACTTGCTCTCAATTCAGTGATGGCCTCTCTGTAGTAATGTCTGTCGAGATTGTCCTCATATTCCTGCAATCGCGCATCAGCGTCCATCTCTGAGATTGCTGAGCCCCAAGGAGTGCCACGCATGGCTACAGCGGCATCCTCTAGGGTCTCGCTCTGACGTGCGATATCAATCCAGCCTATGTTCAGCTCGTTCTCATCAGGAAGAACCGAGTTGGCTAGGTTCTCAGCGCTGATTCCGCCATTGACTGCACGCAGAACCGCTTTGGCATTGCTGTATGAGAAGCGAAGGGCGAAGACCGCCACAATACTCCTGAGATTACCCTGACAGTAACTCATAACCTCGGAAACTTCTCTCTCGAGGTTGTGAGCCAGGGCCGCCTCGACTAGATCGGCGCCGCTTAGTCTGGCAGAGTAGATGTCAATCTCCTTACGGTAATCTAGTTCCCCGATGCTGGCAGCAATCGTATCGGGACCGCTCTTCAGGAGTTGGCGCAGCCGGGTCTCTTCAAGCAGCTTAGACTTCCTAGCCTTGCTGCGAGCTGCAGCATTGGCCCAGTTACCCTTCCCGGCTGCGATTGCCATCCTGTTTCACTCTCCGAATAGTATGCTGCTGACTTCTCCGAGTTTCTCGTCCCAGGCATCCCTGAGGCGTCCCTCAAATCGGTAATCCATCAGTACCGAGCCATCAGTGTCCTCAAGCACGAAGCCACCTAGGCCATCGACCTCATCGCCCATCTCGAACCCAGAGGAGTTCTTGGCGAGGAAATCTCGGTCAATCTTAACCGGCTTGAGGACCATTCCTGAAGGGGCCTCATCAGAAGCTTGTGATAGCAGGGACTTGAATACATCGTTCCTACCCTTCAGTTCTGGGGAAGCTGCACGTGACAGTACTTCCTCCCAAGTGGCGTCAAGCTCGGCTCTGCGAGCGACCAGTAGCGTCTTTTGGTTGCGCTGCCTTGCGGCTGCGATACTCTCAACGGCAATCTGGTCACATGATCTGGTGGCGTTAGCGATGGCCTCCTCGCGGTACGCGGAGACCGTGCCTTTCGCCTCGGCAGCGATTTTCTTAGCCTCGGCGGCTGCCTCATCAGTGACAGCCTTAGCCTCGGCTTTGGCCATCGCTTCGATTTCACCTGCTAACTTGTCTAGTGACATGCATCCTCCTTTGTCTGTGTCTCCAACGACCTACAACAGGTAGATCGTTAGGAAACCGAACAGAACAATAGTCTCAGGTATCACAGTGAACAGAATTCCTGTACCGAACTTGGAGCCGTCTTCTGCAATCATGCCGACGGCAGCAGCACCAATCGAGCTCTGTGCTAGGCCAGTTCCGATTCCACAGCCTGCTAGAGCAATTCCTGCAGCTAGCTTAGCCATGGATTCAGTGGTATGTTCATTGTCAGCCGCGCTCTCCTGAGCTGTAACCACGCCGGCGACTAAAGTCACCATGAAGGCAGTCATCAGAAGGCGGTATGCCGTATTCATTCTCTTTTTTTCCATGTTTTTTTCCTCCGTTTTTTCTCACTATGTGAGTGCTATTCGACCTCAACCTTGTCCGGCTTGAAACCGAACGCCTTGAAGGGGAGGCCGCTCCCTTCGTAGAATTGCATCATCCACTCGACGAAATGCAGTCTGACAGTGTGGATGTTTGGACTGAAGATGCCCAGCACTAGGGCGAAGAGTTGGACTAGGATCCAGCCGATGAACATGATGGGAATCAAGACGATGTCCACTGTTGAGGCATGGCCCAGGTCAGACAGAGTGTGGGCCATGCCCTCGTAGATCATCTCGTTGCCAGTTGCAGCAATTTTTACACCTACAACTCCTACTGCGAACAATCTAACGTAAGATACCACTTTGGGAAGCAATCCTACGGACTCTAGAGGGCCCATTAGGAGTGCAATTCCCCAGCCCATCTTCTCAAAGTGTGCCAGCAGTACTATTACCATCAAGACTCCAATGCCAGTAACTGCCAATGAAATAGTCGAGATAGCACCAAATTCAGCACCGTTTTTCAGGAACTCATAGGCGGATGCAAAGCCCCCTATCAGTAGTACCATCCAAGATCCCTTCTCAAAGATCGCTTCAACTAGACCGTGTGTCTTGTACACATCTCGGAAGCCAATCATCAGACCGATGAAGATGTGAATTACACCAATGTAGATGCTTAGCAGCATGAGGTTTTCTAGATTGGTAGAGACTCGGTGGAACGGGTAGGCCAGAGTAATTTCCAGAGGGCCTTCCCAGACCCAGAAGAATTCTCCTCCATTGGGGTAAAGGTTGGTCATCCATGCAACCCACCAAGGAGCATGTCCTTCCTTCCAGTGATAATGCCCATGAGTGACCCCATCCGCCAAGTAAGCGGCTTCACATTGAGCTACGCCGATTATGCCATCAATGTCGCAATGCCCATGAGGCAAGAATTCGAAACCGGCGAACTCACCGTAAATATAGCCGAAAATCAGAGTAGAAGTTCCGATTGTGAAAAGGAATCCTCCAACATTCGACATCGTCTCGTCGAGTGGAAACTTTCTCCAGATGAATGCGGCTAGTGCCATAACTGAGAGGCCATATGCCATGTCTCCCAGAATCATACCGAAGAAGATTGGATAGGTCAGAAACATGAAGAAAGTCGGGTCGACCTTTCCGTATGCCGGCCTACCCATTACATCGGTAACCATCTCGAATGGTTTGCTGTAATTCCTAGGGGAGAATTCGATTGGGGGCATGTCCTTCTTTTGCTCTTCGTGGTGGTGGCCGTGACTGCTGTGGGCTGGAGGTTTGTATCTCTCTATGTCGACGTGCGTGGACACGCCTGCGAGAGCGGCCTTGACCTCTTCTTCGGCTGCAGAGCTTATCCATCCATCTAGGACGAATGCGTGGTCACTGACAGCAACCCTGACAGGCGCGGTAGCGAGTTGTAAGTCTCTCTCGAGAAGTTCCATGCCTCCGAACAGCATTCCGCTGTTAGAATCGGACCATTCAGAGAGTTCGTTCTGCAGCGCCTCAATTCTGGCTTCGATCTCGGATTTTCTTTCGTTCAGTTCGGAGATTCGGTCGCTCGGCAGACCGTTTGATTCGGGGATTGAGATGGCTTGGAAGTCGTGCTCAGAAAGCATCTTTTGGATTAAATCAGCCTGCTCGTTTCGGCAGAATACAGCGACTACTGCCTTCTTTGAGACCTCGCTGCTCATATGGATGGCGGAGTCGCCGAGTGAAGCCAACGCAGGTCGGGCCTTGCTCAGAGACGAGACTGTGCCGACGAATTGAGTAACTGACTCATACCCACTCATCAACTCCATCTCCAGACTGAGTGGTGCAATCAGAGACAGAACTCCTAGTTCCTCACCGATCTGAGCAGACTCAGTCTCCAACGCTTCCATCTCATCGTTGAGACTCAGTGCATTGCCGACTAAGTCGTCGATGTCACCTGATAGGTTCCTGCGAACCTCAGGGGCAGACATCAGTTCCGCCTGACTTGGAGCTTGCACGTTTGCGGCAGCCCCTCTCATCTTGGTGAGTCTGCGGCTGATTTCCTCGGATGAATCGGAGGGAGTGCCCATCGACAGTTCCTCATCATCACTACTGTAGTCGTTGATATGGACCAACGATAGGCCAGCCAATACATCGATGGTTGTCTTGAGTTGATCCTTGGTGCCAGCGACAACCAGACGAGACATGTCTTCTGGTGTCAATTGGCTCATTTTGTCACATCCTGGGACTAATCCTTGCGGAAGGTTTCGAGAACGGCGTCTGCCGCCGCACTGCGGTTCTTATTGCCCTCACTAGCAACGCGCTCGAGTTCTACCTCACCCTCTGCGGCCACGGATTCTGCTTCTTTCTCCGCAGCAGCGCGTGCATCGCTCAGCATCTTCGATGCTTCATCATCAGCGCCCTGCCTGCCTAAGCTGGTCGACTCAGCGGCCTTGACGCGGGCGTTGGAAACGGTCTCTGATGCCTTCGACTCAGCATCAGATTGGATCTTCTTTGCTTCGCTCTCCGAGTCCTTGATTGCTCGGAGTATATCTGCTCGTCCCATTGTGTCACCTTCGGTGACACGCGCGAAAGTCGAACGGTATATCACTTTGACCATACGATTCCTTCGCAATTTTGCAGTAATTTACCGGGATTCAACCAAATATGTGAGGTCTCAGCGAGGCCCATGGACGCCGAGCGAATCGGGGAATCTGACTGGAACGAACTCCAGCAGAATTTGGAAGCTACAATCCCAGTTTATGACAAAGTGAATCGTTTCGCTACACTGGGCCAAGTCTCGCGCTGGCGGAGAATGGTAAGGGAGCGTCTGCCTTCCAGTGGTAGGGTTCTCGAGATTGGTTGCGGACCGGGGAGCTTTGCTGAAGACTTTGAGGGCGAATATCTGGTCTGTTTGGATCCTATTCCAGAGATGCTCAAAGTAGCAGAAGAAAGAGTGGGTCCGAAGAGGGAATCGAGAGGTGAATCTACTGTTGAATTCGTCAAAGGAACGGCAGAAGAATTGCCTTTCGAAGAATCTTCCTTCGATGCAGTCTGCTCCCTGTTCTCGTTTAGAGACTGGTTCGACAAGCGGGCGGGACTAGCAGAGACACTCAGGGTCCTCAAACCCGGAGGGTTATTCGTGATGGTCGAGCCTGCCAAGATGAATCGGCTTCATGGCGTCATGGGGTGGCTTTGGATGCGAGTCTGGGTCTCAAGTTATGCTAGACTGTTCTACAATTCGAAGAGCAATCCCTGGAAGTGGCTAACTAAGACCTATGCGAGTTTTGGGACTACCAAAGACTACGTCAGAATGATGGAAGAAACTGGATTTGAGGAAGTCTCTGCCAAGCTGATATTCCCTGGAATGGCCACAATCTGGCAGGGTAGAAGGCCTAGGAATTAGTTGCTTCTTCCCACATCTTGTATGCCACTAGATCGTGAGAAGTTACGATGTGATATCCATCTTCAAGAATGCCTTGGCAATCCTGAGGTAGAATTGAAGAGTGTAAATCAGAGTTCCACTCAAAGATGATGGCATCCGTACTCATTCCTGCTGAGAGA
>ERZ724561.102-NODE-102-length-16798-cov-3.164537_pt1 | contig 16798 bp, 14 predicted proteins | sample MGYA00375855_ERZ724561 | MGnify/ENA primary metagenome ERZ724561 (study PRJEB28725, sample SAMN03264854) | marine sediment metagenome | biome: marine pelagic biome; feature: marine oligotrophic desert; material: ocean water | place: Pacific Ocean:North Pacific... | reverse complement strand
GGTCCATACAATGCAGGTGTCCACAATAAGAACACATTCAAAATCACAGATTCCCACCAGAAATGCATGACTGACAAAATATACAGAAAGCCTATCCCCATCCCGACCCCAGAATCTGATTTTTTTTGGTCGAAAGTTAGCGTACATGAACTATGGATACAACGCTGCCTCGATTGCATAAAACCTTTTTTTTATCCGCGAATGGTATGTCCGCTCTGCCTATCTCAGAACATTGAATGGTTCGAGGTGAGTGGGCGAGGCTCCCTATACTCTTACATGATTAACCATCGACCAGCGCCAGGTTTTGAGGAAGATTCTCCTTACGCTATAGCCATTGTTGAGCTGGAAGAGGGTCCAAGAATGATGTCCAACATAGTCGGAATCAAAAATACTCCAGAGAATCTGATTCTAGATATGCCGTTGAGAATCATTTTTGAGGATGTTGCGCCAGGTATAACTATCCCAAAATGGTGTCCCTATGAAAACTAGAAACACAGATAAACCCAATAATAAAGTACTAGAAGCCAGTCATTAAAATGGAGTCACTTAGATACAAAACTGCCATAGTGGGAGCTTCAGAAACCACTGAACTTGGAACTATTCCGGATAAAACTCCCTTCCAACTTCATGTCGATGCCTCGGTAAACGCAATCAAGGATTGTGGGATCGATAAGGATGAAATAGACGGTATAGCTACAACAATGAACCCAGTCGCTCTCGCCCATTATCTCGGGATCACCCCCAAATGGATAGATAATACTCAGGTAGGAGGAACCTCTTTTCTAATACATGTGAGGCATGCGGCAGCTGCAATCGCAAGCGGCCTCTGTGACACGGTATTAGTGTCCATGGCAGAGAGTGGAAGAAGCAGAGTTGGACAAAGTTCTATTGCAAATTTTTCTGACTCAAGTTTAGAAGGTTTGAAGGACAGTAGCTTCCCTGGACAGTTTGAATCAATTTATGGCGTATACGGGCCTACAACCCAATTTGGTTTGGGAGTCCTGAGATATATGAAGGAAACGGGTACTACCCACGAACAGTTGGCTTCCGTTGCCGTTGCCCAACGTAAATGGTCAAACAAAGTACCCAGAGCCATGTACAGAGATCTAATAACCATCGATGACGTTCTAGAAAGTCGGATGATTTGTTACCCCTTTCATCTTCTGGAATGCTGCTTAGTTACTGATGGGGGTGGAGCATTAATCATCACAAGAAGTAATAGAGCAAACAACTTTGCCAAGGATCCCGTTTACATCTTAGGAACAGGAGAATCCGCAGAAACACCGATCGTGAGTCAAATGTACGATATGACATCTTCCACTGCATTTAAAATTTCCAGCAAGAAGGCCTTTGAAGAGTCAGGCCTCAATCAAAGCAATATAGACCACTTGATGATTTATGATGCATTTGCTCATTTACCTATTTATGGTCTAGAAGATCTTGGATTCGTATCAAGAGGTGAAGCAGGGGCATTTATAGAGCAAGGTAACACCTCTCCCGGCGGAAGTTTGCCTATGAATACCAACGGAGGTGGACTCTCATATACACATACTGGAATGTACGGGATGTTCGCGATCCAGGAGTCTATTAGACAGGTAAGGGGTGAGGCCTCTCATCAAGTACCCAACGTAGAAGTATCTTTCTGCCAAGGCGTCGGGGGAATGTTTATGGCGGCAGCAAGCCTCAGATTTACAAATTCTCCACCTGACTAGAAACGACATAAGAATACAAAGGGGCAAAAGTGACGGAAATACTTTGTTACGAAGACAGCTATTTAAAAGAGTTTGATGCGGTAGTTACACACGTCACTGATACAGGAATAGCTCTAGACCAAACCGCTTTCTATCCCGGAGGAGGAGGCCAACCATCTGATACAGGGTTCATTATATGGGAAAACGGCAGTTCTTCAGTGCAAAAACTTTCCAGGACTGGAGGCCAACTTATACATAAACTCGACGGGGACATTCCAAGCGTAGGAACAAAAATACATGGATCATTGGATTGGGACAACCGATATCAACTAATGCGAACTCACACGGCGTTGCATATTCTGTGTGGTGTTGTTTGGAGGGATTATGGAGCTCTAGTAACCGGAGGTAATATGACTCCACTGGCAGCTAGGATGGATTTTGAATTGGAGAACATGTCCACAGAATTTGCTATCGAAATGGAAAATTTGATCAACCGAGAAGTTGAAGAGGAAAGAAAAATAGTGGTTGAAACTCTTCCCAGAGAGGAGGCATTCAAAATTCCAGATCTAATTCGTTTAAAAATCAACAAATTACCACCTGCTATAAAAGAGGTCCGTACTGTAGATATAGTTGGATTGGATCTTCAGGCCGATGGAGGCACACATGTAGCCAATACCCGCGAGGTAGGTCGAATCGAAGTAGTAGGACACGAGAGCAAAGGCCGAATAAACAAGAGACTGCGGATTAAACTAAGCCCCTGATTTTGGCATGGTTATTTCAGATTACTTTAAAGAACCTCTTCAGCAATTCTCTCTAATTCAGAAGCCATTTCTTCCTCAGTCTCCTTATATTCCGGCCTCACTACTACCCTGTTTGCACCAGCATTCAGATAATCTTCTGCAGCCCGTCTATCAGCTGGCTGTCCATAAATAGTAATCGTGATTGTATTCGGATCCCTGCCCCGATCTTTCGCAAGAGTATCTAACTCTTTTCTACTTGTTTCCACATCTTTGGGAGTAACTCTATTCGGCAACCATCCATCGGCTACGTCGACAATACGACGCAATACGTTTTTCGCCATGCCCCCAATCAATATTGGCGGATGTGGGTTCTGAGCAGGCTTCGGAAACATTTTTACAGGGGGGAAATCATAATATTTACCATGAAATTCGGCCTCATCTTTTGTCCAGAGCTCCTTCAACGCAAGTAGAGACTCTTTTGTCTGAGTCCACCTATGATCAAAGTCACCCCCCATCAGTTCCGTTTCCTCTCTCAACCAACCTGTACCTATTCCAAAGAGAAAACGCCCACCACTGAAAAGATCCAAAGTCGACACCGTTTTCGCGAGGACCAATGGATTCCTCTCGGGAACTAAAGTTATTCCGGTGGCTAACTTAATTTTAGAGGTCGTCCCTGACGCTTGCGCTAAAGCAATAAATGGGTCTGCAAAATGTGCATATGTCCAAGGTATTACTCCATCCTCAGAACCAGGAAATCTGCTGGTTGTGTTAACAGGTAATACAGGATGTTCCGCGTACCAAATTGATTCAAATCCCAATAGTTCCGCCTTTGAGGCCATGAAACCAGCGTTCACCTTGTAAGCGGGTAATGGCGTCGAAATCCCAATAGTCATATGGCTCTCCTTAGTCAAAAACTGATTTCTATTGCGGATCATATTAAACTACCCACACTAGTCAAGTTTAATGTTGGATTGCTGATCCTATGATTTCCCATTAAATCACATAAAGGGATACTCATACTGTGCATTGATCCCTTGTAATTAAGGAAGGAAGCGAAGTTTTAGGTGAAGTCATTAACAGAATAATTAGGAGGCCGGCATGCTCGATATATTGATACATAATGGAACCATATTGGATGGAACCGGGAACCCTGGTTATAAGGGCGCTGTCGGAATTGACGGAGACACAATTTCACTCCACCGAGGTGATCTATCTGATATTGAAGCCCATCGGTACATAGATGCGGAAGGATATGTTGTTTCTCCTGGATTTGTAGATCTTCATTCACACGCTGGCTTAACCATTCTGGGGGCTCCACACCATGATCCTAAAGTACGCCAAGGGGTGACAACAGAGTTGGTAGGAATAGATGGCATCTCACACGCCCCTTTTAAAACAACGGAGGAGCTTGAAAGATACATCTGGCTGGATTCAGGACTAAATGGATACCCACCCATGCCACCCGACTGGTTAACAGTAAGTGAACTTCTATCAAAATACGAAAGCACTGTGGCGGTAAACGTAGCATACATACTCGGTAACTCTCCTGTACGAATATGGGGGGTGGGGTGGGAGCAAAGACCAGCGAATAATGCTGAAATAGCAAATATGAGATCTGTAGTGAGAGAATGTATGGAGGAAGGAGCTTATGGAATATCCACCGGCCTTGACTATCCCCCAGGCGCTTACGCGTCAACTGAAGAGTTAATAGAGCTTTCCGACGAAAGCGCCCGTTTGGGAGGCTTTTACCACACACACACACGTGCTAGCTTAAAAGAACAAGGGGTACTTGCTCCATGGGAAGAATCGATAGAAATTGGTCGTCGGTCCGGTATCCCTATTCACTTGACACACTTCAGACAAGGCTACCAAGGAGATGGAAGTCATCTTGATTATTTAGGCTTGGTCGACAATGCTCGGATCGAAGGACTAGATGTCACTTTTGATTGTTATACCTACCCTTATTCCGGCACAACGATAACAATAGGGTTACCTCATTGGGCAAAAGATGGAGGGCCAGAAAGATTAATGGCTGCTCTCAGAGATCCTGATGATAGATCGAGAATGAAAAAAGAGATAACCATAGATAGATTGGAAAACAATTGGCTAACGAATTTTACAAAAGAAGCTAACAAAATTTATGATGGTTTATTAATCACTGAGATCGCCAATCTAAGAAATCAGGATCCAGCAGACGCACTTTTTGATTTACTACTGGACGAAAACCTTGGTATCTCAACGGTTGGACTGGGTACTAATCCTCAAACACTTCCAGCATTCGTTTCTCACCCTGCCGGGATGGTAGCAAGCGACGCAATTCTGTTTGGGGAATATCCAAACCCTAGGACCTACGGGTGCTTTCCTGTTGTGCTTGCTGAATTTGTGAGAGCTGAAAAACAGCTGAGACTCCCTGAAGCCATAAGAAAGATGACGTCATTCCCGGCTCAACGATTGGGCTTAAAAGACAGAGGTCTAATCAAGGACGGCTATAAGGCGGATATAGTTCTATTCAACCCAGACACTGTAAAAGCCCCAGCGACTAAAGAAAATCCAAAACAATACCCTATCGGCATAGACTACGTGATAGTAAACGGCAAGATTGTTATTGATGATGGCAATAACACTGGTGTCACCCCAGGCAGAGCCTTACGAAGAGGAATAGACTAATCCAATCACGGTAACCAGACTTCAAAATTCAAATTTTTAGCAATGCAATTGTTAGCTAAGCAAAGGCCGATGCTGAATCCAGGGTTTTGCTTCCTCAAAAGCAGCACTTACAGCGAGTACCGTCTCTTCGTCTCCATGTTTCCCTAAAACATGGAGACCCACTGGCATCCCATCTGTGTCAAAACCACAAGGAACGCTGGCCGCAGTATAACCAATCGTGTTTATAGGGTGTGTGAACGGTAAAAATCCCCATTCTGGATTAGGATATGGCTCTTCGCCTCCAATTGTTTCTGGATAGGCGTCTGTAGGAAATGCCGTAACTGCCATTGTGGGGGAAAGGATTATGTCGAATTTTTCAAACTCATCCTCGAATAATTGAATCATCCTATCTCTCTCCCCTACCGCCTTCACATAATCAGCCCCAGTCGTTTTTGAGCCGTGTTCAATTGCATACCTGGCGTACCATGTCAAAGGATCTTTTTCATCATCAAGTAAATGGCCTTGTGTGGCAAAAGCTCCCGCAGCAAAAAGTGTGAACCATGTATCAAAAGCTCCTTCCAACTTCAGGTTGGATTCAATTACCGTACATCCAAGTTCGGTAAAAACATTGGCTGCACTCTCAGTAATAGAGAGAACTTCGCTATCAACCGACGCATATCCATAGTCCGGGCTCCACCCAATTTTTAAACCTGATATCTCTCTAGTCACAGAGTCTAAGAAATTAGGCACTGGTGCCCTAAGTGAGCCAGGGTCTCGCGAATCATAACCTGCCAATACCTGTAACAATAGCGCTGAATCTTTCACTGTCCGTGTCAGTGGCCCTTGTTGACTCAAATAATTCGCCAACGGAGAAGTCAAAGCTCCAGAGAAACTAGAAACCCTCCCCTGGGTAGGCTTTATCCCATAGATACCATTAAAACTTGCCGGTATCCTGATCGATCCACCTCCATCCCCTCCAGTTGCCAAGGATGTCAGGCCTGCAACAATAGATGCCCCTGCTCCTCCACTAGAACCTCCGGAGGTTCTATCCACATTCCATGGGTTCCGGCAAGGATCTCCCAATCGATTTTCGTTAGCACCTAATAACCCGAATTCTGGGGAGTTGGTCTTACCTAGCATGATTGCCCCGGCTTTTAGAACACGCTCTACCACCGCACAATCCGCTTCAGGAATACGATCCTTATAGGCTAGAGATCCTCCTGTTGTACGAACCCCTTTCGTCATCTGAAGATCCTTAATGGAAATAGGAATACCATGGAGTGCTCCCAACTCACCTCCTCCCATTACTTCAGTTTCAGCTTTTTGAGCAGCACTTAAAGCTATATCCGCTGTTACGGTCAAATACGAATTTAGGTTTGAATCAAGTTTTTCAATTCGCTCGAGATATAGTTTCGTTATCTCCACTGGAGATAACTCTTTTGATTTTATAAGTTCACCAATTTTTGTTGCAGGCTCAAAAGCTAGATTCTGATCTATCTCTGCCATTTTTCAACTCCCTTTTAAATATTTCAGTGGTTAAAGTTTCTCCGGAAAGGTTAGGAGATAGCGCCATAGCTGCTAACGTGATCAGGGCTTACCATAAAATGCTGGGCTGCAGCATGTATATCTCTAAAGCACTGCTGCAGCGGATTGTCCATGTTCAATGCGGAACCACCGGCAGCATGGAAACATGAGTCTACAATATCCAGAGATTCTCTCGTCACCCATGCGCCTACTGCTCTGATCCTAAATTGTTCTTTGTCAGAAAGAATATTCCCAGACTTAGCGACATCCCACGCCTGTTCAAACACATTTTTTGAAAGTGCCTCAACGGATCGCATCTTTAGGTCAATATTTCCTAGCATCATTTGGAAATGAGGACTATCTCCAATAGAAGTCTGTCCGGGAACTCCCCTTGTCTTAGAAAATGACAAAGATTTAATTTCTTCTAATGATCTCTTGACTAAGCAGGTATTCGAGATCTGGCCTGATCTAGCAATAACTCCTCTGCATCTTCAAGGTTAACCGGATCTGCGCAGGGCTGAGGAACGGGGAACCCGGTTCTATAATAAACCTCTATAGTGTTCCCCTCAGGGTCAAGGGCATACATACCAAACGCGTTACCATGACTAACAGTGCGTTCTATACGAACCTCTTCGTCTTTAAAAACCGAGTGAAACTGCTTTAATTCTGAAAGTGTATTGACGTAAAAAGAGATCTGCTGAACCACCTTGGAACCTTCAGGTACGTCTCTTCCTTTCATCAAAACAAATTCATGATGCTCTTCCTCTGGGTTAGATGACATGAAGACTATACCCCTGTCCTCTGTTTCTTCATCCGTAATTTCTAACCCCATCACGCGAGAATAAAAGTCTCTCATCTTAAATAAATCATGCGTATAAATCCCCACATGACCTAATCCTGCTACTGCTGGCATATGTCACCTCCAAAAGCATTATGTCCTAGGGGTAATGATATGACATGGGTCAAGAGAAAACGCCAGAATCAGAAGCGAAACCTTAATAAGTACTAAGCGCAAAACACAATCCATACACATAGGAGTTATTTAGGCAAATAATTCCACAAATGGGAGGTTATTGACATGAGAAATCACGATGCCATAATTGTGGTGATACGAAGGTGCAATAAAGTGTATCTAAAAACAGGATAATTCACCTGTATTTGTGATTAGGAGGTTGGTATGACTGTGACGGTAGAAAAAGAATTATTAGCCCATCTTTTAAGGCGTGCGGGGTTTGGGGCAAGCGGTGAGGAACTCGATATATTTTGCGAAATTGGTTACGAGGGCACAGTAGAAAAACTTTTGAGCCTCGACTCTGAGGAGGCAGTCGATGAATATTCGTTACTAAGACGCCACCCAATTACTGAAGTCCCGGGCGGAGCATCCGGACCTGGCCAGGCAAACTGGCTCTATTTCATGTTGAACACACGACGACCTCTTCAAGAGAAAATGGCACTCTTTTGGCATCACGTATTTGCTACTGGTAACGCGAAAGTAGATAACTGTAACCATCTGCTGGATCAGATTGCCATGTTCCGGGAAGAAGGCATGGGAAATTATCGAACCCTTCTAGTAAACCTAGCCAGAGACCCAGCAATGATATTCTGGCTGGACAACAACGAAAATCATAAAAATGCTCCAAACGAGAATTGGGGGCGTGAGCTACTTGAACTATTTTCCCTTGGAGTGGGCAATTACACGGAAACCGATGTGTTTGAATGCTCTAGAGCGTTTACTGGATGGACCATAGGCGCAAAAATGCCTAGATATCCATATGGTCGGCACCCTTGGAAATTTGAGTTTAGGGCAGAAGACCATGATTACACGGAAAAAACATTCCTAGGCCATACGGGGAATTTCGACGGTGAAGACATCATCGATATCATCCTTCAACAAGAGGCCTGCTCAAAATTTATAGCTCGTCACCTCTATAATTTTTTTGTTGAAGATGAGCCTCAAGTCCCCGCATGGAACATAGAACCACCAAGAAACCCGGCTGCGGTGGATCAACTGGCAAAGGTACTTGTTGAGGAAAACTATGAGGTGAAGCCAGTACTAAGAGTCTTGTTTAACTCAGACTTTTTTAAAAAATCAGCCTATAAGAGAGTAAAAAGCCCGGTCGAAGTGGTCGTTGGAACACTGCGTCTCGTGGAAGACGTTCTAGGCCCCGACCCCAGATTAGAAGCTGCTGCCAAAGAACCAGGATACATGGGTCAAGATATATTGGATCCTCCAAGTGTCGAAGGCTGGCATACAGGCAGGGAGTGGATCAACAGTGGGGCGCTTGTTAAGAGGGTCAATTTCGTATCTGACCGACTTAGCGACACCAACCTTCCTGGTGTGAAAAAGATTATTTCCAAAATTGCTGACTGCGATGACGGGAGCATGTCACCAGAAGAACTTGTTGAGAAATGTCTTGAACAAATGGGACCGCTGCCAGTAAAGGACAAAACACGAGATGAACTTATATCTCATGCCAATGAACAGGGAGATATAACCTGGGATGAAAAATCCTACGAACAATCTGCGGTTAGAGCCAGCGAAATGCTCGCGCTAATCGCATCGACTAGAGAGTATCAGTTTGGATAGACATTGAATTCAAAAGGGCTCTGAACTGCAAGTAGAGGAGGCAAATATGGTCACGAAAAGCAAAGAACCTGTAATAGTTGTTCTGCAATTGTCCGGGGGAAACGACTATTTCAATACAGTTATCCCCTACAACGACAGCAACTACTACGACAACAGACGATCTCTGAGCATACCGGAGGCGGATATGCTCGCCATAGATACAGAATATGCGTTACATCCATCCATGTCTCCTATGAGGGACATATATAAAAAAGGGAATATGGCTATTATCCATGGAATTGGGTACGCAAATTCTCCGAGATCTCATTTCCGGTCGATGGATATTTGGCATACCGCCGAACCAGACAAGGTCGGAACCGAGGGATGGCTAGGTAGAGCAATTCGGGAATTGGATCCGGAAGGGGAAAACCCGGTCACTGCAGTTAATATTGGACAGGGTCTCCCCAGAGCACTGGTTACTCCCGGAGTCTCAGTTGCATCCGTGGCAGATTTATCTACATACGGTCTTTTGACAAGTGTCGAGCAAGACCAAGTAAGAGAAAAAATGCTGACCAGATTTTCTAATATGTACGGCGCAGCCTTGGGATCAGGCCCGGTGCTAGATTACCTCGGCCAAACCGGTATTGACGCTTTAAATGGGGCAGACATTCTTAAAGTTGCACCGGATATATATGAGTCCAACGTGGAATATGCTGACAATTCTATAGCCAAAAACCTAAGGGATGTAGCAACTATTCACAAGGCAAATTTAGGAACAAAAGTGTTCTATACCCAGCACGGGAGCTTTGATACTCATGCAGCTCAGGCACCTACTCATGCACAGTTATGGCAAGAAGTTTCTGCAGCAATACAAGATTTCTGGGACGATCTTGAAGAGACGGGACATGACGAAAATGTAGTAATGTTCCTATTTTCTGAGTTTGGTCGAAGAGTGAGAGATAATGGCTCTGGAACAGATCATGGAGCAGCTGGAGTTTCGTTCGTAATAGGGCCAAAGGTAAATGGCGGGATGTATAGCCGATACCCTGAAACAAGAGCTGAAGCTCTCGAACAGGGAGACCTAGTTCCCAATCAAGACTTCAGAGGTGTTTACACTACTCTGCTGGAAGACTGGCTGGAGGTTGAGGCTGCACCCATAGTTAATGGAGCATTTTCCAGCGAAAAATTCATTCAATCTTCAAACTAGACATCCGAATTACAGATAATTTGCTCGGAGGCAGAGATGCTTACAACTACAGTTCAAGGTAGAACCTGGAATTTCAGCCATGCTATAGGTAGAAACGCCGCAGCAGGCAATGGATTTACCCAGCCTATGAGTATAGTCAGTTTTAAAGATGATTCTATCTATGTACTCAGTAGAGGTGGTGACGGCGCAGGTGGAGTGGTACAACCAAACAAAAGAATTGGAAGAGTCACGATTGACGAAGAATTTATAGGGGATTTCGGACACGGAGACTTTATGTGGCCTTCCTCATTGGCAGTTGACAGCAGAAGCCATGTTTTCTGCACTGACGAACACACAAACACTGTAATTGAGTACGATCCGGAAGGTAAGAAAATGAGCGAATGGGGAACCCCAGGAAACAAGGAAGGTAGCCTAAACATGCCTTCTGGAATCGCATTTGACTCTAGTGACAACCTTTTTTTGGTTGATTCAGGAAACAACAGAATCCAGAAATTTACAAAAGAAGGAGCTTTCATTCTCACTTGGGGCGAATCAGGAAGCTCAGAAGGACAATTTTCGGACCCTTGGGGTATCACTGTAGACCGAGATTCTAACATTTATGTCGCCGACTGGGGTAATAATAGGGTCCAAAAATTCACCTCAGAGGGAGAGTTTTTACTTTCGTTTGGTGTCACATTCCCAGAAGATATGAGACTCAACCATCCATCCGATGTAGCAGTCGACAGTGAAGGAGACGTTTACGTGGTGGACTGGGGAAATAAACGGGTACAAATCTTCGATCCAGAAGGGGAAATTCTCACAAGTCTCTATGGAGATGCATACGAATTCTCTCAATGGGCCAAGGAGGTCGTCGAGTCAAATCCCGACGCATTAAAAGCTTACCGCAGAGTAGAGGATAAATCTTCTTTAGCGACCTTCGAAAGACCCACCTCCATAACAATAGACAGCCAAGATAGAATAATCGTGTCCGAGAGTACTAGAGGCAGACTACAGGTCTACGCCAAAGAAAAGGACTATCTAGACCCTCAATACAATCTATAGAGTCTGTGGTCCGCCTTGGAAGAATTGAAAATACCAGTTCTGTAAACAGGCTTCAAAAATCACAATTCTTTAGAATTCATAACATTCTCCGCAAACCAATGTATGCGGGATATCATCTCATCTGGTGGATAAGACCATATTGGGCCATAGTATTCGCAACCGGCATCTTTGTATTCACATATTGTTTCTATACACATGGAAGCGTCTGTGAAAACTTCAAAGTTCTGAAGAGCCCCTTTGATATCTTCCTTGATTCCATTCTCTGTACGGATCTCACGTAATCTTTGCAAACCTGCTGCGTAATCTGACGGCGTTATATTGGTAGGAATCCACCCGTCTCCATAAAGAGCAGCCAACTCCATCATTTTCGGGCCTTTTACACCAAACCACATTGGAGGATGAGGTTTTTGTATGGAAGAAGGCAAAATTTCGGCACCTTTCGCATTAAAATACCTCCCATTGAAATCTTGGGCCCCTTCTCCCCAAAGAGTAGTTATAAGCTCTAAGGCCTCTGAGGTCTGTGCAACTCGCTCTCGTGTGGGTAACCACTCACTAAACCCCTCAAATTCAGGCCTGTGCCAGCCTGCTCCAACACCAAGTATTGTTCGACCGCCCGATAATACGTCAACACTACTTACGATCTTTGCAAGTTGAGAAGGAGGGCGAAAAGGAAGAGGAGTCACCACTGTACCTAATCTAATAGTGGATGTCTGACCTGCGAGGTATGACAAAATGCTCCACGCATCCAAAGTTTCAGAGCTTTCAGGAAGCATGTAATGGTCCCAAGAAAGAAATCCATAAAATCCTGCTTCCTCCGCCGCCACAGCTACATCACGAATGAGCCCTCTATCCAAATATCCCTCTTTAACTGGGTATATTAAATTGAATTTCACCTCACCTCCTCTTAATTGACGCAAACCGGTATTTACATTCAAACACAACTAAAAATGTATGTACTTCAATATCTAAGAATACTTACCAGATATTTGTGGTGTTGGAGTATCAAACCCTTGATCTTGTCTATCGAGCCTTGTCTCACGCTCCCATTTACGTCCAAGTGTGTCTCTGACACCAATATGAAGTTTCCCCAAACCTTCTGTCTCTAATTCAATCCTATCCCCATCCATAATGGGAGTAAGTCCTCTGTGATTCGTCCCTGTCGCTACAACATCACCCGGGTTTAGAGTATGTATAGATGTCACCCATTCAATTACTCTAGGTATCTGATGAGCCATATCGTCTGTATTGAAATTCTGCTTTAAATCGCCATTAATAGAGAGTTTAATATTAAGATTCTGTGGGTTGGCAACCTCATCTGAGGTAACAATAAATGGGCCCATGGGAGCAAAAGTATCCCTTGACTTCATCTGGTAGAAAACGCCGCCTCCGGATCCCAAACCCCTGGCAGACATATCAATAAAATTCATGTATCCGAATATGTAATCAAATGCATCCTCTGCCCGTACCTGTGTGGCAGTTTTACCTATTACTAACGCCATTTCCGCTTCTGGTTCAAATATCGTAGCCGGAGCGTCTGGCAAAACGATTGTTCCTCCGTCAGGAAGTACCGCATTGGGAGATTTATGGAAAGCATTAATTGGAGCAGGGGCATCTCTTGTACCATCCTCCATATAGTTAACCGCCATACATACAATATTGTGAGGATTCGGTGCTGGTGATTTAAAAGAAACTGATGCCAACGGCACGCCTTCTGAAGATTCAACTACATCTTCTATCGCGCTCCTGTAACTTCCAAACGACTCGATAATCCTGTTGAGTAATCCCTGAGGATGGTTATGCTCATTAACTGGAATAGCCTCAGATATATCTACTATCTTGTCGTCTTTCACAACACCCAGAGTAAAATCATTAAAAAATGCCAACTTCATTTCTTGCTCCTAAATTTCCAGATTTAGTCGTAACAGCCATCGGGGTGAATATAGCACCTAATCCACTACAGGTCACCAACCCGCTGTTAAATTAACTAATAGAAGAGGAAATGGCATGCGAAGCAAAGAGAACAATAATCTCTCCATAAATGCTAGTATCCACAAAGAATATCAAGTTACGGACTTGAGGAGAAAAAAATGACCAAAAAAGTATTAATAACAGGAATGAGCGGGTTAATTGGTGGTTTACTTAAAACACATCTCACAGCTAAAGGTGGGTACGAACTTACGGCATTAAACAGAAGCTCTGTGGAAGGTGTAAGAACCTTCCAGTCTGACATCACCGATATAGAGTCAATTTCACCCGCTTTCGACAATCAGGATGTAGTAGTACACCTTGCCGCATACCTCGGTTCACAGGAATGGGAACACCAGCACTCCGTGAACGTTGTAGGCACCTACAACGTTTTTGAGGCGGCCCGGAAGGCAGGCGTAAAGAGAGTGATATTTGCCTCAAGTGGAAGTGCAATAAGGGGATTCGAGAGAGTATCTCCTTATAAGGAAATTGCTGAAGGGACCTACCACAAAGTCCCAAAGGATTTCGAGATGATCACTCACGAACAAGTGCGTCCAGACGCTCTTTATGGTGCAACTAAAGTTTGGGGAGAGGCTCTAGGACGCCATTTCTCAGACGAATACAACCTCTCCGTAATCAGCGTACGTATAGGCATTGTTAAAAAAGAAAATAAACCATTGAGTATGAGAGAGAATGCGAGTTACTTAGGACACGAAGATATATGCAATATGCTCAGACTCTGCATAGACGCCCCCGACACAATTAGATGTGAAACAGTTTTCGCTGTTTCAAACAACAAGTGGAATTACCGTGATCTCACTCACGCAAAAGAAATACTCGGATACAAACCCGTAAATTCTGCAGATGACAACTTTTTTAACCCAGGTGGTTAGCTTAATCTAGAAATGCAACCAACGTAGCCTCAGCAGATAAGAATTAAGCTAGCACCACAAGGAGAAAGAAATGGGTATAGATGTTAATAACTCATCAGCAATAGATATAGGAAAGGCAATCGCGTCAAAAGAGATAACAAGTAGAGAGGCCGTTGAAAAGTGTATTGACAGAATCAACAAAATAAACCCCTCTATAAACGCAGTGGTGCAAGAATGTTTCGAAAGAGCACTCTCTGAAGCTGATTCACTAGATATTGAAATCGCTCAAGGAAAAGTTCGAGGCCCTCTGCATGGAGTTCCTATGACCTTAAAAGACTCCTTGGATACAGAGGGAGTTATTACAACCTGGGCAACTCTGGGGAGACAAAATGAAGTCCCCGAAGTGGACGCAACTTTGGTAACAAGACTTCGTGAAGCCGGGTCAATTTTACTCGGAAAAACTAATACCCCCGAGCTGACTCTTGCCGCTGATACCGACAATTTGGTCTACGGTAGAACCAAAAATCCCTACGACACAAATCTGTCTCCAGGTGGAAGCAGCGGAGGAGCTGCGGCAATCATCGCTACTGGAGGGTCCCCATTTGATATAGGCAGTGATACGGGAGGTAGCATACGCATCCCATCACACAGCTGTGGAATTGCGGGAATCAAGCCAACATCAGGAAGAGTTCCACGTACAGGGCATTGTATTTCTTACGCTCTGGGAGCAACGGAATCACTTACTCAGAATGGTCCTATGGCACGGTATGTTCGGGACCTTGATCCAATCCTAAAAGTTATATCAGGCCCTGACTCCAAGGATCCGTACATAGTACCTATACCCATCGGAGATCCCGGCGAAATAGATATAAAAGGCATAAGAATTGCTTTTCATACTGACAACGGTTTGATGTCACCCACTCAAGAGATTTCAAATGTTGTGAGAAATGTAGCGTCGGCATTACAAGACAGAGGAGCATCGACCGTAGAGATCCTACCAGACCCAATTAGCATGTTGAGACAAATCGATGGAAGAAATGGAACAGGGGACGGAAGAGAATGGGTCAGAAGAATCCTTAAAGATGCAGGAACAAGTCAATTCTCACCATTCATCGAAAACAGGCTAGAAGAAGCACCAGCAATACCAACGTCGGAGTTCACAGAAGTACTTGAGATGGTAGATCACTACAGGAGTGGAATGATCCAATTCATGAAAGACTTCGATGTGATTCTGTGTCCTGCCTCTGCTAAACCCGCAGTGGGACCTGGTGAAAGCTTTCTACCTGAAAACAAGTTTCTTTATTCGTATACGTCAGCCTTTAATGTCACTGGGTGGCCGGCTGGAGTAGTAAGAGGAGGAACATCTTCAAGCAATTTACCCATAGCCGTTCAGGTAGTGGGAAAACCCTGGAGAGAAGACGTTGTCCTATCTGTCTTAGAAACTGTGGAGGAAATCACCGGCGGATGGGTAGCTCCAGCATTATGATGTGAATGATTCTTGAAGCGAAACTTACGCTCGCACTAGAGGAAATTTGCAGATAAAAAATGCACCCACTCTATCACTTGCATACGGAAGTGATAGAGTGGAAAAATACTGATCGAAGAGAATTAGAATCTCTAAAACTCACCCAACGTTCCAAAATATTGAACGAAAGGCAATCAAACTTATGGTTACCCAACGCGGTTAATGTTAGAGAGCCTAAAGTACAAAGACTATAGGTACCTTTGGACATCGGTTGCCACTCTTCACTGGGCTGAATATATGGAGATGGTGATCCTATCGTGGTTCATACTTGAGAAAACTAACTCGCCCTTGATCTTGGGCGTATATGGCGCACTTCGATTCTCAGCAACTTTATTCGCCCCTTTGATAGGCGTACTGGTAGATCGTCTCGAAAAAAGACTGCTAATAATCCTGGTGAGAACTTCATTCCTCTTCAATTCAAGTATAGGTCTGACATTAATATTCTTTGACAATCTAGATAAGTGGGAAATTCTAATACTGGCTGGATTTCTCGGCATATCCAAGACGGCTGAAATGGTAGTCCGTCAGTCAATCCTGCCCGACATAGTTCCCGAAAAAAGCGTACGTAATGGTCTTGCATTGGAAAGGGCAGGGAGTGATTTGACACAAATAGTCAGTCCCATCGCTGGTGGTTACTTACTGAGCTGGGCAGATATGACAATGAGTTATTCGGTAGTGGTTATATTCTATTTACTATCATTCATGCTTTCATTCAGGGTAGGACAAAATCCCCTGATTGCAACCACTAATGCTATCGATAACAAGCGTCCTATGATTTCATCTTTGGTTGAAGCATTGAAACACGTACGAACAGTCCCTGCCCTATCAGGTTTGTTGATAATGGCAGTAATTATTAACCTTACCGCGTACCCACTCTACTTTTCACTTGCTGCTGTTGTCGTGAAGCAAGTGTTTCATACCAGTTCCGAGAGCTTGGGGATAATTCTAGGTACCTATTCGTTAGGAGCGGCAATTGGTTCTATTAGCCTCAGTTCAGGTTTAATTCGGATTAGGGGGGGAA
>ERZ724561.101-NODE-101-length-16987-cov-2.289561_pt1 | contig 16987 bp, 21 predicted proteins | sample MGYA00375855_ERZ724561 | MGnify/ENA primary metagenome ERZ724561 (study PRJEB28725, sample SAMN03264854) | marine sediment metagenome | biome: marine pelagic biome; feature: marine oligotrophic desert; material: ocean water | place: Pacific Ocean:North Pacific... | reverse complement strand
GAATATATCAACCGTTGCAAAAAAAGAGGGTGAGGAATATTTGATAAATGGTCGAAAGATGTTTATCAGTAATGGAGAGAACGGAAATGTATTTGCTCTGATGGCCAAAACTGATCCCCAGGCTGCGCCAGCCCACAAAGGAATAAGTTGCTTCATTTTTGAAAAGCCTGTTGAAGGTTTTAGCGTAGGCCAACACATAGATAAATTGGGATACCGAGGGATAGATACTTGTGAGTTAATATTTGATGATTGCAGAGTAGGTTCAGAAAATCTTGTGGGAGGGGAGGAAGGGAAAGGCTTTCATCATGTAATGGCTGGACTTGAAACAGGAAGAATAAATGTCGCTGCAAGGGCCGTAGGTGTCGCACAGGCTGCTTTTGATGCGGCTATTGAGTATTCCCAGCGGAGAAAGACGTTCGGACGCAATATTTCTGACCACCAGGCTATTCAGATTAAACTCGCTGATATGGCCTCTAAGATTCATGCTGCAAGGCTGATGGTTTTTGACGCCGCAGAGAAAAAAGACTCTGGCGAAAGGAATGATCTTGAAACCGCGATGGCAAAGCTTTTTGCCAGTGAGATGTGCGGAGAAGTAGCAATGGAAGCGATGAGGATACACGGTGGCGTTGGATACACGAAAGCTTTACCGATTGAACGATATTACAGGGATGCTCCGCTCATGATTATCGGTGAGGGCACAAACGAGATTATGAAACTTTTGATAGCTAAACGGCTGCTTCAACAGCATGCTGTCTAACTGACTAATACGGAGATTCTGATGGCTTCTAAAAAAATAATTATTGATTCCAGGGATTCTTTTGGGGGCTGGTTCGAAGATTTTCAGCCCGGTCAGATTTTTAAGCACTGGCCAGGTAAAACTATTACTGAAATGGACAACCATCTTTTTTCTCTCATTACTATGAATGATAACCCTCTTCACACTGATGAAAATTACATGTCAGGTCACCAACATGGGAAAACACTAGTCAATGGGCTGCTTGTCTTGAGTCTTGTGGTTGGAATGAGTGTGAGGCAAACATCCGGAAAAGCAGTTGCCAATCTCGTCTATGAGAATGTCACTCATGATGGTCCCACTTTTCATGGAGATACCATCTATGGGGAGAGCGAAGTACTAGAAATTATTCCATCTAAATCAAGAGAAGACAGAGGGATCGTGTACATCGAGAGTAGGGGAATAAATCAACGAGAAGAGAAAGTACTTACCCTTCGGCGAAGATTTCTTGTCAAGAGAAGCCCGGATTAACTAGCAGACATATGTGAAGACCCATATACACATATGTCCACTAACGGACACCCTGTGCAGTTTGGATCACTTTTGCAGTGGTTTTTACCAAGTACAACCAATAAAGCGTGATACTCCCTCATTTCGTTCAGGCTGCCTTTAAACTCTTTATCGAGCATTTTCTGCCAACTATTATATGATCCGTTGTTGGGAGTTTTTCCCACCCGTTTAAATATTCTTTTAGTATATTCGTCAATAACGAAACATGGCTCATTAAGCGCATATAGCAATATGTCGTCGGCCGTTTCTGGGCCAATTCCCTTCACCCCCAAAAGAATAATTCTTTTTTTATTAGATGGAAGCTTTTTGAGTTTCTCGACGGACCCATCGTATTGTTCATGTATCAGTGTGGCTAGAGAGATTAATGTTTTTGCCTTAACCCTGTGAAAACCCGAAGGGCGGATTAGCGTCGAAAGTTCTGTCTCGGGCATCTGCATGATAGCTTCGATATGGAGGGCATTTTTTTTATTCAATGACGTGATCGATTTTTCGACGTTGGTCCAACTCGTATGTTGGGTTAAAACAGCTCCTACCATTACCTCAAACTCCGTTTCAGCGGGCCACCACAGCTGTGGGCCATATGATTGAAGGAGTCTTTTGTATATAGTTTTCACAATTGCCATGACATATCCGGAGTTTCAGAGAATATGACTAATTTTCAAGATATTTTGATACAAGCGTCAAATTCCGCAAATAGCCACGTTTGCGTAGGTCTGGATCCAGATCCAGAATTAATGCCAGTTTCAGACGTTTATGAATTTTGTATATCTATTATTGATGCGACTGCCGAGTACGCAGCCGCTTTCAAACCGAACCTAGCTTTTTTTGAAGTTCTAGGTGCACCTGGCTTCATATCCATGAAGAAAATTGTGGACTATATACACGTAAATTATCCCAGTAAGATTGTTATTGGGGATGGAAAGAGGGGTGATATAGGTTCGACAAGTGCTAAATATGCAGAAGCCTTGTTTGAAACTTGGGGGTTTGATGCTGCAACTGTGAATGCTTACGGAGGCTATGATTCGATTGTGCCTTTTATAAGCTATGGGGATAAGGGTGTATACGTTTGGTGTAAGTCATCTAACCCAGGAGGGGCCTTATTCCAAGGGGACGAAAAGGCCGAAGGGAATCCAGTATTCAAAAAGATGGCCGCGTTAGCAAATGAATGGAATGAAGGTGGTAACTTGGGACTTGTTGTTGGAGCTACATATCCCTATGAACTTGAAACTGTTAGGCAGTTGGCCCCTTGTGTCCCCATGCTTATACCCGGAGTAGGCTCGCAGGAGGGGAATCTAGAGGAATCTGTTATTTCTGCCATGTCATCCGCATCAGATGCGAATTTTTTGATCAATTCTTCAAGAGGGATCATATACGCTTCAAGGCAAAAGAATACATTCCAGTCTGCAGCAGCTGAGGCAGCCAATACTCTCCGGTCAAATATAGAAAACATCATTGGTATAAATTCAGGGTACTGACGGTTATTAGTCATGGTCCAGAATTTTACGATCGGTGATATCGTCATTATGAAAAAGCCACATCCCTGTGGAACATCTATGTGGGTAGTAGACAGGATAGGGGCTGATATAGGGTTGGGATGTAGTGGTTGCGGCCGGAGATTGGTTATGCCTAGGTCTCAGGTTGAAAAGAGGGCTAAGGAGATCAGATCTCACACAATTGGAGATTAAATAACCTGTAAATCTGACTTCACAGACTGAATTTTGTTGACACAGAAAAGGGCTGAAATTAGAATTGCTGCCCCAATCGGATTGGTACGGTTGGAGCAATCAGCGGAAAGCTGATCAATATGTGGTAAATATATAGGAGGTATGCCCAGATGATGGAGCTGGAGATTGAGAGCATCCGCGTCAGGCAGGAAACTAAGCAAAGAGCGATTGTCCTTCGGGTGAAGGAGTCGGATCTATATCTGCCAATATTTATCGGCCACTTTGAAGTGGAGGCTATACGGCTGAAGCTAATGGATGTAGAGGTTCCTCGTCCGATGACTCATGATTTGCTTGGTTCCGTGATTGGGAACCTTGGGGCGTCAGTTCAACGGATAATAGTATCTGAACTCAAAAATGACACTTTTTTTGCAAAGATAGTTGTCGATTACAACGGAAGCAGTATAGAAATAGATTCTCGCCCCAGTGATGCCTTAGCACTCGCTGTAAGGACCAATGCTCCCATATTCGCAGAGGACGACGTTGTGGAAAGGGCAGGAGTCAGTCTTGATGTTGAATCAGATGAATCTGAGTCAATGGATGCCGAAGAAAGCCAGACCAGTCCCGTGGCGGAGGAAGAGCTAGAAAGATTGTCTGCCTATACGGATTTCATAGATAGTTTGGATCTAGATGATCTTGGCAAGGATGCCTGAATAGCTGGAGAATATTACAATCTGGTTTTTTGAGTAGAGGGTTATTTTGACCATTTTCTGGGCATTGTGATAATCTTAACAACCGTTCAAGGGTGTGGATTGTGACTCCCAAGAAAATGGGAGTAGTCCTTCGTCTCTTAGGCGTTGGCTGGTATGTTGCGATTTGCATAGGTTTAGGGGCTATGTCCGGCTTATGGATTGACAACTACTTCGGATTCGCTCCCGTGGCGACACTTGCTGGTGTGTTTGTAGGGCTTACTGCAGCAGTCACTGGCATGTATAGAATGTTAATGGCAGTGCTCAGATACATTGCTGAGGAAAGTCAGGAAGGAGATCCGTAAATAGTGGCGAAGCTGCTGGGCAGCCCAAAAGCCCTTTCAATCACTATAGTCATCGCTGCTGTTTTTGTAGTCAGCATTCTCGGTGGAGCCCTAGGTAATTCCTTAGGATTCGGATTTCTTTCGAGTTCGTTGCCAGCAATACAACTTCCTGCAGAAATCGTCGTGAAAGGTTTTGATACTCCAATCGGAGATTGGGACCTGATGAACACCATGGTCACAACTTGGCTTGCTATTATTGTCCTAACTTTGGTCGCGATAGTCGTGAGAAGAGGAATAAGTGAGGTTCCAGGTCGCCTGCAGGCGCTTTTTGAACTCATCATGGAATTTTTCCTGAATCTGTGTGAAAGTATCGCCGGTCCTGTAAATGGAAGAAGATTCTTTCCGTTGGTGTTTACAATCTTTATATTCATAGTTGTGGCCAACTGGATGGGTATATTGCCTGGATTTGGGACTGTTGGTCGAGTGGCCGATCCTGCGGAAATTGCACATCACCATGGAGTACATCACTACGCCGATCCAGCCGAACATGATGGTCATCAGTCTGCTTCTGGACATAAGAAAACTTCAGGAAAGCATTCGGGCCATGAAGACGACCATTCTGGACATCTTGACAGTGTGAATCTACATGTTTTCAGTGGGACCGGAGGACTTGCGATATTGCAGCCGGGCTCCCTTAGTGAGGAACTCACTTTTCATGACTATGAAGAAGCTCACGGAGACGTTGGAGACGGTAAAAGAGCAGGCCACCTAGTCCCATTTTTGCGAAGTGCTAACACTGATGTAAACATGACGCTCGCAATGGCGTTGATTGCTATGGTAATGGTCCACTATTGGGGCTTAAGTATATTGGGCTCGATAACGCATCTGGGGAAATTCATTAATTTTAAAGAGGGCCCAATCGGTTTTTTTGTGGGTATCTTGGAGATAATTAGCGAATTTGCCAAGATAATTAGTTTTACGTTTAGGCTTTTTGGAAATATATTTGCCGGGGAAGTACTCCTCATGGCGATGGGCTTTTTACTTCCTATGATCGGAATAATTCCGTTCTTAGGACTGGAGCTCTTTGTCGGGGTAATACAAGCCCTTATATTCTCAATGCTGACCCTGGTATTTGCATCTATGGCAAGTGTGGCACATGGGTCTGAAGAACATCATTAAAATTAGGATACTGGCTTGTATCTTATAGGAAAAATTAGTTAGGTAGTCAACTACCGGAAATACACATTAAGGAGTGTGAGATGGAAGGCGACATCATGAATATAGGAGCTGGTCTTGCAATTGGCCTTGGAGCCATAGGACCTGGCATAGGAATTGGAATGCTCGCGTCAAAGGCGATGGAGGCCTTGGGTAGAAATCCAGAGGCTGGAGGTCAGATTCAGCAGAACATGATCTTAGCGATAGCTTTCACGGAAGCAATAGCAATTTACGAGTTGGTCGTAGCAATTATTATTAAGTTCGTTTAGCACAGGATCCCGTGAGCATAAGGGGATCTTGTGCCCTTATGGAGAGCGGATTTCGATTAGGAGGTCCTCATGGACGCTCTAGGTATAAATTTACCTGGTTTGATAACTCAAATCATTAGTTTTGGCATCCTGTTTTTTATATTGTCTAAACTGCTGTATAAACCGCTTGTCTCTTTGATGGATCAGAGAGCTGCGAAAATACGAGAAGGTCTTGAGGCATCCGACATAGCTAGGGAGCAGGCCGCACGATCTGAGGAAGTTATACAGGAACAACTGGCTGAAGCGCGAGTTGAGGGGCAAAGACTAGTAGTAGAAGCACGTGAAACCGCCGAAAGGTTTAGAGAAGAGGAAATGGCTAAGGTTCGAGATGATATTGAACAAGAAAGAGTCAGGGCCGAGGCCACTATACAACGGGAGCGGGACTCGGCAATCGAAGACCTGAGGAAGGAATTTGCTGGATTGGCAATATCGGCCGCAGAAAAAGTAGTAAGAACTTCGCTTGATGAAGATGGTCATAAAGATCTCATAGAAAGCGTTCTTGAGGAAAGTACTTCGGGTAGTAAGTAATATGGCACGTACTGTTTCAGCAAGAAGATATGCGCAGGCTATTTACCAAATTGCTCTTGAAAAGGGTGATGTTGATAAATGGCTTGACGATTTGTCTCTATTGTCTTAATCGTCAACTGATCAAACTTTTGTTGGATTCGTCGATTCGCCTCAGATAGAGATGGATAAGAAGACAGCAGTGGTAAAAGAATTGTTTGGCGAGACAGTATCTAATCTGGCAGTTAATTTGACATGTGTCTTAGCATCACGGGGAGCCGTATCAAATTTACCCGCGATAACGGATGCCTTTCAGGAATTGGTGGATTCGAATAAAGGGGTAGAAAGGGCTGAAATAACCTCAGCTGTACCACTTAATGACGCACAAATTGCCGCTATCACCAAAGATTTATCGTCGCTGGTAGGTAAAGATATTTCTGTTACAACCCGCACGGATGAGTCTATCATTGGAGGATTTGTTGCCCGAGTCGGGGACAGGCTAATAGATGGGAGCGTAAAAACCCGCTTTGATGACATGAAACGGGAGCTAATAAGAGGGACATAGCAGCCCTGATACCAAAAAATAGAAGAAGTTACTGGACGGTTTATACCGTGAGGAATTGGAGGGTGATATGGCTGTCAGAGGACAGGACATAGCATCGGTTATAAAGAAACAAATCGAAGGTTTCGGCAGCGACTTGGGAATGGTTGATGTTGGGTCCGTGATTGAGGTAGGAGACGGAATAGCTCGAGTTCACGGACTTTCAGGAGTGGCTTATAACGAGCTCGTCGAATTTGAGGGCGGAGTTGCTGGAATTGCTCTAAACCTTGAAGAGGACAGTGTTGGAATTGTCATTCTGGGCGACCCTCTAGGCATCAAGGAGGGTACGGAAGTTCGCGGCACCGGAAGAGTGATGCAGGTTCCTGTTGGTGAGGAACTTTTAGGTAGAGTTGTTGACGGTATAGGATCTCCGATTGACGGTAAAGGTCCAGTCGAGACAAACGAAACCCGTGAGGTAGAAATTGTTGCCCCAAACGTTGCCATTAGGAAATCTGTAGATACACCCGTACAGACAGGCATTAAGGCGATTGATGCCATGATTCCGATAGGTAGGGGACAAAGGGAATTAATTATTGGAGACAGGACAACAGGTAAAACTGCCATATGCGTTGATGCGATCATCAACCAAAAAGGTGGCGACTTGATCTGTATCTACGTTTCTGTTGGACAGAAGGTCGGAAAAGTTGCACAGACTGTCGGTACTCTAGAACAATTTGGTGCGATGGATCACACAATTGTAGTTGCCGCTAACGCATCCGATTCAGCTCCCATGCAATACTTAGCCCCATACACCGGCTGCGCAATGGCCGAATACTTTATGGCTCAAGGCAAGGACGTTTTGATTGCTTATGATGACTTATCAAAGCATGCTTGGGCTTACAGGCAAATGTCACTTCTTCTGAAGCGACCTCCGGGGAGAGAAGCCTATCCAGGAGATGTTTTCTATTTGCACAGTAGATTGCTTGAGAGGGCGGCGCGCCTAGATGATGCCCACGGTGGTGGGTCTGTCACAGCTTTGCCGGTCATTGAGACTCAAGCAGGCGATGTATCTGCATACGTGCCTACCAACGTAATATCAATTACTGATGGTCAAATTTATCTGGAACCTGAACTGTTCAATGCTGGGATCCGACCAGCAGTGAATGCAGGTTTGTCGGTTTCCAGAGTCGGAAGCTCTGCTCAGACCAGGGCTATGCGATCAGTTGCCGGCCGCTTACGGCTTGAGCTGGCGCAATACAGAGAATTGGTGACCTTCGCGCAATTCGGCACGGATGACCTTGATGCGGCGACGAGGCGACAACTGGAAAGAGGACAGAGAGGAGTAGAGATTCTCAAGCAGGGCCAAAATGCCCCTCTACCAGTTGAACAGCAAGTTTCAATCCTATTCGCCTTGAACGAGGGATTCCTAGATGATGTGGAAATAGATTCTGTAATTGGGTGGGAGCAAGCCTTTCACGGGTACATGACTTCCAATCATTCTGACATTCTAAAGAATATAGTTGATGAAGGAGATATTAGTAGCGATACTGAGGAGAGCCTCAAATCTGCAATTGATAACTTCAAAAAAAGTGGTTTGGCAAGTTAAATGGCGAGCGTAAGACAAATCGCGAGGCGTATAAGAAGCGTCGAGAACACAGCGAAGATTACGAAGGCAATGTCTATGATTGCTGCATCGAAACTCCGCCGGACTCAAGACTCCGCAACAAGGGGACGGGCCTATGCAGGAAGTATGGCTCAGATGGTCTCAAATGTGATGTCTCAAAGCGACGATGAAAATGGTTCACAGCCGTTGTCGGAAGAACGGGAAGTGAAGAGTGTCGGGCTGATTTTGATAACCCCTGATAGAGGACTAACCGGGGGCCTTAATTCCAATATTTTAAGAGCAAGTGGCGATTTCATTGGAGAACAATCGGTGCCGGTGAAAGTTGTGGCTTACGGAAAGAAAGGTCGTGATTATTCTCGTAGGAATGGCATAGAAATCATTAATGAGTTTATAGGATTTGGCGATAGGCCATCTAGTGCAGACACGGAACCCGTTTCAAATGCCATGATGAACTGCTTTGAAAACGGAGATGTTGATTCTGTTTTCGTGTCTTATGCCAAATTTGTTAATACCACGTCTCAAAGGCCTGTGGTTGATCAACTTGTGCCCGTGATTCCCGTAGATTTGGCTACTTCCAATACTGGTGGATATATATTTGAGCCTGATGCCAATGCAGTACTCTCGCAGCTATTGCCGCGCTACTTCCAATCTATTGTGCACCAGGCGATCTTAGAAGCTAACGCTAGCGAGCAATCGGCTCGAATGGTGGCAATGAATCAAGCCACCGATAATGCCAACGCGATGGTTGATGATTTGACTTTAGTAATGAACAAACTTAGACAGGAAAGTATTACCAAGGAACTTCTCGACATAGTAGGCGGTGTGTCCGCTGTTGAGAGTTAGTTTTTATTTTGAAGAGACTTTAAATAAGGTCTAGGAGCAGAGAATGGCAACCGGAAAGATTGTTAGAGTTATAGGAACTGTTGTAGATGTGGAGTTTCCACCGGATGGCATGCCATCGGTATTTAATGCTTTGGAGACCTCTATTGGAGACGATAAGTTAGTTCTTGAGGTAGAACAGCATATCGGCAACAACTGGGTCAGATGCTTGGCATTAGGCCCGACGGAAGGTCTTAAGAGGGGGATAGATGCTGTAGATACTGGAGATGCTATATCTGTTCCAGTTGGTGATCCAACACTAGGCAGGCTATTTAATACGCTTGGTGAAACACTTGATGGCCTGGAAGAAATAGACGGGGCAGAGAGTTGGCCTATTCATAGACAACCTCCTACCTTCGAGGACCAGGCTACCGAAGTAGAAGTGCTTGAAACAGGAATCAAAGTTCTTGATTTAGTAACTCCTTTCACGAAGGGGGGTAAGATCGGAGCTTTCGGGGGTGCAGGGGTAGGTAAAACCGTCATCATTCAAGAATTGATAAACAACATTGCTACGGAGCATCAAGGTGTGTCTGTATTCGCGGGTGTTGGAGAAAGATCTCGTGAGGGAAATGATCTTTGGCATGAAATGCAAGAGGCGGGAGTTCTACCTCAAACAGTGTTAGTTTTTGGTCAAATGAATGAACCTCCCGGTATCAGAGCACGCGTGGCTCAAACCGGCCTGACGATGGCTGAATATTTCAAAGAGGAAAGAGGCCAAGACGTACTCTTGTTTGTCGATAACATATATCGATATGTTCTTGCCGGAATGGAGGTTTCCGCCCTACTTGGAAGAATGCCTTCGGCAGTAGGGTATCAACCTACATTGGGGACGGAAATGGGAGCCCTAGAAGAAAGGATCACTTCTTCGAAGAACGGGTCTATAACGTCGGTTCAAGCGATATATGTACCAGCTGATGACTACACGGACCCTGGCATTGTCACAACATTTGGCCATTTGGATGCTGTTATGACTTTGGAAAGGTCTCTAGCGGCTCAGGGACTTTACCCGGCCGTTGACCCATTGACTTCATTCTCAAATATTCTTGAGCCCGCTATTGTCGGACAGGAGCATTATGATGTCGCTACGGGAGTCAGGCAGGTTCTTCAGCGCTACCAGGAATTACAGGACATAATCGCGATCTTGGGAATTGAGGAATTGTCAGATGAAGATAGGTCCACAGTTAACCGTGCCAGAAAGATACAAAGGTTTTTGACTCAACCCTTCAATGTGGCCGAACAGTTCACAGGACAGGCTGGTAAATATGTATCTGTAAGAGACACAGTTTCTGGGTTTAAACAGATATTAGACGGAGAACACGATTCTCTTCCTGAACAGGCTTTTTACATGGTAGGAACGATTGAAGAGGCAGCGGAAAAGGCGGCCGAAATGGCTGAGAGTTAAAGTAGACTTGGTATAGGAAAACGAATTGATTTTAGAAATTGTCACTACAGAAGAAACTGTCTATTCAGGAGAAGTTGATATCGTTATCGCCCCTGGTGTAGAAGGGCAATTAGGGATATTGCCCAGACACGCTCCATTGCTTACCGCTGTTTCTAGTGGAGAAATAATTGCTAGGAATGGGTCATCAGAGGAGAGAATCGCTGTGAGTGGAGGATTCCTAGAGGTATCGAATGACAGGGTTACCATACTGGCCTGAATTGGTTTTTTAGAAGGACTGGGTTTTATAGATTGTCTTTCATGTAAAAAGTCATAGACTGTAGGGACAACACTGGGTCAATATTTCTCATTATTATGTGGGCGGGCACATGTGGGGCAACGGGAGCATAATTCAAGATCCCTTGTATTCCATGTGTGATTAAAGCGTCAACTACCATTTGTGCCTGTATGGCAGGAACGGCCACAATACCAATGGTTATATTTCGCTCTTTGAGAACTTTTGGCAGGCTTTCCATGCTATTTACAGAAATGTTGCCTAGCATTGTGGCATGACGTTTGCTATCACTGTCGAAGGCGGCAACAATTTCAAAACCTTCTGGGGAGAATCCAGGGTAATTTATTATCGCTCGTCCTAATCTTCCAACGCCTATTAAGCAAGCTCGCCATCCACGGTTAATTCCAAGTATTTGTCTCAGTTCATCTAGAAGAAAGGTTATGTTATATCCTCGGCCCTGTTTGCCAAATCTGCCGAAATAACTAAGATCTTTTCTGATTTGGGCAGGGGTCATTTGTAGTAAATCTCCCAGTTGTTGGGAACTTATTACATCAATACCGTCTTCAATTAGTTGATTTAAAACGCGGGCATATATTGGAAGTCTGAGTACAACAACTTCCGGTACTTCTGAATGAATTGTCTGCGTGCTTTTGAGCATATTTATGAATACAGATTATGGTGTAAAGTACCTAAGATTCATCGCGAGTATAACTGAATATTGCTCCTTTGTGAAAGGATTTACTATCAATGCTAGCTATATGTCTAACTCGTTAATACCCAAAATAAGAATATTTTCTTGACTGAATTTCACGCCTATTGCTAGAATTGCATGGCTTTTTTGGGTCGATTGCGGATTTTTGATCAATCACAAAAAGCTGGCTGAGACGTGGTGGCGGTAAAAATTGATCTTTGTTGATCAAGCTTATTTCAAGGCAGCGAGAACGCGGAGGTATTTAATGACCCAAGAAAAGGCAGAGCTTCACAGAGGACTGAGAGAAGTCTACATCGACAGGACGACTTCCAGTTTTATTGATGGCAAAATCGGTAAGCTCTATTATCGTGGGTATAACATTGACGATCTGGCAACAAACTGCTCATTTGAGGAAGTAATCTACCTTGTGATGATCGGGGAGCTTCCGACAGAGAAGCAACTAGCTGATTTCACTGCTGAGCTTAAATCATACATGGAGATTCCAGATCCGATCCTGGATATTATCAAGGCGACAAAAGATGCGCATCCTATGGATGTTCTACGAACTGCTATTTCTGCGATGGCCGCATTTGATCCTGAGGTTGATGACAATTCGGCTGAAGCCACACTCAGGAAAGGTACAAGGCTTACAGCAATAGCTCCTACAATCGTAACTGCGCACGCGAGAATACGGGAAGGTAAGGAACCTGTGAGTCCAGACCCCAAGCTTAGCTTGGCTGCGAACTTTCTTTACATGCTTTTTGGTGAAGTTCCCGATCCAAGAGATGCATCATTAATCGATAAGGACTTTGTGTTACACGCTGAGCATGGATTAAATGCATCTTCTTTTGGTGCAAGAGTCTCAGCCTCCACTCAAGCAGATCTCCACTGTGCGATTACAACAGGTATCGCAGTTTTGAAAGGCCCTTCTCATGGGGGTGCGGCAGAATCAGTAATGACGATGTCACTGGAGATTGGGGAAGAAGACAACGCTGAGAAATATGTAAGGGACACCCTATCCGGGGGCGGAAGGATCATGGGATTTGGTCACCGTGTTTATAGGGCTGTGGATCCAAGATCCTTACATCTACAAGATGACTTAAAGGAATTAGGTGAGAGGAAAGGAGAACCCAAGTGGTATTCCATTCTTCAAAAGGTGGTGGAAGTAATGCAACCCTATGCTCGGAGAGGTATATGTCAGAATGTAGACTTCTTTTCTGGGGCTATGTATTTCCTTCTTGATATTCCTGAAGACTTGTTTATATCGATTTTTGCTATGGGTCGTATTCCGGGCTGGACCGCACAAGTTGTCGAACAATTCGAAAATAATATTCTATTAAGGCCTCGTCTGGAATATGTTGGGGAACTGGATAGAGAATTTGTACCGATAGGGCAGAGGTCCTAAGACTCTCCCGGCTGAATTTTCACGGACGAAAGGAGACATCGTGGTTAAAGAAACAACGGCTGAAGAATGCGTTCATCATTGGGTACTCGATCAACCCAACGGACCAACCAGCAGTGGGAGATGTAAACACTGTGGGACTAAAGAGGAGTTTCGTAACTCTATGCAGGGATCTGGATGGGATCGGAGTGGACAGGCACGGAAAGCTAAGCAGCAAAGTACCTGAACGTCTCAGGGTGGATTTTCAAAAAGGCGCCGATTTTTTATATCGGCGCCTTTTTGGTTTCCAGGCTTCTGTCGGTAGACTTCTGTGACTTTTGATAAAAATAGAGGTAGCGCATACGCTGATATAGTTAATCGCATATGTGAAACTGGACCGATCTCATTCGAAGAATTTATGGAGATTGCTCTTTACTCCAGGAACGGTTACTACTCTGGGCACACATCTTTTGGGACACATGGTGATTTTTATACGAGTCCTTCTTTGCATCCTGTTTTTGGATATTTGTTCGCCGTTCAAATTATCAATATTTGGGAGTCTATGAATCGCCCGAACTCGTTTACGGTTGTTGAAATAGGGGCAGGAGATGGGACTCTTGGCATTGATATTGTTTCAGCGATACGATCTGTAGATGCTTCTATATTAAATTGCATCGAATATATAGCAATTGACAGGGTACCAAGAGGTGCCGTTTCTGGGACGGAGATTATCTCAGGAAACCAGTTAGACCTCCAAATTACAGATTTGGAATCATGCGTGGTTTTATCAAATGAGCTTATTGATGCGCTTCCGGTTGAAATATTGGAAGTTAAAGATAGACGGACAAATTTCGTTATGATAGATGTCGATGAAAATGGAGATTTCAAGGAAAGCTTGATTGAGACCACTATAGATGAGTTTGCGGATGTTGATTTGTCTGCCTTAGAAGGCTACAGAGGGCCTCTGTGTAGGAAATTGGGCGAATGGATTCCGACTGTTATAGATTCTATTCCTAAGGCCGTGTTTATCAATGTTGATTATGGTTATGAGCAAACTGAGTATATGTCTATGCCAAAGTCGAATCGCTTACTCCAGACTTACTACAAACATGTTGATACTTTGAATCCTCTCGACCGTGTCGGTGACCAAGACATCACAGCACACGTAAATTTCACGGCTCTGAGAAAGGTATTTGCTCAAAAAGGAATAAAATCGGTAACAAACATAACTCAGAGAGAATGGTTATTTGGTTTAGGTTATTTGGACGTGCTAGAAAATATGCGATTGTCAGGTGAATTATCTAGAAGGGAAATAAGTCTTGTAGATAGATTGGTAGAGATTGATGGCCTCGGTGGGTTTAGGGTAGAAATATCCCAAAAAGGCCTGGATGAGGCAGAAATTTCCATATTGAGCGATGGCTCTAATTCATATAATTGTTTTAACAAGGTGCCTCCAGTTACACGCAACCATATGGCTTATCATTTTAGGGTTTAGCTAGGTCTTTCTGTGGTTTGTGTGCTTTTATCTGGATTGGCATTTTCTGGCAGTAGTAATGAAACCGGTATGCCCAACCATTCTATGTGCAGGTCTGACACTACGACCACCAACATCCCAGGGTCTTTCCATCAACTCAATGGTGTTAATAAGAGTGAATTCTCCAGTATCTTTTAGAGATTGGACTAAGTCTGATACTTGCATAATGGTGGGTAGGAAAGAAAGGACTATTCCACCAAGTTTTAGACTTTCGTAGACTTTCTGTATTGTGTGCCAAGGCTCCGGCATATCTAAAATGACACAATCTAATTCAGACTGGTAAATATTTTGGACAATATTTTCAGTAAAGAATTGTACATTGGCAGGATGCCTAGCTGCACCTTGCAGATTGGTTTGAGCCATGTCTGACATATCCTGCCGGACATCGTAACTGTAAACATGTCCTGCAGGTCCAACTGCGTCCGACAAGGCGATGGTCAAAGCCCCTGACCCTGAACCAGCTTCCAAAACCCCTGCCCCCGGGAAAAGGTTTCCATAGGTCAAAATAGCGCCTATATCTTTTGGATACACTACTGTCGCGATCCGTTTCATGTTCAGCATGTATTCATATTTGGTGGGCCTGAATGCAACCATCCAATGGCCTGTTTTTGTTCGAAACCACGTTCCTTCTTCAAGTCCGCAGAAGTCTTCGTGATCTAAATTGCCAATGTGTGACTCGAAAGATCCATCTTTTTCCAAGACGAACATGTACTGCCTCTCCCGCCGATCAAACAGTATTACCGAGTCTCCAAACTGAAAAGTGTTATTTTCGCTCATATATAGAAAACTTCACTGACATATTTTTGGCACCTAAAGATTTTTTACCACGGACAAAATGTCTTGTGGGTCCAAATCTGTGGCGGCCTTATATGTTTGTGAAAATTGAACTACACCACTTTTGTCTATCACGACTATCGCACGTAAAGGGGTACCGTTCTGATCATTGAAGACCCCGTAAGCCTTAGAAATTTCTCCGTGTGGATAAAAGTCTGCCAAAATTGGGTAGGGTATTCCACCTAATGAAGATGAGAACGCCTTTTGGGATGGACGTGAGTCACAGCTGATCCCCAGAACCTGGGTATCTGTTTCTTCAAATGCCTCGTTGTGCACTCGGAATGAAGAAACTTGGTGTGTTCAACCACCTGTGAATGAATAAATGTGGAATGAAAGTACCACATTTTTTTTGCCCTGGAAATCACTTAATGTGATTGGCGCTCCTTCGTTTGCCGGTAAAGTAAAATTTGGTCCCATCGCTCCTATTTCGGTCAACGTCAGCCTCCCTTTATCAATTCATTGAAAAATTTCGGATGAAATCTTTGTACCACATAAGTTTACTATGTGAAACCACCGGGGCACCAAGTTTAGAGTCAGAGTGGGAATAGGCGCTGAGGAAAAGATTCCTTATGTAGTGTCTAAATGTGGATTGGTACCGAGGTTTATCCGCTCTTCCAATTTATGTATTCGGAAAATGGTGAATCTGAAGTTCGAAATGACAGACCGAAAGTATTTAAGGTCAGGGATTCATATCCCAAATTCATTTTTAAAGTCTTCCCACACATTTTCGGGGATTTCCTTGGTAGCGCTTTGATATACCTCGTCAAATTCTTTTAGGTTAGCCGGGCCAGTGAGAACAATCCCGTTGCCCTTAACTGGTGCTTGGAGTGCAAACTGTATTGCAAGGTCTCGGATGTTCAAGCCACGCCTATTACACCATTTCCACATTCTGTGTGCAGGAGCCACCACAGATGGATCCAGTCTGCTGCCAATGAGGGATGGAGGTAGGGGTGAAGGTATTTTTTTTTCGACATCTATTTTGGGTTCTGGTCCTGCCAATAATGAGCCTGTTAATGGGCTACCTAAAATGATTCCCACATCATGTTCAAGAGCTAATGGAATTGTTGTATCGGCAAGAGATTGGGAAAGCAGGGAGTAGTCGAAAAAGGATAAAACAATGTCCATTTCGCCTGTTTCGATAGCTCGTTTGTGGAATTCAGGCTGGCGTACTCCAATTCCGATATGTCCGATACGCTTTCTAGCTTTCCAGTCGACCAATACATCCAGGCATTCATTTAATGGCGATTCTATGTCGTATCGGGGGCCATGTATCAGTACTGAATCCACATAGTCTGTTCTGAGCAGTTTGAAGCTATTTTCTAGACTCCATGTTGTGGCTTCCTTTGAAAAGTCTCGGAGAAACCTTGGATGAGAACCTACTTTGGTTTGAAGATACACCTTTTCTCTCCAGCCGCCAGTTAATGCCACTCCGACACGGGACTCGCTTACGCCATATTCTGGTGAAGTATCGACAAAATTGATTCCTCGTTCAATGGCTTCGTGGATGGTTTCCACGGCCTCACTATCTGGGCGATCAGGATCTCCCAGATACCCACCTCCAAGTCCGAGCGCTTTAGGTCTCATCTCAGTGCGACCTAATCGTCTGATTTCCAGATCGACCATTTTTCACTCCTTTAGGCCAACGACCCCGTTGCTTCCTAATTCAGTGTTTGCCTCTGGGTGTCTGGGAGGTTGTTGGGGATTTTCTGGAGCCAACGGGCGGATTTGAACCGCCGACCTGCTGTTTACGAAACAGCTGCTCTGCCACTGAGCTACGTTGGCCAAAAGTTAGGATTTGTAGCCTAG
>ERZ724561.100-NODE-100-length-17065-cov-2.822352_pt1 | contig 17065 bp, 14 predicted proteins | sample MGYA00375855_ERZ724561 | MGnify/ENA primary metagenome ERZ724561 (study PRJEB28725, sample SAMN03264854) | marine sediment metagenome | biome: marine pelagic biome; feature: marine oligotrophic desert; material: ocean water | place: Pacific Ocean:North Pacific... | reverse complement strand
AGTAAAGACTGCCAATCGTTCGTATTGTCTGACTATTTTAAATAGTGGAATAATTTAATTACTCCCTAACTCTAATCTCGGTCTTTTTTCAGGACTGAAAGTTTTATTCCATCCGTATCTTTTACTATTACGAAATCTCCAATATCTGGTGAGGGACGATCATCTTGCATTTCTGCGCTCCATAAATCGGACCCCACCTGCACCGTTCCTAAAGGGCGCAGGGGAGTTCTAACTATACCAACCGACCCGATAAGTTCGGAAGTATGTGAAGACATACTTTTACCAACGGCTTCCGAAAGAGCTTTTAATGTGAGTATTATTGAGCCGGTTAAGATTGTGCCTACTATTCCTATTAGCCATATATTCACCCCGAAAATGCCGCGTTCAAAGCCAGGCATAGTGGTATTTCCAAAAAGTAGAAAAGATCCAATGACAAAACATATTATCCCCCCGGCCACGTACAATCCGAGTCCAGGTGCTTGTGTTTCTATAAAGAAAAGTACAAAAGCCCCAAATACTAGGGCTACAGCCAACCAGTTTACAGGAAGCTGTCCCATACCAGCGAAAGCTAAAGATATTGCTAATATCCCAATGAATGCCCCAATCAGAATACCTGGCTGAATAAACTCAAGTGTTAAGGCTATGCTGCCTATGGTTAAGAGTACAAATGTTATGTTGGGGTCGCCCACGGCATCCAGAAATTTCTCTAGCATCGTTCTTTTAAAAATTTGTATTTCCACGTCAGCTGTATCCATAGTTAGATTGCCAGATGGTGTTGAAACTGTGAATCCGTCAATTTCCTCTAACAAAGAGGTATGATTTTTTGAAACAATATCTATTATTCCCAATTCCATAGCTTCTGAGGATGTATAAGACCTAGCCTCTGTTACTGTTAATTCGAGTTCTTTGGAAGGCCTGTCCCTTTGTTCTGAAATAGATCTAAGGAGTGCGGTAGCGTCTTGAGACACCTTATTTTTGATAGTTTCTCCCAGTTCTTCTCCCGATGCACCTACAGGGGTAGCAGCACCGATGTTGGTCGTGGGAGCCATCGCAGCTATGTGAGATGCAGCCACTATGAATGTGCCTGCCGATCCGGCCCGGGCGCCTGAAGGGGATACAAATGTGATTACTGGAACTTCTGATGACAAGATATCAGATACTATTTCTCGTGTAGGTTCTAGCATACCGCCAGGGGTATTAAGCTCTATGAGAATCGCCGAAACTTTGGTAGAAGCTTCAGCATCATTAATCATACGTTCGAGGTGGGAAGCTGTGGAAGGTTGAATGGCACCTCTGATTTCTGTCTTATATACGAACTTTGAATCTATATCTGAGGCAAAAGCTGTAGCAATCATCTGAACAGTCAGTATGAGAATGGAAGATAAAATTGCTATTCGCAAAGTTCGCAAGGTACTACTTTTCAATAGGGTTCCTTTTAAGGGCCTGCTAACTTTCGAGATTCTATCAGTCTTTGGCGAACTATCTCATAATACCGAGATAAACTTCTTATATTGCTTACTTAGCTAACTACATTAATCTGACGTCGTTCCAACAGATTCAGTCATCACTTGGATTCACTACTCCTGTTACCATAAAACATCAAACTCGAGAATGGATTTTCTAAATTAATGGAATTACGGAGAATTGATGGAATACGTAAAATTAGGTGGTTCCGGACTACTTGTTTCTCCGCTTTGTTTGGGGACGATGATGTTCGGAAGTGCAGCAAATGAAGAGGAGTCTATATCAATAACTCATCGTGCTTTGGACGACGGAATTAATTTTTTCGACACGGCAAATGCATATAACAATGGCTTGTCCGAGGAAATACTGGGTAAAGCCTTAGAGGGTCGCCGAAATGAAGCTGTACTAGTTACAAAGGTGAATGCTTCTACCGGGGATGGTCCTAACGATGGGGGTTTGAGTAGATATCACATACTAAACGAGGTGGAGAATAGCCTTCGGAGATTGAAGACCGATCACATAGATATATATATGTTGCATAGGAGGGATTTTACCACCCCAATAGAAGAGTCCTTGGGAGCCATGAATGACCTTGTTAGACAGGGGAAAGTGCGTTATGTAGGCATGTCGAACCATTATTCTTGGCAGGTCAGAGGTGCATTGGACCAGGCAAAATATGAAGGAATATCCCCGGTTGTCTGTATTCAAGATCTTTACAACATAGTAAACAGGGATCTGGAAGTTGACATGTTGCCGTTTTGCCATGAATTTGGAGTAGGAGTGATGGCATATAGCCCTTTAGCAAGAGGCATCCTGACAGGTAAGTATAGGTTGGGTGAGGACGTTCCCATTAATTCAAGGGCAGGAAGAGGAGATAGAAGGATTCTTGAGACGGAGCTAAGAGATGGAAGTATTAAGGTAGCTCAAGAACTTTCAGAACTTTCAGAGGGAATGGGTAAGAAGCTATCACAGTTTGCGCTGAACTGGGTTATATCAAATCCAATAGTTACTTCGGCCATTATTGGCCCGCGAAATTTAGATCAATATGAGGATAATATTGGGGCTTTGGGTTGGGAAATAGAATCATCCATACTTGCCAAATTGGATGAATTAGTGCCTCCAGGAGAGCATACAGGTTACGGATTTAATGATCCTCAGAATCCTGTAAGAGGCAGACCAAGTCGATAAGTGTTTGAGGCAATTAGGCCTAGTAGTACATAGTTATAGATTACGACTTGAATAGTGGAATGCCATAAATAGAGTTATTTGAAAACGGGTGAATTTGACATGCGGTATAGAACACTTGGTAGAACAGGATTAAATGTTTCCCTACTTAGTTTTGGGTCGGGTGGTCCTAGTAAATTGGGACAAAATACGGGCCTTTCTTCAAATGAACAGAACGATCTTATTAGACAGGTGCTGGATCTGGGGATTAATTTTATCGACTCATCCGAAGGTTATGGGGATAGTGAAGAAATATTAGGTAGAGGATTGGAAGGAATCGCGAGAGATTCTTACTTCATTGCTACCAAGGGCATGTGCCGAGATAGACATGGCGAACTGAGAGATCCAAAAAAGTTTTCCGCAGCAATAGATAAGAGTCTTAAAAGACTAGGGACTGACTATATTGATGTTATGCAATTTCATCTTCTAAACATGGATGACTATGATGGCGTGGTCGATACCTTATATCCTGTTATGGAGAAAGCTAGAGAGGAGGGGAAAATTAGGTTCATAGGATTCAGTGAGCAATACAAAATTGAACCTGACCATAGGACTGTGACCCATGCGTTGAAAACTCATCCCCATCTTTGGGACACGGTCATGCTTAAATACGGTATTCTGAATCAATATGCGGCAAAGGAGGCTTTACCTCTGGCTCAAGAAAATAATGTAGGCATTATTAATATGGCAGTAATCAGAGAGAAGCTTCCTAAACCAAAATTGCTAGGTGATCAAATCAAAGCATGGAAAAGCGAAGGTCTTATCAGTCACGATGCGTTAGATGACAGCAACCCATTAGGTTGGCTCATTAAAGGTGAGGTACGATCTGTGGTAGACGCGGGCTATATATTTGCTAGCGATCATCCCGGTGTTTCAACTGTTCTCACAGGAACTTCATCGATTTCCCATCTGCAAAACAATGTCAGAGCATTGCAGCTGCTGAATCTTCCAGAGTCAGACACTCAAGCATTGAAGCGGCTCTTCGGCGATATAGCAGTATATATTTAGGTCAGGTTACTTCCAATGTAGGGTTTCTGAGTGGAGCAGCGAATTGGGTTTCATCCAACTCGATGAAGTCTTTTTGGTAGACTTGCACCCTGTACGACTCGTAGTCAGGAATAAACAGTCTGAAATTTTCGTCTACACGTACAGAACGAGGCCTTCTGATATACCTTTCGTCTTCCAGTCGCCCCGATTCCCTAAGTCTGTTTGGTACTGCGTTAGTTAGCATGTAATTACGGGCTACCTTTGAGAGTGTTGCATCTCCTCTGAAACTCCAGACTTGATCTCCATCTTTGTTGAATTGCAGAACTCTATTGTTTCCCCAATCAGCCACATATATATCCCCATGAGAATCAACTGATATACCCGTAGGTCTTTGGAATTCTGAATCACCAGATCCAGTTCTACCAAAAGTATTTTTCAGGTCACCGTCATTGTTGAAAACCTGAACTCTATTGTTTCCCCAATCGGCGACGTACACATCGTCGTTTTCATCTACTTCAATTCCCCAGGGAAGATTCAATTCGCCATCACTACTTCCAAAGTTGCCAAATGATTGGAGGTATTCTCCGTCTATCGTGTAGCGTTGGATTCTGTGGTTTTTGGAATCACAAACAACCAAATTTCCAGATGGATCGAAAGCTATTCCTGTAGGACCATCAAATTGTCCGTCCCCTGAGCCTTGCTCACCAAATTTAGCAATGAAATTACCTTCGTTATCCAGACGAGTAATTCGGTTCGTATATTCATCGCTTACAAACAGGTCTCCGTTAGGGCCAGTTAATATGTTTACAGGCCAAATAAATTGTCCATCCTCTGTTCCATAACTACTGAATCCTTCAAGTTCGTCAGTAAGTTCATCCATATCGTTGACTGACCATATTCTTATGGTAGCAACGCCTTCTGATCTCATTAGAATATATAATTTCTCGTCTTCGCCAAAAGATATATCGGTAGGAAAGTTTGTTACTCTCCTCATTCCCAACGTAGTTAGATATGGGAACCCTGCTCTTAGTATGCCATGTGGTCTGGTCATTGTTTATTCACCTCTTTCAACGTAGTACAGAGTTAAATATAGAAGGGTTTAATCTGTTCAAATTCACCTTTGACTATTGGTTTGGCATCAAGATCGAGCCATTGTTCCAAGACTGTTCCGTATATGCCCCTAAAATCGATGGTGTGTTTCAGATCCTCTCCATGTTCCCAGTCGGATGGGTCCAGAGAAGGATATTCCGAATATAGACCACCTTTGACATTCTTTCCGAATAAGAATGCTCCACCACCTGATCCATGGTCTGTACCACTTCCATTGTCTCTCATACGTCTTCCAAATTCAGTGAAGACTAAGATTGCAACGTTTTCAGATTCATCATGTTGTTCAAGATCATCTAGAAAATCAGAAATCGCACCCGAAAGATCAGCCATTAGTTTTGGATGGCTCGGCATTTCGTTTGCGTGCGTGTCATAACCTCCATGATTAGTGTAAAAAACTCTTGTTCCAAGACCATTCAAATGTATTCTGGCTACATCTTTTAGACTTTTCGCTATCGAGTTATCAGCATATTCCACTGTGGACTGGTAGTTAGAGGCCACGTCTCCGAGCATGTCTGCTCCTTTGAGAACATCCAGTCCTGTCTTCCCTATATATTCGGCGACAACCCCGCTGCCTATGGCTTGGCCATAAATGTCTTTGAAAGCCTGTAGGGCTTTGTCTCTAAGTTGTTCTTTTTCTATTTGATTCATAACCCCATAGCCTTCGAGATCACTTATTGAGGTTACGGGAACTCCTGCTACTGACATTGCTCTCGGTAGGCCCTGGCCGATATTGACACCCGTCAGAACATTCTCGCTTTTGGGATCTAGTTCTCGGATGGCCAGTCCGAGCCAGCCCTCACTTCCGACTCTATCTGGTTCACAGGTGTGCCAAATATCCATGCCTCTAAAATGGGACCTATTTGAGTCCGGGTACCCGATTCCTTGAATTATTGCCATTCGTCCTTCGTCGAAAAGGCGTTTGAAAGGGGACGCGTTCCCGTTAATAGCTAGGGTGTCGTTGATGGGTAAGACATCCTCTTGTTTCATCACTATTTTCTTTCGGGCATCGTAATAGTGTCCATTCGTGAATGGAACGATGGTATTCATAAAATCGTTCCCTCCGGTCATTTGTACTACCACAAGGGTTTTATCCTTAGTCTTTGTTGCCATTGAAATTCCCCTTTTTCTCAAACAGAATTTTTATCTGAGTAGCTCTAGGATATTAAGCAAATTGGTAATCTACACTGGATGCTGCCATCTGTATAAGGTTGTGGACGCCCGCATTTCCTTTTTCATCGCTCAGCGTTTTTGCGTATGTGTTAAGTGATAACAATGTTTTATCACTAACTGTCAGAGCCCCGAGTAGATCTAGGCATCTTCCGACCAGTTGTTCAGGGTTGTCATCCAAGGTACCCGCCTTGGAGAGCATTTCTGCTACACCAGGTTTGTTTGGATCGGAAAATTGTTTCTCGACGAACCCAACCCTTTCACTTAATGTTCCTGAGTCGATCCACTCAAATCCTGTATGCCATCCCTCGACAGTGGGAGGGTTCATTAATCTTTGTCCCATCACTGCAAGAGGCCCCTCTATTGCGGACCCGTTCAAGGTTGTTACGGCGAATTCATGAATTCCGGGTTTTGGCTTGCTGAATTCCCCCGTCTGTCTGATAACACCAACTATGAGTTCTGTGGGACTTTTTACCTTCGGTTTTGCCGAAGATTCCTTGAAAAATTCAGAAGTGAACAATGTTCTCAGCACAACTTTCATATCACCACCGGATTCCATGAATGCTGTAGAGAGTTCCTCGATAGCTTCTGGATTCTTTGGTGGGATGGTCTCCCATGATGGGACTTGCACCTCATCTTCTATGAAGAAGTTGTATAAATGTCTGGACAGGAACCGGGCAGTTGCGGGTTGTTTCACTATGATGTCTATGATGTCATTGCCGTCAAAATTTCCCCGCTGGCCAAGAAATTCCTTTTCCCCGTAGTCGTGATCTTCGGGTAAGAACTGGAACACTGCTTCATGGTGTCCATATGGGTAAAGAGATAATGGCTGCCTAAAAGTCCATCCCGTAAAAGATCTAGAGGCATTCTTGATATCGTCTTCTGTGTAGTTCCCCACACCCATAGAGAATAGTTCGAGTAATTCTCTGCCATAGTTCTCGTTAATTTCGTCTTTATGGTTCTCGTTATTGTCCAGCCAAAATATCATCGCAGGATCTTTAGACAACTCCAGAAGTATTTTTCCGAAATTTGTCATACCCACATTGCGGAAAAGGTTGATTTCGTTGTAGAGGGAGGGGCCATGTTCGCTCTTACCCCATGCGACAGGAAAAATGTGGTGAAGAAATAAGGCCATCTTTTCCTCGAGCGGTCTTTCTGTATTGGCCATTCTGTAAAGCCACTTACCAACGTGAACGGCAACTGGCTCTCCCGTGTAATACCTTTCCACATAAGACATATCGATTTCGTTAAAACGTTCCGGGTTCACAAGGTCTTCTACAATCTCGTCGTATGTTTGCTCTGAGGTTAATCGATCTAACTCAGATGGGGTTGCCCCGAATCCAGCTCTTCTCATTAAATGAGCTACTAATTTCCTGTCAGATTTCATAGTAACTTTCTCCATTAAATAAAGGTGAATTACTTTTGTTGCAACTCTACAATAATCTCACTAAATTATGTACTTGTTCCCTTACTATTACACGAGAAATATCGGAAGGACATAAATTTTATTTTCAAGACAGTTTTGCGATTACCTCTGGGATTCGTTCATCCAACGTGTCAAATCCGACCCAATTCCCATACCTGTCTGTCAATGAGCCAATAACCGACTCAATTGCCTGTTCTGTGTTACGCCCTTCCTGTATAGCTTCCTTACTACTATCGACTAAATCATGTATAAAACTTTTAGCCTCTAGTAGGTCGTCATGGGTACCATTAGGACCATGACCTGACACAAAAATATCTATTGGAAGCTCAGATATTTTGTCATCCGTCTCCGGCCAGTCGGCGGGATAGCTGTCACCTAGATATGGAACTCTTCTGTCCTGTATTACATCGCCGGTAAATAATAATTTCTCGTCGGGAATGTGAATAAAAACGTCACCACTTGTGTGTGCTTTGCCAAAATATAAAAGCTCTAGCTGCCGTCCCCCAATATAAAGGGACATACTGCTATCAAAAGTTAAATTCGGAGGCGTTATGTTCACGATTTTTGCTTCCTCTGCCCAAGGGTCATCGCCTGTGACTATTTTCGATCGCCACTGTTCATTCCACTTGTCGTCCATCATTTCAACATAGCAGTTTTGGTGCCCTATTATGGTTGCATCTGGAAATTCTTCATTTCCCCATGAGTGATCCCAGTGTGCATGTGTGTCTATTACATACTTTACTGGTTTGTCTGTTATGAGTTTTACATCTGAGATTAGGTCTCTTGCAAAGGATGGCATTCTCAGGGAATCTATTATCAAAACTCCCTCGTCACCGACTATTATGCCCGCGTTGGTGAGATTCTCATGTAATCTTGCATAAATACCGGAAGATACTTCAATAATTTCGGTTCCTGGCGTTGAGTTCATTTTTACTCCCTTTAGAATTCTCCAATACTTACTGGATCTTATTGATCACAAAATATGGTCTGCTAGAACCTTTTCATCGAACTCCACGCCTAGTCCAGGCCCTGTTGGTGGGATTATGAACCCATTGTCTAGGACCAATGGCTCTTTGAAAATCGACCTGTGAAGAGGTCCATCATTTGCCTCTTGTACGACGAAATTCGGTGAACAGGTATCTATTTGAATTGCAGCTGCAGCGGCTACAGGGCCACAGTACATGTGAGGTGCTATCAGTGCGTAGTGTGCCTCTGCAATACCCGCAATTTTCTTTGCTTCGGTTATTCCTCCGCATTGCCCTACGTCTAATTGAATAATTTGAGCCGCCTTTTTCTCTAGTAGATTGGCAAATTCATATTTGGTAACGAGTCTTTCACCGCTGGCAATGGGTATAGTTGTATGTGCGGCAACGCGAGCCATTTCATCAATGTTCTCGGGCATAACTGGTTCTTCAAACCAAAAGGGATGATACTGTTCCATGTAGTCGGCAACTCTGATGGCACTGTATGTTGACAACTGTCCATGGGTCCCAATCCCAACCTCAAGATCGTTTCCTACGGCATTCCTAATACTTTCAAATATCTTTCCGCAGTATTCTATTTCCCACAGTGGTATGTCTCGAGGACCACGAGATGGAGGGAATGGATCTATCTTACAAGCGGTATTACCTTCCTCCATGAGTTGTATTGCCACGTCGCCGGCTATTTCTGGATTTTCCATTATCAGGCCCTTATCCGTTCCTGGTGGCATATACGCATATGCCCGGAGTTTTTCATGATATTTACCTCCGAGTAGGTTGTAGATAGGCTGATTGGCTGCCTTTCCAACAATGTCCCACAGAGCCATGTCGATCGCGCTCATTGCTGGCGTGGCGTATAAGCTGGGGTGCCTGAAGTCATGGGCGCCTCCGTACATGTCGTCCCAAATTTTTTCGATTTGAAACGGGTCCTTACCGACGACATATCTGTCCGCCAATTGGTGTATAAGGCTAATATGGGGTTTGATGTGTTCAGGGTCTGTATAGTTGCCTACCACTCTCTCCCCGAGCCCGACTATCCCTTCATCGGTAAAAATTTGTAGAAAAAGGAAATATCTGCCCCCAACAAAATGTTTCCTTTCTTTATGCTCTTCATTTCTGACAACCATTGTTTTGACTTCAGTTATTTTCACGATCTGTTTCCTTTTGTCCCCAAAATAGATTTAGCATTATGAGATATTGTGGTCGTTTATGGCTTATTTCTACACGTCGAATCTATTCCATGTCGGTGTGATTAGAACTTCGTTAATAGTGACGTGGGGTGGTTGTTTTGCTATGAAAAGGATCAGTTCTCCAAGATCCTCTGACTGAAGTATTCTTGCCTGGTCTTCTGCGCTTACGGGCACGGGGCGTAGGTCAAGAATAGGAGTAGCTACTTCTCCTGGGCATACTGCAGTTGCTCTAATTCCATTATTCCTCTCCTCTAGGAGCAGACTAGCGGTCATGGCATTCATGGCATGTTTTGCTGAAGTGTAGCCAGGACCAGTTAGCTTCCCAACACTTTTGGCCGCCATAGAGGATATGTTCATAATAAGTCCTCCTCCCTGTTTCCTCATTGTCGGGAGAACGGCTTGGCAACAGTAGAACGCGCCACTTAGGTCTATGTTAATGACACTGTCCCAACCTTCGACGGATATGTTGTTCCAATTGCGGTCACGAACGTTTATGCCAGCACTAAAGACCCCAATATCAATTCTTCCGTATTCCTGTATCACTTTTCCAACCACATCCTCTACTGCCTTGCTGTCAGAAACATCCAGTGGTTGTATTGCGACGTTATCACCAATGTGGTTTGCGACATCTTCCAGAACTTCGCGTCTTCTGCCGGACAGGACAACAGAGCATCCTGCTTCTGCGAGCTTTATAGCAGCGCTTTCACCGATTCCAGTTCCAGCTCCCGTTATCCAAGCAACTTGTCCCTCTAAATCCTGCATGGTTTTCTCCTTTGAAAGTTTGAATTCAACCTATAGTTTTTGTTCTTCGCAGACATCCTGATCAAATAGAATATGCCCGGTGTAGCTGGAGTCCTGCTCGCATACCCACACAGCAGCTTTCCCCATCTCATCAGCCGGTTCGAATTCAAGAGTTGGGTTATCGGGATCATTTTCTGCCCAGATATTTCCCGGTGTACGTATTCGACCCTGTGGTGATAGTACGTTGACCTTTATATTGTCAACTTGAAGCTCACGTGCGAGTCCTTGTGAAAATCGTTCTAAGCCCGACTTGACCATTCCATAAAAGCTGCCCTCTCGTCTCTGTGGCGTGGAATCATAGGGTCCTGGCCCCGGGAATATACCAGCCACTGATGAGACATTTATAATGTCTCCTCTATTGGCGTTTTTTAAATGAGGTAAGGCATATTTCATTAGTAAAAGTGGACCTTTTAGGTCTATTTGCCATATCAGGTCAAGGTGTCGATCCTGAACGCTTTCTAAATTTCCGGGGACTAATATTGCGGCGTTGTTTATGACTATATCCAGTCCTCCGAGTTCATCAACAGCTTGAGATACACCATTTGTGATACTTTCAGGATCACGCATATTCATGACAATTGGCGTCGCAGTTCCCCCATCAGCATTAATTGACTCGGAAACACTGTGAATTGTCCCTGGAAGTCTTTTGTCAGTTACCTCGACTGATCGGGCAGCAATAGCGACTTTTGCACCAGCCTTGGCGAGATGCCGTGCAAGGTACTCTCCAATTCCTCTACTAGAGCCCGTTACTAGAGCGATTCTTCCGTCAAGGCTTCCCATTGTTGACCTTCCTTTTCTTTTTACCTATGGATCGGTAATACTAACGAAATGTCTTTGTGGTGGCTATCTTTTTCATATAAAAGTAAAAATCTGAATTAGGTATTGTGGTGAGGTAATATATCCCGAATATGAAAACAAAATATTTAAAAACCATTGGAATAAAAACTAATCAGCCTGTTGGAAGAGGGTTTCTTTTTCCATATGACGTAACCTTTGATTCGTCAGGGATGATTTACGCACTGAACAGAGGAAGAATAAGTCAAGGGCTCGGTACCAGGATACAGATATTTGATTACGATGAAGAGTGGTATGGGGAATTTGGTGAAGGGCGTGTCACAGGCCCATTAAACTTCCTTATTCCTGTGGCAACGGCTTTCAATTCTAAGGATGAACTTTTTGTAACTGATGAAGGTTCTGGAGAGGTGAAAGTTTTTAATCAAAAAGGTCTGCCGCTGTATCAAGTAGGAGGGGGATCAGGCCCGTGGAGTTGTGACTTGAAAGGTCCGTCTGGCATTGCTTTCGATTCGAACGACAATCTCTACATAACTGAAAGATCTGCCTCTCGCCTGACGAAAATAGATGGCGATGGAAACGTAATTTTCAGGGTAGGCGAGCCTGGTGATGGTGAATTGCAGTTCAATATGCCTTGGGGAGTGGTAACGGACGGGAAGGGCTATGTATATGTGGCGGACTGGAGAAACGATAGGATTCAGAAACTAGACCCTGATGGGAATTTTGTTACATCGTTTGGGCAGTCTGGTAACTCTGAAGGCCAATTTAACAGACCTTCTTCGGTGGCCGTAGATAGTCAGGGAAATATGTATGTGACTGACTGGGGGAATGAAAGAGTTCAAGTGCTTAACTCAGAAGGAAGGTTTTTACATGTTGTTGAGGGTCAAGCTACTCTTTCTAAATGGGCAGAGCAGTGGTTAGAAGTAAACCAAGATGAATATTCTGCCAGACGGTCATCGAATCTTTCAATCTTGGATCTGCCTGCACATCTACAAACCCCTTACCAGGTTGGTTCGCAGACCGAACACTTATTTTGGGGTCCGGTCTCGGCTAAGATAGATGCGTTCGACAGGCTCTTTATAACCGAACACAGTCGTGCTCGTATTCAAGTCTTCGATATATCAGGTAACAGCGATTAATTTACAGGGGATAAATAATGACTACTGTTCGAGAAAACTTAAAAGTTACCCCTAAATATAGGGAGATATCCCACCTTTTGAGGCGTGCCGGATTTGGTGCCACGCCTGGCGAGATGGATCGTTACATTGAGATGGATTATTCAGAGGTGGTTGACGAACTTCTTAATGCACCAGGGACCTCTACGATGCCGGACGATGTGATATTTAGAATGTTCCCTGAGTATCACGCTTCCCTTGGCGTCGACGCCTGCGCTAATTGGGCTTATAGGATGGTCTCGACAGATAGTCCTTTGGAAGAGAAGATAACCCTTTTCTGGCATGGAATATTTGCTACTGGCAATGACAAGCTAAACAATCCACTTGTTTTACTGAATCAGATTGATACATTTAGAAGAAATGGAATGGGTAGATTTGACGATATACTCCTCGATCTTTCTAGAGATCCTGCTATGTTGATTTGGCTGGACAACCAAACTAATCATAAAGATTCGATTAACGAGAACTATGGACGGGAAATCCTAGAATTATTCTCGATGGGAGTTGGGAATTATACTGAAGATGACATCAAGGAATGTGCCAGAGCTTTTACTGGGTGGTCTGTTAAAAATGCAGAATATATGGCCTTGATGGGACAGAAAGATTCTATATGGCCTTATAGCAGAATTTCATGGCATTACGAGTACCGACAGAATGATCATGACGATACTGAAAAGACTTTCTTAGGAGAAAAGGGAAAGTTCGACGGGGAAGACATTATTGAGATTATTTGCCGACAAGAATCGACTGCAAGATTTATATCTCGGCATTTATATAATTTCTTCGTAGAAGACGAGGTCCAAGTTCCTTCGTGGCAAGATGTTCCTCCAAAGAATCCTAAGGCTATAGGCATCTTGACGGATGCATATTTTGAACATGGGCATGATTTGAAAAAGGTGTTGAAGGAACTTTTTGAATCTGATTTTTTTAAAGAGTCTGAATATATAAAAGTTAAAGGCCCTGCGGAGATGGTTATCAATGTCCTCAGATTGTCAGGCGGATTTGAGGAGCCGACACTATCAATGATCCAGGCAGTGGAAGAGGCTGGATATATGGGACAGTTGCTCTTTTATCCTCCATCTGTGGAAGGGTGGCATACCGGTCAGGAATGGATCACAAGTGGATCAGTTCTTGATAGAGTCAATTTTTCTTCAGCTCGTTTAACTGACCTGTCTTCTCCAGGCATCAGAGACATATTGAATAGAATTGGAAATCGTTGTGGGACCAATGCGAAACCAGAGTATGTGATACAAAATTTTCTTGAACTTATGGGAATAATAGAAATTTCGGATGCGACATTTGACCTATTAATGGAGGTGTGTGATGCAAAGGATTCCACCGTCGACACCACTGCAGTGAGTTTTGATGTGACTGCTTCGAATATATTACGTGTTATAGGTGCATCTAAGGAGTTCCATTTGGTGTAATTATTCCATTCATCTGAATACAAACATTGTATTCAATGCTGGATTGGGACAAATCGCCATCAAAGGGGAATTTCGCAATTTCTACCGAATTTTATTGTCAACGGTAATTAGTTTTACGTAAATGAAATATGGTTCTCCTCATGTCCTTGAATCTCTTTTAGTTCACTTTGCATATTTTGAGCTTTTGAGTTTACCTTTCGGTATTCAGCCACATTGTTTTCTCATATAACTATGGACTGGGAGACACAATACGTGTATGTTCGGCGCCTGAAGAAGATCTGATTTAGAAAGTCCTGTGATTTCATTTTTGGAAGGTGAGGAATATGCCAATTGATCGTGAACGAGAGTATTGGAAACCGGGAATGACCTGGGACAAGGCTCTTGGTGATATTGAGTACGTTAGGGAGCTCGCCAGTGAAATGGGAGGGGCTGATCGAATTGAGCGCCAACACAGTGGCGGCCGCTATACCGTCAGAGAAAGAATAGAGAAAATTCTAGACCCTGGTAGTTTTCTTGAAGCGGGACCAATGGTCGGGGCTGCCGAATTCGATGATAGTGGGAATTTGAAGGAATTTACTCCTGGAGCCTATGTGATGGGACTTGGGGAAATAGATGGTCGTCCAGTCGCAATTGGAGGTGACGACTTCACGATTTCAGGTGGAAGCCCACACAACGTTAGAAAAAATTCTCGGCAATTCACACAACCTCTGGCGATTCAGTATGGCATCCCGTATGTGCAACTTGTTGAAGGTGTTGGTCATAGCGCGAAAGCTGATGAAGCAGCTGGGCATATGGGACTACCTGACGGATCTCAGTGGCATGAGGGAGTGGAGCTACTTAAAAAGGTCCCGGTCGCTGCTGGCATCATGGGTTCTGTTGCGGGAGCTCCTGCAGCATATGCTCTGATGTCACATTTTACCGTTATGATCAAGGAACAATCGCAAATATTTCCGTCAGGACCACCTGTGGTTCGTCGCGCCATCGGGGAGACTCTTGATAAAGAGGAACTTGGTGGCTACAAGATGCACGTGCATGACAGTGGTCAGGTCGATAATGTTGCAGATTCAGAGGAAGATGCCTTCGAACAGATCAAAAAATTTATATCTTTTTTGCCCAATACTACGTCTGATATCGCAGAACGCGTAGAGACTGGAGATCCACCAGATAGAAGACCTGAAGAGTTACTAAACATCATCCCTTCTAACCGAAAGCGTTCTTACGATCCACGTAAACTTATTAGCTTGGTCGTCGACAATGGTGATTTTTTTGAGATGAGGAGGCATTGGGCAGGAGCTGTTATTACCGGATTTGCGAGATTAGATGGTTATAGCGTTGGTATCGTCGGAAGTGACCCAAGGTTCCTTGCTGGTGCTATGGATGGCTGGGCGGCTGAAAAATATGCACATTTTCTGGATCTTTGTGATGCCTTTAATTTACCAGTAGTCGTATTCTTGGATATGCCAGGATTTATGTTGGGATCTCATGCGGAAAGAAAGGCAACTATGAGGAGAGGGGTAAGGGCTCTTATTGCTAGCGCCGAAGCCGAAGTTCCAAAGGTGGAATTCAATGTAAGGAAGGCCTACGGAGTTGCTGCCGACGCCATACATAGTCTTGGCCACCCAAACGGACTAAATCTTCGTTATGGTTGGCCAGCAGGCGAATGGGGTGGTATTCCGATAGAAGGAGGCGTCGCTGCAGCCTATAGAAGGGAAATTGAATCTGCGGAAGATCCAGATGCTCATAGAGAGATGATTGAGAATAGGTTATTAAGACTAAGATCCCCATTTAGGGCTGCATACAAAGGCGATGTGGTTGACCTAATAGATCCAAGAGATACTAGGATGTTGGCGTGTAAGTTTGTGAAACTGGCTCAACCTATGCTTGCCAAGCTTTCGCAGAGGCCAAAGAGGGCTGTCAGACCATAATGTTGGGATCTCATCAAGGAAATGGTAATGTACTGCCTCTTAATGGCATAAGAGTTCTAGAAGTATCGGAGGGTGTGGCTGGTCCCTATTGTGGCAGATATTTAGCATCCATGGGGGCTGAAGTTGTCAAGATAGAACGTCCCCCGCACGGCGACTGGTCTAGGGAAATAGGACCATTTATCGAAGGTTTGCCGATTGGCGATAATAGTGCTCTATATTCCTATAACAATCAGGGTAAGAAGTCTGTTTTGCTCGAATGGACATCGAGTGAGGGATTCCAGAAACTCCAGTCGATGGTATCGGAGTTCGATGTTCTATTAGAGGACTGGGACTTGGCCCTTAGGGATGAAATTGGGATCCCAAGCGGGAAATTCATTGATTCCGATCCTCGCCTCATAGAGATTTCAGTGACTCCTTTTGGGCTTTCTGGTCCGTATGCGAGTTGGAAATCTAGCCCAATAGTACAACTGGCCTTAGGTGGGTATCTTTATTTAACAGGTGAAAGGGGTAAGGAACCCTTGATGCTTCCTGGGAGGCAGCCTGACTATTTGACCGGTCTCAATGCCAGCGCTGCAATTCACATAGCTTTGTGGGAGAGAGATAGAAGTGGGTCTGGACAATTTCTTGAAATGTCTATGTTGGAAACACTCGCGACGCTGCATCAATTTACGATGGAAATGACTACATTTGAGGGCGTATTACGGATGAGAAACGGGAATCAGTGGCAGAGAGAGAGCTCTTTTGCATCATATGGGATAACTACTTTGCCTTGTAGCGATGGATATATATGTTTTGGAATCTCAACCGAAGATCAATGGGAGCGTTTATGCGCGATGATAGGAAGGACAGATTTAATAGACGACCCGGACTATGACACCAGAATAAAAAGAGCTGACAATTCAGAGTACTTGGATACACTTGTTACTGAATGGATTGCCGATCGTACCAGGCAAGAAATATTTGTGGAGACCTCGGAAATATGGGGATTGCCGACCGCACCAATTCTCGATATGGCGGAAGTTGTGAAAGATGATCAGTTCCGTTACAGGGAAATTTTTTATGATCAGGATCTCGGTGATTCTCAGGTTGTGACATTCCCTACATATCCCTATATAGCTTCTAAAATGAAGCCGAATATAGGACTTCCACCAAGTCTCGGTGAACATACCGAAGATTTCTTGGCAACTAACTGACTATGGCTAAAGATCTCATTTCCTCTGGAAGCTTGTCCGATATTCGCGTTCTTGATCTAACACGAGTTTGGGCTGGTCCTCTGGCGACCAGGGTTATGGGTGACTTTGGTGCTGACATTATCAAGATAAGCGATCCCCGGGTACAACTCTTGAGCTCAAACGGCCTCAACCACAAACTTAACCGAAACTAAAGGAACATTGGGA
>ERZ724561.99-NODE-99-length-17253-cov-3.121161_pt1 | contig 17253 bp, 16 predicted proteins | sample MGYA00375855_ERZ724561 | MGnify/ENA primary metagenome ERZ724561 (study PRJEB28725, sample SAMN03264854) | marine sediment metagenome | biome: marine pelagic biome; feature: marine oligotrophic desert; material: ocean water | place: Pacific Ocean:North Pacific... | reverse complement strand
CCGAGATCATAAGATGGAGGGTAGATAAGAAGCCAGATGCTATAGCACATAAATTTGGTGATCGTGAAACAACCTACAAACAGTTTGATTCTTATGCCAATCAGATAGCCCAAGGCTTAATAGCTTTAGATTGCGCTCCAGATACAAGAGTTGCTTTTCTAGCAAAAAATTCAGATTACTTTTTTGAATTTTTATACGGAACTCTAAAATCTAGGACAGTAGCAGTAGGGGTTAATTGGCGATTGGCTCCGCCGGAAGTAGCTTTCATTGTTAATGATTCAAAAAGCGAAGTACTTTTTGTTGGTTCAGAGTTTTTTGGATTAATAGAGCAAATAAAGGAAGAACTACCTCACGTTAAGAAAATTATCGCTGTGGGCGATGTTCATGAGGAATGGGAAAATTTTGTAGACTGGAGAGATGCACAAAAGGATGAAGACCCTCTTATTGAGACTTTGCCTGATGATGACGTCATCCAGCTATACACATCAGGGACTACCGGTCATCCGAAAGGAGTCCAATTAACTAATAATAATTTTTCAAGTGCAAACATAATGGCTAAACAAGGCTATTATCGACAGTCATTTCGTGAAGAATCGGTTAATCTTGTTTGTATGCCAGTGTTCCATGTGGCCGGCACTAACATGGGTTTGGCTGGGTATGTATTCGGATGTAAACGCATTATCATTCCAGAAGTTGATCCAACATTAATTTTGGAACTGATTGAAAAAGAAAAAATAGAGAACACGCTTTTTGTACCAGCTGTAATCCTTTTCTTAATTCAACACCCAGAAGTAGAAAACGTTGATTGGTCTTCTTTAAAAACTGTGGTTTATGGTGCTTCACCCATAGCACAAGACACCCTAGAAAAGGCCATACAAATTATGGACTGTGAGTTTTGGCAAGTTTATGGCTTAACAGAAACTAACGGTGCTGTTACTTTTTTATCTCCAGAAGACCATGATCCTTCAAAAAATAAACTTAGGTCTTGTGGAAAACCTGGTTACGGAGCTGAGATCAGAATAGAAGACGAAGATGGAAAAGAGCTAGCTGTTGGAGAAGTTGGAGAGATTGTAATTAAATCCGACAATAACATGAAAGCTTATTGGAATAGACCTGAAGCAACAGCAGAATCTGTTGTTGACGGATGGTTTTACTCAGGCGATGCGGGCTACTTTGATGAAGACGGCTTTTTGTACATCCACGATAGGGTGAAAGATATGATTGTTTCAGGAGGAGAAAATATCTACCCAGCGGAAGTGGAAAATGCATTAATGAGTCACGATGACATTCTTGATGCAGCCGTCGTAGGTATTCCTGATGATAAATGGGGTGAAGCCGTTAAGGGCTTTGTCGTACTTAAGGAAGGGATTGAGTTGAAAGAAGCAGATATCATCTCGTATGCGAGAACTCAAATAGCCGGATATAAATGTCCAAAATCTATTAATTATGTGACTGAACTTCCTCGAAATCCTTCTGGAAAGATTCTTCGAAGGGAAATCAGAGACCCTTTCTGGGAAGGTAAAGAAAGAAAAGTTTCAGGGAATTAAGACAATGGAAAATTTTGAACCCAATAAATTTGAACAGAACACCCATCCTTACACCATAAAGAGGCTCAGTCCTTCAATTGGTGCAGAACTTTTAGATGTAGATTTAAAAAAACCTCTAACTGATTCTTTAAAAGATGAAATTTACCAAGCTCTTTTGGTTTATAAAGTAATCTTCTTTAGGGATCAGGACTTAACCATAGAAGAGCATATGGATTTTGCTAAAAATTTTGGGGAGCTGGAAATCCATCCTTTTGCAAGTAATGATGAGCAATACCCCGAAGTTTTAAAGATTACACATAACGAAAAGAATAAAGGTAGAGAAAATACATGGCATTCTGATGTTACTTGGAGACTTGAACCTTCTTTAGGCTCTATCTTGAGGATGAAGGAATCACCAAAAGTAGGTGGCGATACCTTATTTGCTGATATGTATGCAGCTTATGAAGATTTATCTGATGAAGTGAAAGAAAAACTTGATGGAGCGATAGCAGTACATGATTTTGCAGGTTTTAGAAAAAGGTTAGAAAAAAATGGCGTAAGTGAAGAGGAAATTGAAGCCTTTAATAAAAAATACCCCATGCCTGAGCACCCTGTTATAAGAACTCACCCAGATACAGGGAAGAAGTTAATCTACGTTAACGCAGCTTTTACACAGTACATTAAAGATTGGGATGCCGAAGAATCCTCAAAAATGTTGAGATTTCTTTATTCCAGAGCAGCAACACCAGAATATCAGTGTCGTTTTGTGTGGGAAGACAACTCAATAGCATTTTGGGACAACAGGTCAGTGCAGCATTATGCCTCATCAGATTACTGGCCTCAGGTTAGGAGAGTTGAAAGAGTTACGATCATAGGAGATCGACCCGTATAACAAAACCACAGCCTATACCTCGTGTCTTTCAGGGTATTTTTAAGTAAGTGAATAATTTTTTTATAAATATTATTTTAATTATAGCCATTGGCTTAACGTGGGGAGCTTCCTTTATGTTTACTAAAATTGCTGCCCCTGTAGTAGGCCCTATAGATTTAGTTACTTCAAGGTTAATAATCGCAGCAGCTTTTTTAGCACCAATTTTTTTACGAAAACGCCATTTCCAGGGGTTCAGAAATCAATTAAAGCCACTAATTATTTTTGGAATATTTAATGCTACTTTGCCATTTTTCTTATTTGCTTATGCTGCTTTAGCCTTAAATGCAGGGACACTTTCAGTAATGAATGCCACTTCACCATTATTTGCTTTTGTCATATCTATTCTTTGGTTAAGGTTTGCCTTTAGCTGGATACAGCTAGTGGGTTTAATGATTGGGTTCGTTGGACTAATTGTTTTTGTCGGTTACGAGTCGCTTCAATTTTCTTGGATTCCTTTTATTTGCTGTTTATTAGGTGCCTTTATGTACGGAGCTTGTTCTAATTACCTTTATAAACTTAGTCATATTGATCCTGCCTATCTAGCCACCATGACTTTAATCGTTGGAACTATGATGTTTTTACCCTTTAGTGTTTATGAGGGTGGGGTCAGTTTTGATTTACCCAGAAGGGTATGGATTAGTATTCTCTTATTGGGATTTCTCTGCACAGGCTTAGCTTATGTCGCCTTTGTAATTTTAATAAGAAGGATGGGTCCTGTAGGCGCATCTTCAGTTCTTTTTATAGTTCCAGTTGCCGGAATGGTCTGGGCTAATATATTTTTAAATGAATCAATAACAATCTCTATGCTTTCTGGTTGCTTCCTCATTCTATTGGGGGTAGGCATGACCAATTTTTTTGGACCAGAATTAAAAGAAGATAAATTGTAAATCCTCTAGATTTTATATACATTGAATTCTTCAATTAAGTGGAGAATTAATGTGAGTGAAAGCAGAGATTGGCGTAAGGTCAGAGCAGAAGTTAAAGACTTTGTTGAGAACGAAGTTTATCCGGCTGAAGCAGTATTAAATCAAAGAAGTGAGGAATCAAACCAGAAATTAAAAGAGCTTATGGATAAAGCCAAAGAAAAGAATCTTTGGGCTTTAGGACATCCTGTGGACATAGGGGGACAAGGGATGCCTTTCATGGAGTATGTGTATGTAAATGAAGTTGTAGGACGGTCTTCGCCTGCAATGGTCGCTCTAGGAACTCATTCTTTGCAAGATTCCATTATGTTGAGGGAATTTGCCTCAGACAGATGGAGAGATGCATATTTAGGACCTTTAGTTGCAGGTGAGATATTTCCTAGCTTTGGTATGACAGAACCAGACACTGCCAGTTCGGATCCAACACAACTACAGACGGCTGCTGTATTAGAGGATGGAGAATGGGTAATAAATGGAAGAAAGTGGTTTACCAGTGGGGCAGCAAGGGCAGCTTATACAACAGTTATGGTTCGGACCGAACCAGATACACCGGGTCATGGAGCTTTTAGCATGATAATAGTTCCTACTGATAATCCGGGTTACAAAATAGTAAGAGAAACACCAGTTCTCGGAATTAATGGCGGTCACTACGAAGTTGAATATGACAATGTAAGAGTCCCAGAAGAAAATCTTCTAGGTCCAAGAGGGCATGGTTTTATTATTGCCCAAAGAAGACTTGGTCCAGGAAGAATATTTCATTGCATGCGGTGGTTAGGTCAAGCGCAAAGAGCTTTTGACTTGTTGTGTAGACGATTACACGAACGAAAAACATTTGGCACATCTTTAGCTGAGAAACAGTTAATGCAAAAGTTTGTATTCGATAGTGCTTGTGAGATCCAGGCAAGCAGACAACTAACTTTAGATGCAGCTAAGCGTATTGATCAGGGCGATGATGCAAGAATTGAGATAGGGATGATTAAAGTAGTTGGTGCTGAAATGCTTCACAATGTTATAGATAGAGCCATACAAGCTCATGGTGCCAAAGGCCTAACTGATGATACTCCTTTAAGCTTAATGTATCGTCATGCGAGAGAGGCTAGAATCTATGATGGTCCTGATGAGGTGCACGTTCAGTCTGTAGCGAAAAGAATTCTAAGAAATTATGACAATAATGGAGCTGGTTGGGACTTTGGTGAAAGGGATGCCAGCTTAGAAGAAAAATAAGGAGATAAAGACATGACGGAGAATATAGACCCACTAGCGAATATTTTTAATGAGCGGGTACCCAAAGACATAAATGACTTTAGGAACATTTTAGAAGAAGCAATTGAATCAAATGGAGCAAACAAAAACCTTCCTGATATTGGGAATTATCTTACGGAAGTTGAAATCTCTAAAAAAGAAGATCACTCACTAACTACTGATATTCATATACCTAAAGGCGAAGGACCTTTCCCTATATTGGTTTATTTCCATGGCGGTGGTTGGATTTCAGGTAGTCCTAAATCACATCGGAAAATATGCCATCGATTTGCTGAGGCAGGATTCTTAGTTTTTAATGTTGATTATGCCTTAGCCCCTGAAAACCCTTTTCCACAGGGTTTTGATGAATGTTGTGAATCACTTAGATGGGTTGTAGCTAATGCCGAAAAGTACAACGGAGACTCAAATAAATTGTCAGTGGGAGGCGATTCAGCTGGTGGCAATCTGACTGCTGCATGTGCTGCCTCACTAGCAGATGACAGTGAAGTTGATATAAAGAAAATACTCCTTATCTATGGGGTTTTTGACTTTTCATCTATGGGCCAAACATCTGATAATGCTCTTGACACTCAAGCTTCCGACCTAATGATGGAGATGATGGTGGGCTCTTATCTAGGATCAGAACGAGATGAAGATGTACTTTCTGATCCGAGGGTTAGCCCAATTCATCTCTCAGATAAACTTCCCCCAGCCCATATTCTTTGTGGCACTTTAGATGGACTTATGGCAGGTTCAAAACTTTTAGCCGAGAAATTAAATTCTCAAGGTATAAAAAACGAGGAGTTTTATTATGAAAACATGCCTCATGGTTTTCTTCACTTTGAAGATTTCTTCCCTGAGTCTAGACAGGCCATAGATAGAATGGTCGAATTCTTGAATGGATAATTCTTCTCTAGAAAGTAGATTGATTGATAGTACTCCAGTAGCTACTAAGGATCTGTCTCAAGCTAAAAAAGACCTAGATAAATTTGGTTTTTGTTTAGTTCCTGATGTTCTTACTGGTTCAGATCTTCAAGAAGCAAGACAGAGATTAACTGACCAAGCAGAAGCTGAGGAAGAGCAAGGACTTTCATTTAGAGACGGTGGTCTTGATCAAAATATTTATCTTCCAGGTAACAAAGTGAATAAAGAGGCTTTTACACTAGAAAATGGTGGAATAAACCAGCGCTTATGGATGTTAGCTAACAAAGGTCAATGTTTCAGAGATATGGTAATTCATCCTTATGTGGATGAATTAGTAGGTCATATATTAGGAAACGATTTTATTTTATCCACACACTCGGCAAATATTGCTAAACCTGGCGGAGTAAGGATGGGTTTGCACACAGATCAATGGTGGATGCCACAACCTGTAAAGCCTGGTGAAGATTATATTCGTCCTTCACAAATTTCTCGTAAAGCCTCTGAGTCTTTCTTAAATCCTAATACGGACTTAGGTATCTCTCCACCTGTTGTTGCCAATTGCATGTGGATGCTCTCAGACTTTACTGATACCAATGGAGCTACGGAGATCGTTCCAGGATCACATCTTACGGGAGCTCATCCTAATCAAGAAGATCAAAGTAGCTATCCGATTAAGCAGGCACTAGGTAAAGAGGGCACCTTAATGGTTTTTGAAGGAAGGTTATGGCATGGCACAGGAGCCAACTCAGGCAACACAGACAGATTAGGGGTTTTAACAACTTTTTGCGCTCCTCAATTTAGACAACAAGAAAATCAAACCATAGGTTTAGATAGATCCTTATGGGATTCTTGTTCAGATAAATTAAAAGCCAGACTAGGTTTTAAGGTATGGAATGCCTATGGTCGAATAGAGAGTAGCTTTGAAGAGATGATTGAGCCTGAACCCGATAGAATTGGGGAGCTTAAGCCAAGTAAAGAATAGTCCTATTGGGGTCCTGTATCTTTAATTATTTCTCTGTGTGCACTCCAAGTATTGATAATAGCTTCCGGAGTTCCAATTCCAGCTGATCTTGGGTCACCTGATGGTCCAAACCAATGATTTTGTGGTGCTCCGGTCGTTCTCGCTTTCATTCCAGTATAGGTAGTTCCGTTCACGGTATTAGCCAATATATTTTGTTGAAAAAAAGTATCGTTGCTAACGATAGCCGCTGTTAAGTTTTGAGTTATCTTTTCAAGAACTTCCTTAATTTTATCGACCTCTTTATCTGAATAGGAAACTACAACCTGAAAAGGCCCAAAGACTTCTTTGGTTATTAGTTCAAAGTTATCTGATAAAAGTTCTTGAATGGGAACTTGCACAGCAGTTGGTTGAATAGACCCATAGGCAACAGGTATTGAATGACCACTTAACTCTTCTCCACCAAACAATAACTTTGACCCCTCAATCTTAAGTAAAGAATTAAGGTGGTCTTTTAATTGGGAATTCGACCAAGTCAACACAGGTCCAATGTCCAGATCTTTAAGTTCTCGCTTTGAAGCTAAATCAACTAATCTGGGAATAAGATCTTTCTCCCAGTTTTCATGAATAAATAAAATGCTCTGTGCTGAACATTTCTGCCCTGAAGCGTTATATGCATCTTGATCAGATTGCCAAGCCACATATTCTGACCATTCAGGATCATAATCAGGTCCTATAATTTTCCAATCAAAACCAGCATCTTCTATTCTAATTTTACCTTTAGAATCAACAGCCAATTGATTAGCTACTTCTTTTGAACCAGTAAATTGTAGAAGTCTTATTTTATTTTCACTTTTTTTAACCAATTCACCCATTACTTCGCCTTTGCAATTAATAAAATCAACATCTTCAGCAGGTAAACCACAATGAATTAATAGCCTTAAAAGCTGTTCAAACACAACACTAACTTTTGAGTCCACCTTTACCAAAGGTCTATTCCCCATAAAAAGGGCACCCATCACTTGAAGAGCGGGTATTTCTAATGGAAAGTTAAAAGGCGCAATGATGCACACAGAACCAAAAGGCCATCTATAGCCAGATGATTCCTGTCCTAAATGATCGCCTGGATTAGAAAAACTTCTTGCTAAAAAACGTACATTATCACCTGAGAAATTTTCAAAGAAAACTCTGGTAACTGTTACTTCTCCCAGACATTGAGAGTGGCTTTTGGGCATGACCCTTTGAATCAATTTTGCGAAGTATTCTGCTACTTCATCATCTCTTAATAATTCTGCAGTTTTTGCACATACTTCGCCTAACATCAAATATCTTTCTACATTTTTTAACGGATTGTGTAGACCGCTTTTAGGACAGATGTCTAAGTTATCTATGAATTCTTTGTATTCAAGCGTATCTGGGACATTTAAAAAATCTTCTCCATTCAATGGGTCCGGTATATCTTTTCTAAAAGTTTTAGTTTGAACCCATTTACCTTTAACAAGGTTACAAACTTCACCAGGTGTGTCCTGGTTCATTTCCTTAAAAGGATCCACTGTAAATATTTTTTGTAATTCAGGACTCATTATCTTGAACAAGGTCTTCTTAAATAGACCACACTATTTTTTTCGAAATCATTAGTACCTATTTCTTCAAAACCCATTTTTTGGTGAAAAGCCATTGAGGCTTCATTTGAAGGTCTGGTATTTACTTCACACAGGATGTCTAGGTTATTCTCTTTGCCTTTATCAATAACCGTTGAATAAATTTTTTCAGCTATTCCTTTCCTCCTAAATTTTTCTTGCACAGCAATTCGATCAACATAAAGAAATTCTTGGTAACGGTTTGATATGTATTGATAATTATGAGAGCTGTAAGCTTGTCCTTCCCTCATGCAAAGCACAAAAGCTTTAATTACATCTTCCCATTTATAAACAAAGATATTTTCAGACCAATTAACCCTTGCTCTAAAATCTTCTAATTCAGACAGATCACCAACTTCTGGAATATTTTCTTGGTTGATTGTCTGCATTTCAACAACCTCATTCTCACTAGGTGGTTTAGCGAGACTAAGAATATGCACAGAAAAAACTTTAAAGAACTATTGTTTGGTTAGCTCAAGACCTTCAAGGTTTCCTTTAGATCTCCACTTCTTCATCAAAGCGAAGAACTCTATTGGGCCTCCGCCATACATGTTGTTTTGAGGTTTCTGGTTAATTTTGCCTTCATTGTTGTAATACCCAGGGGTACATTTTTCTTGGAAGTCGGCAGTAATTCTTGCTTTTTCAATTATGGTTTGTACCCATTTATTCTCGGCTTCTTGAGTCGCTTCTATTTTTGCAACTCCTTTCTCTTTTGCTGACTTTAGAATGTAAGCTAAATGAATACTCTGTTCATCAAGTGAATAAGTGTAAGTCGCCGTAAATCCTGATTGAGCTGGTCCAAAGAAGAAACAATTTGGAAATCCTTTTGAATGCATACCATGAAAAGTGGATAGACCTTCTTGCCACTTCTCCGAAACTGATACACCATCTACACCATAAATTTGATAACCAGCACGCCTACTGTAGTCAGTTCCTACTTCAAAACCAGTTGCAAAAATAATACAGTCCACTTCGTACTCTTTGCCTTCAAAAATAATTCCTTTCTCTGAGATTTTACTTAAGCCTTTACCATCCGTGTCTATGAGTTCCACACTAGGAAGATTAAAGGTTTGTAAATACTCATCGTGAAAGCAGGGTCTCTTACAGAACTGGTTGTAGTAGGGCTTTAAAGATTCTGCTGTATCTTTATCTTGAACTACCTCATCAGCTCTAGCTCTTACTTTTTCCATTTTTTGATAGTCTGCCATTTGCATAGCATTCCTTATATCCATATGCGCCATGGCTTTATTTGTCATGAATTGTTTGAAGCCCAGTTTGTACATTTCTGGAGAGACAACCGAAGTTACTGCCCAAGAGAACATTGTTAATTTAGAAGGAGCTTTACTTCTTATACTGCCAAATAAAAGTCTAAAAGCTTCTGTCCAGCCGTCAGAAACCAAATCTTCCTTAATAGGTGCACCGGTCAAGAGCGATTCAAAGTTGTTTCTTCTTTCATTATGCCAACCAGGCTTTTGACTGACTAACCAAGACTCATCCGTTTCTTTGTTATTCCTTATATCTATTGAAGAAGGAGTTCGCTGAAAAACATATAATTTTTCTGCAGCTTCTCCTAGATGCGGGACGCATTGTACCGCCGTAGCTCCAGTCCCTATAACTGCCACTTTTTTATCCTTGAGACGAGATAAGTTCCCAAATGAGGAACCGCCAGTGTATTCATAATCCCATCTGCTGGTATGAAAAGTATGACCTTTAAAATTATTGATTCCTGTGATTGCTGGTAACTTGGGTCTATTCAGAGGTCCATTAGAATGCACTATATATTTTGCACTCATGCGGTCGTTTTGATTTGTATGAACAATCCACCTTTGGGTTTCTTCATCCCACTCAGTTGAAGTTACTTCTGTCTGAAAACATGCATTTTCATAAAGCTTGAATTTTTTTGAAAGTACTTGGCAGTATTCAAGAGTTTCAGGGGCATCTGTGTACTTTTTCTTAGGAACAAATCCAGTTTCTTCTAGTAAAGGAAAATAAACATATGACTCTATATCACAAGATGCACCAGGGTATCTATTCCAGTACCAAGTACCGCCAAAGTCTCCTCCTTTCTCAATGATTCTAAAGTCATCTATTCCTGCTTCTCTTAACCTAGCAGCAGCTAACATTCCTCCAAAGCCGCCGCCTACAATGATCACTTCTACTTCGTCTTCTAAGGGGCTTCTTTCTATCTTTTCATCTGTGTATGGATCTTCAACAAAATAAGAAAATTCTCCTTTTACTTCAAGGTATTGATCATTACCATCTTCTCTAAGCCGCTTGTCTCTTTCTTGAAGATACTTTTCAGCTAAAACGTCTGGATCAAAGCCTAACTCTTCCGTTTGATTATGCTTCCTGTCGATATTTGCTTCACTCATTTTTTGTTTTTAAGGTAGTTGTACAAAGATTTTTGGCATCTTGAGGGTAAAATTTAGTTTATTTTATCGCTGAAATCAATTTAGAATGAAAATCAGTATGTTAAATAAAATACTTATTGATAAATACTCAGAGTATCTTGAATCAATAGATGTTGAGATAAATGGGAACCGTCCGTGGGATATAACTGTGCATAATCCTGATTTGTATAAAAGTATTTTGTTTAACGGTTCTCTCGGTTTTGGTGAAAGTTACATGAAAGGTTGGTTTGATTGTGAGCGTTTAGATCTATTTTTTGAAAAAGTCTTAAAACAAGGTGTATCTACAGAAATTCAAAGTATTCCTCTGTTTTTAGGCCGAGTAAAAAGTAAATTTAGAAATTTACAATCTATTTCAAGAGCCTTTCAAGTCGCTGAACAACATTACGATATTGGTAATGATCTTTTTTCTTTGATGCTTGATAAGACAATGATGTATACATGCGGTTATTGGACAAAGGACGTGAACACATTAGAAGAATCTCAGCTGGCTAAACTAGACCTGGTAGCAAAGAAATTAGACCTTAAACCAGGAATGAAAGTGTTGGATATAGGCTGTGGCTGGGGTGGAGCTGCAAAACATTTTGCAAACAACTATGGTGTTAATGTTGTAGGGATTACAGTTTCAAAAGAACAAATAGCCTATGCAAAAGAAAATTCAGACAACATGGATGTTGATTTTAGATTGATGGACTATCGTGACTTAGATGAAAAATTTGATGCTATATATTCAATTGGTATGTTCGAGGCCGTAGGTTATAAGAACTACAGGGAATTTTTTGAGATTGTTAGAGGTTGCTTAAAAGATAATGGTGCTTTCCTTCTTCATACGATAGGGGGAAATGAATCAACTACAACTACAGATCCTTGGGTACAGAAATATATTTTCCCGAACGGAATGATGCCTTCGGCTGAACAAATCTCAAAAGCAAGTGAGGGCATTTTTATTTTTGATGATTGGCATAACATAGGCCCTCATTACGACAAAACTCTGATGTGTTGGTACGAAAACTTTGTTAATAACTACGAAAATTTGAAGACCAAGTATGATAACGAATTCTATAGAATGTGGACCTTTTGGTTACTTTCGAGTGCAGCTAATTTCAGATCAAGAACTCTTCAATTATGGCAGGTGTTGTTTTCACTGGAAGGTTCTGAAAGGCCAATTCAGACTTACAAATAATCTCATTTTCTAAAAGAGAGGCCAAGGTCTTCAAAGGCTTTCAGAAGAGGGCTTAGGGCAAGACCGTGTACTGTATACGAAGATCCTTTTACTTCAGAAAACAGCTCTGAACCATGAGATTCATATTTATAAGACCCAGCACACTCATAAGGTTCATCTTTTTCAACATAAGACCTAATATCATTTTCTGAAAGATCTTTCATTGTAAGAATTGCCGTATCGCAGAAAGACCATAAAGATTTTCCATTCAAACAGATGGCTATCCCGCTGTACTGGTAATGCGTGGCTCCAGATAATAATTTCAGGCTGTTAACAGCGTTCTCTGCATTTCCAGGTTTATTTAATATCTTATTCTGATAAACACACATTTGATCGGCTCCAAGTACATATTTTTCATAGTGGACTTTGCTAACCTCTTTTGCCTTAGCTAAGGCCAGCTTTATAGCTCTTTCTTCGAAGGGAAGATCTTTATAACTTTCTTTAAGCTCTTCTTCATCAACTTCTGATTTTTGCACCATAAAATTAAAGCCATGATCAGAAAGTATTTGTTTTCTGATCTCAGAACCTGAGGCAAGAATAAAAGATTCGTTAAGTGGCGCGTCTTCTGAAGACAACTTGAAAATTTAATTATTTGCGGAATTTATGAGATTCATAAATTCATTTCTTGTATTTGAATTAGTCCTGAATAAACCTAACATTCGGCTAGTAATGGTGCTGCTTTCAGATTTGTGAGTACCACGAGTAGTCATACACTGATGTTGAGCATCTATTACAACTGCTACTCCTTTTGGTTTAAGGACTTCATTTATAGTGTCAGCTATTTGAGCAGTCATTGTTTCTTGAGTTTGGAGCCGTTTGGCAAATACATCTGCAATTCTAGCTAGTTTACTTATGCCAACTATACGTTTATTAGGGATGTATCCAATATGAGCAATACCAATGAAAGGCACCATGTGATGTTCGCAATGAGATTCAATTGCTATATCTCTAACTATGACCATTTCATCGTAACCTTCAACCTCATCAAAAGTTTTAGACAGAACTTGTTCAGGATCACTGTTATAACCACCAAAGAATTCTTTGTAAGCATTAACTACTCTTTTCGGTGTCTCTATTAAACCCTCTCTATCGGGATTATCTCCAGCCCATTGGATGAGAGTTTTTACAGCTTCCTCTGCTTGTTTTCTAGAAGGCTTTGTTCTTATTTTTGTAACCTTTTTTTGTTGTCCTTTTTTCATTTTTAAAAATATCTAGTTAATTCAGCTCGCATTATACAGATTCAGGTTGATTTGAAGAGTTTTGAGCACTTTTCTTAAGTCTAAGCTGTTCTTGTATTTGAGCATGATACTTTCTGTTTATTCCATACTGATAATAAAAGATAATTGCTATGAACCCCCAAATCATTGCAAAGGGTCCATCAATAATTCCAAGATTAAATAGTAGATCATCAGGTAATTGAGACGGAATAGCATTTTCTGGAAAACCAATGTATTTAAGAGCAAATCCAGCTACTAAGTGGCCAACACCATTGGATGCTTTGCCAAAAAAAGCTCTAGCTGAGTAATAAATACCTTCTTGTCTCATTCCAGTCTTTAGCTCATTTTCATCTGCAACATCAGCTAAAGCTGACATGACACTAATATGCAATATAGAGCCACCAGCAGAAGATATTGATCCCAGGCAAATGATTAATAGAACTAGATTCCAAGAAGAATTATCAGGGGCTAGACCAAGGAGCCTAAGGTTAACAGCTGCAGACCAAAAAAAAGTAAGCAGCAAGCAAGTAGCTACTATGGTCGCTCTTTTATCAAATCTTCTGTGTAATCTAGCAGCTAAAATGAATCCTAAAGCATAACCTATGATGTTACTGATAATTAAAAAACCTATTTGATAAGGAGTTAATTCCCAAAAGAAAGTAACCATATATAGACTCAAGGTTTCATGCGTACCTATAAGAACTGAAAGAAAGAAAAGGCCTAATAAAAGAAATAAATAGTTTTTGTTGGATATTGCACCAACCATATCTTTAAGTAATCTTGCAAAACCTATTTTCTCGCCATCATCTGGCGGCTTTTTAAGGAAAGGTATTTGATCTTTAGTAAACCAGGCTGAAGCTAGAATACAGAAGGCTATTAAAACTGAAGCATAGATGACTATCGGGGTATAAGCATCTATGTTTCTTTGGCCGCCTTCAAATGTATCAAATATGAAGAACCAAACAAAAACATGCATAAATACAACACCAACATATCCAAAAAGCGTGTTGTAGCTCATTACTTTAGACCTTTCATCATAATCATCAGAAAGTTCTGCACCTAAAGCCAAGTGAGGAACTGTGAAAAGAGTTAAGCTCGCCCTAAGTATGACTGTAAAAAATGTATACCAGGCAAATAACTGAAAATCAGTCTCCACAGTATCTGGAGGATTAAATATAAAAAATAATGCAATTAATATGGGGCCAGGAGCAGCAAACATAAAAGGATGCCTCCTGCCATACTTTGATCTGAATCTGTCAGAAATTGAGCCCATAACTGGATCAGTGATGGCATCAAAAACTATAGCAATAAAAACAGCCATTCCTGCTAAATCTGCTGGAAGGCCTAATATTTGGTTGTAAAAGAAAAAAGTAAGTGCATTGAACATCCATAGTGTTCCCGCTTCTCCTGATGCCCCAATGCCAAAAGCTAGCTTGGTACGCATTGATACAGTTTCAGGAGGATGCATTTTATGAATTTCCTTATTAAGACTTCTTTGTACGGTGTTCAGACTTTATTGTCTAGTAAATAACTATTAAAGACCAAGTTACCAACCAAAGCAGCAGAGAAATGAGGACGGCTCCCGAACCCAAATCTTTGGCGTACTTCGTTAAATCATTTTCTTCTAAACTAATTCTATCTAAAGTAGTTTCTAGTGAAGTATTTATCAGCTCTACTAAAAGTATAAAAAGGGTGCTCCCAGATAAAAGAATTATTTCAAGAGCATTGTTCCCAATAAAAAAAGAAGCAGGAATTAGGAAAACAGAAAGAAAAAACTCTACCTTGAAAGCGAATTCTTCTTTTAAAGCTCTATAAATCCCTTGAAAAGAATTAATGAAAGCAGTGTATATTTTTTTAAAAAACATCGAGCACCATCTTATCTTATTTTTCTTTAAGATTTATCTACCATTAATTTTGATCTTTAAGATATGATATTTTACAAAATCAATATGTTTAGATCAGTAATTAAAATCTCCTTATATTTCTGCGTTTTATTTTTGTTTTCGACCCCTGCATTTCCAGATTGGAATCTGGTAAACGAGGAATCTCGGATAAATTTCATTTCAATAAAAGCATCTGATATAGCTGAAATTCATACTTTTAAAGACCTTTCAGGTAGCGTAAAAAATAGTGGCGAAGCTCAAGTTATTATCAATCTTGCTAGTTTAGAAACTTTAATACCTATACGTAATGAAAGAATGGGCAATCTTTTGTTTGAAACTAAACTTTACCCCACAGCTACTTTCAGGCTAGGAGTAGATTTACAAACTATTTTATTAACTGAAGTTGGAAAATCTTTAGATGTTACCTATAGAGGGGTACTAGAGCTTAAAAGCAAACAATTTTTAATACCGATAAAATTAAGTGTGACTAGATTAGGTAATGAGTCCTTTTCAGTTACAAGCTCTGAACCTTTATTATTAAATGCAGATAGATTGGGTCTATCTGGTGGTATCGAGTCTTTACGAGTAATTGCCGGTCTACCAAGTATAAGTAAATCAGTTTCGGTGACCTTTTCATTAATCTTTCGTCAATAGGAGAATTAAAAATGACAGAATTTTCAAATCCAAACTTTTCAATAGATTTAAGTGATCAAGTGGCTTTAGTTACGGGAGCTTCTTCTGGTCTAGGTTATAGATTCGCAAAAGTCTTAGCTAAATGTGGAGCTAAGGTAGCCATTTCGGCCAGGAGAGTTGATAAATTAGAAGAATTAGCTAAAGAAATCAGAGAAGACGGAGGAACTTGTGAACCCATACCAGTTGATATGGTTGATAGAGAGAGCATAAGAAATGCTGTGCAAATGACTGAAGACTCTTTAGGTGTTGTAAATACTTTAATTAATAATGCAGGTATACCTGATGCTCAATGGGCTATCAAACAATCGGATGAGTTAGTTGATAATGTCATTGATACCAACCTAGTAGGTCCATATCTTCTTTCTAATGAAGTGGCTAGAAGACTAATAGATAAAAATCTTCCAGGGAGAATGGTAAATATTTCATCTATGGCAGCATTTAATACTACGCCTCAATCAGCGGCTTCTCTTTATTCAATTACAAAAGCAAGTGTTGTTAGGTTAACTGAAGCTCTAGCTACTGAATGGGCAAGATATAACATAAATGTAAATTGCATAGCTCCAGGTTGTTTCTCTTCTGAAATGTTGGACGGTATGCTGGAGAGAATAGGGGATATCAGTCTAGGATTTCCTAGAAAGAGAATTTGTGATCCTGCGCAAATGGATTCAACCTTGTTATTTCTTGTTTCACCTTCATCCGAGTGCGTAACCGGTACATTCATTAAGATTGATGACGGACAAGGATCCAGGTAATCAACTATTAAAAATTTCTTTCCTTGAAGAAGTTAACAGCAGTATTTGAAAAGAGAGTGTAAGTTAATAAGCTTTCAGTATTATCAGACAAGTCCGGAATATTGTTCTTGCTGCAAATGGTCTTTAGTTCTTCGGCTATCTCCTCTAGCTTCCTCTCATCCTCTTGTTCAGGCGGATCTTCCGAAGCTTTTTTTACAATTTCCTCTTTTACTTTTCCAGGTAATTTACCGTAAGCTCCAAGTACAAGTTTTTTAGTTTCTGAAGTAAGACTTCCGTATTTAGAGTTCTCAGTTACGTTCAATAAAGATTGCGCTCCTATTATTTGAGAAACAGGAGTGACCAAAGGAGGGTAACCAAAATCTTCTCTTACCTTGGCAATTTCGTCTTTTACTTTCTCCAATTTATCTTGTTGATTAATGGTTTTTAATTGCGATTCTAAGTTAGATAACATGCCCCCAGGTACTTGCTTAATTAACATGGTCGAATCTACCCCTTTAAGAGATCCTTCAAATTCGGAATACTTTTCTCTAATAACTCTGAAGTAGTCTGAGATTTCACCCAACAGATTTATATCTAAGCCAAGATCAGCTTCTCGATCAGAAAACATACTAACCAAAGTTTCAGTGGCTGAGTGACCATAAGTCATACTCATGGAGGAAATAGAAGTATCGATATTATCAATTCCCGCTTCAATTGCTTTCAAATTTGAGGCAGTAGACATACCAGTGGTTGCATGACATTGCATATGTATCGGTATGCTTAATTTATCTTTAAGAGCAGTAACCAATTCAATGGCTTCATAAGGTTTAAGGATTCCGCCCATATCTTTGATAGCGAAAGAATCAGCACCTGAATCTTCTACTTTTTTTGCTTAATCCCTGTCTCTTTTCCACATCTCCGAGCCCACGAGACTAGGGCGAACTTCGTATGCCGT
>ERZ724561.94-NODE-94-length-18071-cov-4.890325_pt1 | contig 18071 bp, 13 predicted proteins | sample MGYA00375855_ERZ724561 | MGnify/ENA primary metagenome ERZ724561 (study PRJEB28725, sample SAMN03264854) | marine sediment metagenome | biome: marine pelagic biome; feature: marine oligotrophic desert; material: ocean water | place: Pacific Ocean:North Pacific... | reverse complement strand
AAACTGCCCGAACCACGCGCCATCTGACTCGGAGGGCGTGGTTAGCTCGCCTCCCGCGCTCAACAGATCGATGCCGACCGAGGCGACGCCATGACCATCCACTGCGGTCACGGTCACCTCGACGTTCTGGCCGCGCCTGGCGGTGTCGGGAGAGAAGTCTAACGAGAGCATCCTAGGCGCGGCGTTGGTGATCTCGATCGGCGCCTGCTCCTCGACGGTGACCCAGAAATCCTCGATGCTCAGAGATACGTCGAAAATCCCGTGCTCAAGACCGTCGTAAGTGACCTGAGCGGTCCAGATGTCGTCGTGAATGGTGTGGTCGCCGAGCAGTCCTGAGTCGGAGAGCTCGACCACGCCGAGCCCCAGATCCGACAGGTCGGCGGTGACTTCGGTCACGTCCGTGTCGAAGTCGTACACGAGCACCTCCAAGTGGGCCGAGTCGCCCTCGGTGAGCAGCCTACCCTCGCGGAAGACGACTGAAATCAGTGAGGGGGGCGTGTTCTCCTCCTCGGATATCACCGAGGGTGACAGGACCCTGTCCACCAGCTGGTGCTCAACGAAGGCGAAGCCTTCGACAGAGCCATTGTCGCCCATGTCGAACTCCACCCAGCGATGAATCTCGTTGAGCAGCCCGGCGAGCGGGCCCTCGTTGACGATGCTGCCCGAGGCGTGGCTGCTCTCGCCGTAGTCGCCGAGCCACTCGGCGACCTCGACGGTGTGGCCGTCCATCTCGCCTTCGACTATGGCCATCACCTCGATGCTCAATATCATCGCGTCATTGCCCACTAACGAGAAGCGGTCGCCGGTGACGACGATTTCCGGGGCGGCGCCGGTCTCCCTCGAGATGTGGTTCTCGAACATGACCTCGGCCTCGGGCGCCTCGGCCTGCATGATGATGGGCGAATGCTCGGGGTACTCGTTGTTGACCGTGCCGTTGTCCTCGATGTACTGGTATCGGATGGTGCGGTTGCCCCAGTCCGTCTGAGGAACGGTGAACTCGTAGGTCAGGTTGTGCTCTGCCTCCCACTCCTCGGTGATTGGGCCTATGGGCGTGGCTGAGACGTTGAACCAGAACTCGTTCTCAATCTTGTCGACCTCGAACATCGCACCGGTGGCGTTGGTCTGCGAGCCCGAGTCGACAATCCTCCTGATGAAGCCAAAACTACCCTCGGCGTCGCCATCGTAGGTGCCATCAACTCGTATGGTCTCTGCTACGGTCTCGCCACCTTGGGTCTCAATGTGAATCACTGGGATGGTGCCGTTGACCTCGACCTCGAAGAACTCGTCCTCTATGACGAAACCGAATTCTCCCCCTCCTAGGATTAGGAAGTGCTGCTGCTCCCTCGTGCCGTCCTCCCAGCGCTCCAGTACCCTGAATTCGTCGAGGTCGAAGGAGAAGTGCTCCCCGCCGGCTCCGTAGATTCGCAAAGTGGCGTTGGCCTCAATCTGCAGGTGCTGTAGGCGCCGGCGGTCGTCTTCGTCCCAGGTCTCGTAGTAGAACGACGAGAGTTGTCCGAAGCCTCCTCCGCTGCTGTTGTTGTCCCCTCCGTTGAAGGAGAGCCACCCGGTGCCATCGATGAGGAAGCGCTCAGTCAGCTCGCCTTCGTCCCAAGAGCGTAGGACATAGACATCGTTGACCTGGACATCCACCGAGAAGCCGTCGCTCTCACCGCCCTCCTCCTGCTCGGTGGAGTTTAGGAAGAGTGATCCGTTCCCGCTCATCTCGAAGTCCTGTCGGAGCAGTTCGACGCCGTCGTAAGTCTCGTTGAGCCAGATTCGGTCGAGGTTTAGCTCGAGGAGCATTCCCTCGGTGCCGTTCATCGAATCCAGCGACAGCGTCCCGTTGCCCAACTCGTTGGATTCGAGCGTGCTCCCGGTCCTCTGCTGCCAGCCCCGTCCCTCGAACTCAATCCCGTTACCCTCCTCGGCACCCTCCATGGACCAAGTGGTCTCCCGGGTTATCTCGTGGTCCGCGACCGGCTGGTTCCAGTTCGTAATCGAAAGGTCCCTAGAGCAGGATGCCTCGGCGGTGACCACTGAGATTGACACCGAGTCGCCGAACATAGGCTCGGTGGAGAGCACGATGTCGACCTCTCCCCCGGCGCTCAGCACGGAGGTGTTGGTGGCGTCTGCTATCTGCTCGCCGTCCCTGTGATGCTCGACCTCGACGCTGAGGGCGCTCGGCGAGCTGCCGTTGGTGAACGCGGGGTCGAAAACGATCAGGTAGCGATGCAGGACGTCGTATGTCAGGTTCCATCCGCCATCCCAGTGCTCCTCGACGCCCCAGTCGACCATCACCGTGCAACTGGTCGGCTCATCCCCCTCGCCAACCGCCATCGAGGCAGGTCCGCTGAGAAGAAGAAGTATTAGCACGACGACGGAAGCTCTCACGCGAGGCACGGAACGTGCCTCGACCCAGAGAATATGAACCAATTCCCGTCCTGCTGCTCAGAACAGTGGCTCTTCGTAGTCGTCTTCCTCGCCGGAGCGTTCTCGCCACAGAGAGACGGGGACGTCTTCATAGATGCCGGCGTAGGGGTCCTCGTCCTCACCTGAGTCCACGTCCTCCTCAGACAGGCGAGCCAGTTCCTCGGCGTTGGCCTTGAACTTCCAGTAGTGGATCCTCCACTCTCTGCCGTCCCACAGGGTGGTCTCCTCGGACTCGGTGGTCAGCAGGTCGTAGTCCTGCAGTTGGTAGAACAGGTTGCGGTCGGTAGGCTCAAGCGCGTTGTCGATTATGCGGTTGGAGAAGCCGAAGAAGCCCAGTGCGTGCTCGGCTATGGACTCGGCAACGATGGTCTCCATGTCGATGTCGACTTTGCGGCGTATCGCTTGGGTTAGTTGTGCTAGCGTTAGACCCATCGCGTCCGCCTCCGGTGGCATAATATGGAAGGCCGCGCTATTTCAACAGTCCTTCGACCGGCCTCGATTTTCGCCATTCTGCCTCCGAAGCGGTTAATCTGTTCGCTACTTTCGCGGTGTCGTGGAAGACTCGTCCAGACCGAGGTTTCTAGGGTTGGAGGAGTCCAACTCCGGGCCTTGTGACATAGTTGTACTACCGGTGCCGTTCGAGATGACCACCAGCTGGGGAGAGGGCACCGAGAAGGGCCCGGCCGCTTGCATCAAAGCGAGTTCACAGGTCGAGCTCTACGACCCCCTACTACCCGATGATTTGCCGTGCGGCCTGAGCATCCACACTGCCGAGGCATGGGGCTCCGAGGCGGGCACCCTGCTCGAGCAGTTGGATTCGATTCGCGACTACGCCGCCAAGTGGCTCGACGGGGATCAGTTCCCGGTCGTCCTCGGCGGCGAGCACGGCATCCTGCCTCCACTCATGCAGGCGGCATCGAGTCACCCCGAGATAGAAGGCGACCTAAGCGGCCTGACGCTGGTTCAGGTCGACGCCCACGCCGACCTGAGGGACGATCTCGGGGGGGAGCGTTTCTCGCACGGCACCGCCGTGCGCCGGGCCCTCGATGCCGTTGTCGGGAAGGTGGTGCAGATTGGCACGCGGGCACTGTCCCGCGATGAGGCTGCCTTCGCCGAGGACGACGCGCGGGTGGAGACTTGGTTCGCTCGCGACTTCATGGGGGTGTGTGACGGGGAGGCCGGATGGGCTGCCCTTATGGATAGGATTGACAGCATAGAGGGTCCTGTCTGGCTGACCTTTGATGTCGATGGTCTAGACGGGTCGCTTGTTCCGGACACCGGCACCCCGGTTCCCGGGGGTCTGAGTCACTGGGGTGCGGTTGAGATCCTAGAGCGACTCTTCGCGAGTGGTGCTGAGGTCATAGGAGCGGACGTGAACGAGATTGTACCCGGAGAGGACCGGTTGACTCAGTTCAACGCCGCACTCATCGCCACCAAGATCATGGCCGCTCACATCGCTAGCCATGGTTAGTAGACAATAGGCTCACAGAAAGTGACAACGATTGTACGTGATGGCCCTCTCAGCGGCGCTATGCGCCGCTGGGCAGCAATCATCCTCACATCCCTGATGCTCACTGTACCAGTTGCGCCTGCTGCATCAGCACAGATTGGTCAGCCGGACATCATTCAGGAGCACTGGTACCACTCCTATCTGACGCTAACACTAGATGTTCAAGCGTGGGCTTCTGATTACCCTGAGATTGTCGTGCTGACAGTGGCCGGTGAAACCGAACTGGGTAGGAATCTATGGGTGCTCAAAATCTCTGATTGGGCGCAGAATCTCAAACCGGATGGCACCGAGAAGGAAGTCGTCTACATCGATGGCGGGCACCACGGGAATGAGCATCTAGGAACTGAATTGGCTTTCTTGACCGCTGAATTCTACATTGAGGGTTGGGCTGCAGGGGACCAAGAAGTCATCGATGTCCTTTCGACGACGGAACTGCACATTCTAATCATGCTGAATGCGGATGGCAATGACATCGACACACGCTGGAACATCAATCAGGTGGACTTGAATCGGAACTACGATCATTACTGGAACACATGCCCAACGACCCAACCGGGGAGCAGTGCATTCAGTGAATCCGAGACAGAAGCGAATGCGAACTACATGAACACGATGGTCTCGGACGCCGATCTGTATGTCACGATGCATACTGGGGTGTGGATAATGCTCTACCCCTGGGGCAAATGGCCCCAACAGCCCTCAGACTGGGAGTTATTCCACTTCATCCGAGATGATGTCCATGCGAACATATCGGACATCCCAATTCGAAACGCGAATCAAGGATTGTACCCTAACTGTGGAACCAGTCGCGACTACGGTTACGGCGTCATGGGCTTCCCGACATTCACCTTTGAGACCGATGACGAGCAATTCCTACTAGGATCAGTAGAAGCAATCTCGGACAGATTGGGCGAGGAGCTTGATGTGATGCGCTATCTGATTCAGAATGTATGGTACTGGAGAGCCCGCTTAGTCGTCGAAAGTATAGAAATCGGGGATGGTTTAGTGGATGCCCATGTGGTCAATCTAGGTCGAGCTAGTACCTCGAACGCATCACTCCACTACATGGATTCTAGTGGAGAGTTATTGTGGCAATCCTCAATGTTCGGAATCAATGCAACTAACGAGACCAAAGTCTCTCTCGATGCTAGGAACCTCACACTAGTCGAAGGGGGAACTTGGAGCATCAATTACCAGAAGCGGGTAATCGATGCCTCGATGTGGGTCAACGAATCTGTCGATGAGAGTGTCATTGGGAATAAGGGAGGTGGCTCAGGTCTGCTTCCGGCCCCTTCGATGCTACTTGTTTTCGTCGCCTTCGCTCTAGCGGCGATAAACAGCCGAAATCGCAAGTTTAAGTGATAATTCAGACTATTTGAAATTAAAATGGCCTCTAAACTTGGTTTTTTGAGGGCAATTCTTTGTATATCACTACCGAATCGGAGGGTTCGGCGTGATTATGGAATGGAGCAATGACGAATTCGGAGAAGCTGGAAGCCAACTGCTGCTGCCCCTGTTTGAGGGAACCGGGAAGGCCCCGAACAATGCCCTCTCGGGATTGAGTCGAAGTCAGCGGAGCCTTGTCCGGGAGGCGATATCCTCGGATGACTTCGAGGGCAAGAAGGGCCAGAGGATGGTGGTCTGGACTCCCGGGTGCAGGGTGATTCTGCTAGGGATGGGCGATAAGGGTGAGTTCGGGCACAGGAAGTCTCGGAACATCGGCGCACGGGTGATGTCCTCCCTGTCGAAGAAGAACGGGACTGGGCTGACTGTGCGATTCACCTCGGGCTGGTCGAGCGAGCGCATGCTCGACTTCGCTGAGGGAATGATGCTGCGGGACTACGAGTTCCTAGAGCACCAAGCGGTCGACGACGAGCACGTCTCGGAGCCCTGGTCCGTTGGCTTCCAAGCCAGCCCGCGCCATCAAGAATCGCTCACAGAGGGACTATCGCGAATCCATTCGGTCGTCAGGGGGGTCCATCTGGCTCGCGATCTCGGCAACGAGCCTGCTAACGTGCTGTACCCTATGGAGTACGCCCGCAGGGCGGTCGAATGGTCCGATGGGAAGGAGAACGTCTCCGTCGAGGTCTACGACTGGGACAAGTTGCAGGAGCTAGGGATGGGTGGCCTAATCAACGTCGGCAAGGGCAGTGACAGGAAGCCATGCATGGTGCTGTTCACACTCAATCCCGACGCGGACGAGGGTGTCCAGAGGCCATGCATCGTCGGCAAGGGAATCACGTTTGACACCGGAGGTATCTCGATCAAGCCCTCGGGGGGCATGTGGGACATGAAGTACGACATGTGCGGGGCGGCCACCGTGTTCGGACTGATGGAGGCCCTGCACGCGACCGGTTACGAACGCCGGGTCAACGGAGTCGCCTGCTTGGCAGAGAACATGCCAGGGTCGGGAGCATACCGTCCGGGTGATGTGTTCGAGACCTACTCGGGCAAGACCGTGGAGGTGTTCAGCACCGATGCAGAGGGACGCAATGTACTCGCGGACGGGCTGTGGAAGGCCGGCGAGTTCGACCCTGAGTACATCGTCGACCTCGCTACCCTGACCGGTGCCATCGTGGTTGCCCTAGGGAACCAGATTACCGGCATGTGGGCCAACGACGAGGGGATCGGCAAGCGAGTCAGGAAGGCGGCCAACAGGTCGGGTGAACCGGTCTGGAGGATGCCGCTGAACGCCCAGTTCAGGAAGTACATGACCGATTCCGCATTTGCAGACATCCGCAACGGTTCGATAGGCGGCAAGGCGGGCTCGTCGAACACCGCTGCCTCGTTCCTCGAGTACTTCGTGCCGCACCGCGGCTACGACGAGGATGCGGACAAGATCCCATGGGTGCACCTTGACATTGCTGGAACCGCATGGGGTCCCGGTTCAAAGGCCCGCTCCGAGGGCGCCAACCCGCTGTTCGAATTCGGCGTCTCGGGAGTCCACGTGAGGACCCTGCACCGGCTCATCAACGATGGCTAATCACTCGTCGTCGTCCGAGTCTACTACCTCGAAGTCGGCATCGACGACGTCCTCGTCGCCCTCCTCTGCCTGCTGCTCGGCCATCTCGGCTGCAGCGGCCTCGTAGAGCTTGGTCGAGATGGCGTGCATCTCCTGCTCGACCTCGCCAATCTTGGCTTGGACGGCAGCCTCGTCGAGGTCGTCGACGTCGATTGTGGTCTCGCCGTCGTCCTTGGTAATCATGGCCCTGAGTTGCTCGAGTTTCTCGTGAACCGGTCCCGCATCCATGTCGCTGACCTTCTCGGCGGCGTCCTCCAGCATCCGCTGGGTCTGGTAGACGATGCTGTCAGCGGAGTTGATGAGGTCAATCCCGGCCCTACGCAGTTTGTCCTCCTTGGCGAACTCCTCCGCCTCGGATACCTTCTGCTTAATCTCGTCTTCACTAAGGGAGGTCTGGCTCTCTATCCTAATCGACTGCTCGGCGCCCGTCCCGAGGTCCTTCGCGGAGACGTTGACGATGCCGTTGGCATCGATGTCGAAGGTGACCTCGATCTGCGGGATTCCTCTTGGAGAGGGTGGTATGCCCATCAGGTGGAAGCGTCCTAAGGTGATGTTGTCCTTGGCGAACTCTCGCTCTCCTTGCATCACGTGGACCTCCACGGCGGGCTGGTTGTCAGCAGCCGTGGAGAAGGTCTCCGAGCGGCGTGTCGGAATCGTCGTGTTGCGCTCAATCATCGTCGTCATGACGCCACCCAGCGTCTCTATCCCGAGGGTCAGTGGCGTGACGTCGAGCAGGAGCACGTCGGTGACGCCCTCGTCGCCGACGATGATGCCCGCCTGAAGAGCGGCCCCGATGGCTACAGCCTCGTCGGGGTTGATGCCCTTGAACGGGGGCTTGCCAGTCTCCTTCTCGATGGCATCTTGGACCGCGGGTATGCGAGTGCTGCCGCCTACAAGTAGAATCTTGTCGATGTCCCCCGCCTTGACTCCAGCGTCCTTCATTGACCTGCGCGTAGGCTTCATCGTCCTCTTGATGAGGTCGGCCGTGAGGTCGTCGAACTTGGCTCTCGAGAGAGTCATGTCGAGGTGCTCGGGCTGGCCGTCACGCATGGTGATGAATGGAAGGTTGACCTGCGTCGAGCTGGTGCCCGAGAGCTCAATCTTCGCCTTCTCGGCGGCCTCGCGCAGACGGCTCATGGCCTGCAGGTCGTTGGAGAGGTCGATCCCTGAGGACTTCTTGTACTCCGAGACTATCCAGTCTATCACAGCCTCGTCGAAGTCGTCCCCTCCAAGTCGATTGTCGCCACTGGTCGCCTTGACCTCAATCTGGGGCTGTCCGTCCACTTGGTAGATTTCGAGTATCGAGACGTCGAAGGTGCCACCTCCGAGGTCGAAGACCAGGATGGTCTGGTCCTCATCCTTGTCCACGCCATAGGCGAGGGCGGCCGCAGTGGGCTCGTTGATTATCCTGAGGACTTCCAGGCCTGCGATGCGGCCGGCGTCCTGCGTGGCCTTCCTCTGTGCGTCGGTGAAGTAGGCAGGGCATGTGATGACTGCCTGACTGACTTCCCTGCCGAGGTACTCCTCGGCATCCGACTTCATCTTCTGGAGGACGAATGCGGAGATCTCCTGGGGGGTGTAGTCATCGTCATCGATCTCCTTGCTCCAATCAGTGCCCATCTCCCTCTTGACGGAGAGTACTGTCCTCTCGGAGTTGGTCACCGCTTGGCGCTTCGCGGTGATCCCCACCAGCCTCTCGCCGTCCTTGGCGAAGGCCACTACGCTCGGTGTAGTCCTAGAGCCCTCCGAGTTGGGTATCACCACCGCTTGTCCTCCCTCGAGGGTGGCCACGCAGCTGTTGGTAGTTCCAAGGTCAATTCCGATTACCGGTCCGCTCATTCTATTCCTCCAATGGTTCCGTTCGGCCTTACGCCAGATCGAATGTGATGTCTAGGATGCCGTTGTTGAGGTTCCACTCGCTAATCTGGTCCGCTGCCTCGGGCAAAATGAATCGCTTGAGTGGACGCGACTGTGTCTTCCTCATCAGCTGCAGCACCTCACCGCCGCTGCTGAGCACGAGTTCGATGTCATCGTGCCTGATGTCAAGGAACCTCGAGATGTCTATGGTAGCCGACATCCTGCCGTCAAGCACGTAGACGTCCTCTCCGGGAAGATCGGCGACCTCGGCCTCCTCGGGCTCATCGACCTCGGCCTGTGCCTTCTCAGCCTGATCCTCGACCTCTATGTTGACACCCATCTTCTTGAACAGGTCCGAGAAGCCCCCTGGGGTGTTCATCATCGAATCCATCATGCGACGCAGCTCCTCTGGGTCGACATTGGATTCGACCTTGAACTGTGAGTTGGATATCTTAGTAGGATCGATGCCCATCTGCTCGAACTGCTCGGTGACTCTCTTCATCATCTCCTCGAGTGCCTTCACGTCGATGGGCATGCCCATCTGCTCGAACATCTTAGCCATCTCTGCGAACATGTCGTCCGCCCACTCATCGCGCTCACTATCGTCCATCAGATACCACTACTCAACCTGAGGTTGTATAGTGCGATAGTGCTGCCGTATATGAACCGCACGGTCGCGCACGCGCGCTGGGCGCGCAAGCCGCGCCCACGGGCGGGTTCAAAGCAAGGCTGCCTTACGGCGGCGCAGATGGTCGAGACCGAGCATGACGTCGCCCTGGAAGACACCGACCGCCTGCACGGACGCTCGGCGTTGGTGAACAACGTCAAGGCCGCGACGGCGCTTGCCGGGGCGGTCCGCTCCACCCTCGGTCCGCGCGGCCTCGACAAGATGCTGGTGGAGGATGGTGGTCCCGCGACGGTTACCAACGACGGCGTCACCGTCCTCGAGGCCGCAAAGGTAGAGCACCCCACCGCGAGGCTGCTCATCTCGACCTCGTCGGCCCAAGACAGGGCTGCTCGCGATGGCACGACGACCACTGTCATACTCACCTCTGAACTGTTGCAGAACGCGCTCGAACTGGTCCGTTCGGGCGTGCACCCGTCGATCATCATGAACGGGTACCAGATTGCTCTGGCTGAATCTCTCGATGAGATGGGACGAATCTCTAGAACTCCTCGGGATGACTCGGAACTGCGCGCGGTCGTGGCCACCTCAATCTCTGGCAAGGTCGACTCGGCGGTCGGGAGGCACCTGACGGAGATAGCCATAGAGGCTGCCGAGGAACTGGACGGCGAGGACGGCGGTCATGACCTCGAGAGGATGCGAGTCAAGCGCCTGCTGATCAAGGACGGAGGTACTCTCGACTCCGAGGTCGTGCGCGGCCTGGTCCTGCCCAAGTCGAGGATGGACGTGGCATCGCCCGCGGACGCCGACGGAGGTAGGATAGCTATCATCGACGGCGGTATGGAAAGCCCGGAGCTCGAACTGGATGCATCAATCGAGGTGACCAGTACGGAGGCGCTGAGGGGTTTCCACGAGCGTTCGAGGGAGCGCATGCGAGAGCAGGTCGATCTGCTGGCCTCGCTCGAAATCGACCTGCTGGTGGTGCGAGACGGCATCGCGGAGGATGCGACGACCATGCTAACGGATGCAGGTATCACCTGCTACAGGCGCTACGACCGCGAGGACTTAGAACTGCTGTCAAGAATCACTGGTGCCGCCATGGTGCGCGACGCTAGAAGGGTCAGAGCCGAGGACGTGGGGACTTACACGTCACGCTCGGAGCGTTCCTACTCGGGAGTCAAGCACACCCGCATCGACGGTCCCGAGGGGGGGGCGGTGACTGTCCTGATTAGGGGCTCCTCGCCCTCCGTCAGAGAGGAGGTCAAGCGAGCCTTCGACGACGCGCTCGGAGTTGCCCACAGGTTATCGGGCGACTCGCGTATACTGCCCGGCGGAGGGGGAACTCAGATTCACCTAGCCCGTCACCTGAGGGCCTACGCCCCGAGCCAGTCCGGCCGCGAGCAGTTGGCCATAGAAGCCTTCGCGGCAGCCTTGGAAATCGTGCCGAGGACGCTCGCTGAGAACTCAGGCCTCGACCCCATAGACGAGATACTCGAGCTCTCGGCAGCCCAGGCCGCCGCATCTGAGGGAGGTGCCTGGATCGGGATGGACGTGGTCTCGGGCGACAAGGTGAGGATGGACGAGACAGGGGTGTTCGACCCGCTGTTCGTCGCTCACCATGCCCTGGCAGGGGCCACCGAGGCCGCCAACAGCGTGCTGAGGATAGATGATGTGTTGTGGGCCAAACAGGACGCCCAGACTCCGGACTGGCAGAGCGAGATGGAAGATCAGGACTGATTGCCTAGCCTGTCCAGCATCTCGTCGACCATCTTGCCCAGGTCGTACTCCGCCTGCCATCCCCAGTCCTCGCGGGCCGCCGAGTCATCTACCGCGTCTGGCCACGAGTCGGCGTACTGCTGGCGCTCGTCGGGCTTGAACACACAGGTGAATCCATCCACCCTCTCCGAGATCGCATCAGCCAGCTCACCGGCGGTGAACGACATCCCGGATACGTTGTATCCCCCCCTAGCTGGCCCAATCGATTCCACTGAGGCGTCCATTAACTCCATGGTGGCCCTAATCGCATCGTCGATGTACATCATCGGCAGTTGAGTCTCTGGGGCGACGAAGCACTCGTAGTGGCCCTCGCTGAGCGCGGAGTGGAAGATTTCGACCGCGTAGTCGGTCGTCCCCCCTCCTGCAGGAGACTTCCACGAAACCAGTCCGGGGTAACGGATTCCACGTGCGTCCACGCCGTACTGCTTCCAGTAGTTCAGCGCCATCACCTCCCCAGTCACCTTGGTCCTCCCGTAGGTGGTTGTCGGGTTGAGCGGGGTGACTTGGGGGGCGGTTCGCGGTGAGTCGGGGCCGAACACCGCTATCGAAGACGGCGCGAAGACTCTCAGGCCATGTGCCTTGGCGGTCTCGAGCACGGTTATGGTGCCCCCTACATTGACCCTCTGGCACAGCTCGGGATTCCTCTCTCCGGTCGCCGAGAGAATCGCCGCCAGATGGTAGATTGCACCTATCCCCTCCTCCCTTGCCACCGAGTCCATTGCATCCCCGTCAAGCACGCTAAGAAGTCGGAAGCTGCCGTTCTCCAGCAATGGGTGGTCGGGTACCTCACGGACGTCTGACGCGATCACCTTGTCGGTCCCGTGCCGGTGCCTCAGAGCTTCCACCAAGTCGGTGCCAATCTGACCCAGAGCACCTGTGACCAGGATGTTCTCGCCGGGCGGCTCGGCCATGTGCTCCTATACTCGAGGCGATACTTGAACATGGAGTAACGAAGCCACGATTTCACATAGCCAACCTTGATATGCGAGGCTCAACGGCTTCAAACCCCGTTGATTGCATGAGATATGTCGTGGTCACGGGTGGCGTCCTGTCTGGACTCGGTAAGGGAGTCACTGCTAGCAGCATCGGAGTTCTACTCAAATCCGCTGGACTGCGAGTCACCTCGGTGAAGATAGACCCCTACCTCAACGTCGATGCAGGGACCATGAGCCCGTTCGAGCACGGAGAGGTATTCGTGCTCGATGACGGCGGAGAAGTCGACTTGGACCTAGGCAACTACGAGAGGTTCCTAGACATAGCCCTCTCAAGGGATAACAACATCACCACAGGCAAGGTGTACGCGACGGTGGTAGATCGCGAGCGCCGGGGCGATTACCTCGGCAAGACTGTGCAGGTCATACCCCATATCACCGACGAGATCCAAGACTGGATTGAGAGGGTCGCACACCAGTCCAGCGATGGTAACAACGGCACTCCCGACGCCTGTGTGATAGAGCTCGGAGGGACCGTTGGCGACATCGAGAGCGCGCCGTTCATCGAGGCCCTGAGGCAGTTCCAGTTCCGGGTGGGCAGGGAGAACATCTGCTTCGTCCACGTCAGTCTGGTACCCGTGATGGGGCCGGTGGGCGAGCAGAAGACCAAGCCGACTCAGCACACCGTCAAGGAGTTGCGCGGACTCGGAATCATACCGGACATTCTGGTGTGCAGGTCGGAGAACCCGCTGCATGACGACACCCGCTCGAAACTCGCCGCGTTCTGCCACGTCTCCGAGGAGGCCGTGGTGTCCGCTCACGACGTCTCTAACATCTACCGGGTGCCGCTGATGTTCGACGAGCAAGGCGTTAGCTCGGTGCTGGCAGAGCGCTTCGGCTTCGAGCTGGCAGCCGAGCGTCCCCTGCTCGACGAGTGGACGGCGATGGCCGACCGGGTCGACAACGTCGAGGAGGAGATCCACATCGCGATGGTCGGGAAGTACACCGGCCTGTCGGACTCGTACCTCAGCGTCATCAAGGCGCTGCAGCACTCGTCCTACGCGGTCAATCGCAAGCTCGTCATCGACTGGATTGAGTCGGCGGAACTCGATGATGAGACTGCCGCCTCCGACGCCGAGGCCCACGCCAATGCTTGGGAGATGCTCAGGAGCGCGGACGGCATCCTCGTCCCGGGGGGATTCGGAAAGAGGGGGATCGAGGGCAAGATCAAGGCGGCGGGTTACGCGAGGGAGAACAAGGTACCCTACCTCGGCGTCTGCCTCGGCCTACAAGTCGCAACAATCGAGTTCTGCCGCAACGTGTTGGGGATGGAGGGAGCGAACTCCACGGAGTTCGACGAGGACACCCCGCACCCAGCCGTCGTCTTCATGCCGGAAATCTCGAAGACGCACATGGGTGGAACCATGCGGCTCGGCACCAAGCCGACACCGTTCTTGGTGGATGACTGCAAGATGAGGCGCTTGTACGGCGACGTCGACCACGTCGACGAGCGCCACCGCCACCGCTACGAGGTCAATCCCGAGCTAATCGAGCAGATTGAGGGCGCCGGCCTGAAGTACGTAGGCAAGGACGAGACCGGGCAGCGCTGCGAGATTATGGAGCTCGACGACCACCCGTACTTCGTCGGGACCCAGTATCATCCGGAATTCAAGTCACGGCCAAATCGACCAAGTCCGCCATTCCTAGGTCTGCTGAAAGCGGCCACGGGTCAAGAAGTCTGAATCATAGGGTACCCTATGATTCACGCCGTCTCTGCCAGCCACTGCTTCATTGTGCAGGCCTGACAGACCTCGCGGCTGGTGATCTCACCGCACTCCGAGCAGTTTCTAACCTCTGAGACTAAGTCCTGATTGGCCTCGCGGTGCAGCCTGCGTATCTCATCGAGGGAGTGCAGCAGGCCATGCCGCGCACCGGGTGTAATCGATTCCATCTCAGCCACGATACCACGGCTCTGCTGGCGCATGGCGCCGGGTGCGTGAGGGCAGTCGCCATGGTACATCGGCAGACCCTGGCACATCGCGTGTGCGTGAATCTCCTGCTCGGGAATCCATCGCAGGGGCACGATTCTGGGGGCGATGCCGTCTATCGGACTTTCGGTGTGAGGGGCCAGTCTTACTGAGCGATCAATCTCGCCCTTCTGCATGTTCATCAGAATCGACTGCGCCATGTCGTCGAGGTTGTGGCCGAGTGCCATGACGTCGGCGTTGAGCTTCTGCGCTAAGGCGTTCAAGCCCTGACGGCGGAACACTCCACAGTACGAGCACGGCATCAGTCCCTTGGCCTCGTCGTGGTTCTCCCCCATAGCGGGCATCCTCGTGACGACCTCGTCCATGCGCTCGTAGCCCATCTCCTCGTAGCTCAGGGTCTCGAACCGCACTCCGAGGCTCTCGGCCAACTGCCTCGCACACTCGAGCGATGGGGCCCTGTATCCGTCGATGCCCTCGTCAATGCAGCCCGAGACCAACTCGACATCGCGGCGGCGGGCGAGGATGTCGTGCATCATGGTCAGCAGGACCGCCGAGTCCTTCCCGCCCGAGATGGCCACGAGTATCCGGTACGGGGAGCCGTCCTCGTGCCTAGCGTCCTTGGGCAGCCTGAGCTGCTGCCTGAGTTCCTTTGAGGTGCGCTTACGTATGGAGGCGGAGAGGTGCTTGCCACACAGGTGCTGACCGCTGTAGGCCTGGTGGATGACTGAGGGCGACTTGCAGCGGCTGCAGCCCTCCACCGCTATTGCCTCGGCCATGCATCGCGCTCGGTGCGGCCGGGCTTGAACCCACTCATCGCCGATTAGCCACTATTTGCGGTGCATTCATGGGTCCCATGGCAATCAATCGGACATGGAGGGAGCGATGCCGCTGCCAGGCAGGCCGGCGCCGAGAGCGCCTCGGGACTCCTCCGTGCTCGAGAGGATATGTTTCATCGTGTCCGCAGTGGCAGTTTACCTCGGCTTCCCAGTGCTTGGTTTCCTACCGCTGCCGATCGCGCTTGTCGTGGCCGTGCTCTGCGTTCCACTCCTCGCCGAGGTCATGGTGCAGGTCGCCGCACGGCTCGGGATGTTCCCCTAGTCGGTCGAGCGGATTCTTCTCATCCCGGTCTCAATAATACCGGTGACGCGCTGCCAGGGCAGCACGAAACGCATACCAGCGACCACCAAAAGGAACAGACCCGCAGAAATTACCTTGCCATAGGTCAGCTGGAGTTCAAGTGACTCACGCACCTGGCCGGACCACTGCGAGCCCTCGAGCAGCCCGACGAGTGATATCAGGAAGTCGTCGAACTCGAGTGCGATTGCGGTCGTGAGCGCGACCACTGACGTGATGCTGACCATGTGGACAATGTGGGAGTTCATCACGTTCCTGAACTGGTTCACGTACTCGGGGTTCCTCTTTGCCTCCTCGGGCAGCATTGCCGCGTACTCGAGGTGGCTAATCACTGCAAGGCCGGACTCCATGAAGACGATGATTAGGATGGCTATCGATATCAGCGTCAGCGACAGCGGTGAGACCAGTCCCCCGTACAGGGTGGCATCGCCGATCTGGCCCGGCAGTGGCTGCAGCCCGACGTCGACTGCGTCGGTGATGCCCTCGAATGTCAGCATGGCGTGGATTCCCACGACCATCAGGAAATATCCCACCGCCCATGTAATCATTCTCTTGGAAAGACCCCAGATGCCCATCAGGCCTGCTAGGATGGGGGCGAATACGATGCCTAGGAAGATCATCTCAAAGATAAACATGAACGGGTCCCACAAGTGGTCTATGTGGTTGTAAGCAGGGTTCTCGTGACCGAACGGTAGGTGGGGGCCGGATAGTACCATGGCGTATATCCACGAGAGCAGGAAGGGCAGCACCATCCAACCGATGAAGCCAATCGAGACCAGCCTGTTGACCCATGTCTGGACCTTCTCGGTCTGGTGCAGCAGGTAGACCCACAGCGTGGTCACGGCCACGCAGAGCAGCACGGGGGCGACAAAGGTCGCATCCCCGCTGAGAGTGTTGCCGGACAGGTCGACGAGCCCGTGCAGGAAGTCAGGCATGAACAGGTCGATGGCGTCCGAGTCCGACCAGTACCTAAGCCCCCTAGTGTGCTCGTAGGCTGGGCACCAGTAGATCGATTCCGGGCCTCCCGAGTCGGCGATGTACTGGTCGGTGCAAGAGCCGAAGACGCTGTTCATGCGCTTCATAATCAGCAGCAGCGAGGCGGTTGAGATGAGCTGTAGTACTAGGACCTGCCAGCGCCTGCGCAGCTTGGGTATGTGCAGGGTCTGTGACTCGGGTACCGATTCCATCGCCATACTTGACCCTCCTAGACCGACCTCACCTGCAGCAGCGCCTGCGAGAGTTCGACATCGGGCATCCAGTCAATCACCTTGGCGCCGTAGCCCGAAATCGCCGTGAGTCTGTTCTGCCTCTCCAGCTTGAGTACCTCGTAGGACATCCTCGGGATCCGGCTGACCAGTCGCTCGAGGTCGATGCTGCTAGGCGAGAGCACAATGACCTCGTGGCCCTTGCCCGCAAGGTGGCGTATGGCGGGTAGGGTGGTGCCGTCGCCCTCGAGGCTGCTGATGATGAAAACCGGCGAGCCCCTGCTCATCCTCGCGGACATCGCGTTGGTCACCGCTTGCAGGGGCATCGATCCCTTGGCCTCGACCGCCGCGAGTCTGCTCAGAATCTTGTAGTCCTGCTTGTCGCCGGTCTCTGGGGTTAGGAACTCCATCTTCTCGCCGTAGGTGACCAGGGCAACCGAGTCACGCCTTCTGATGAAGTAATTCGAGACCGAGGCGGCGGCGACGGTTCCCATCTCGAGTGGGTTCTTGAGGACGGTTCCTATCCTCGAGACGTCCCTAGTGTCGAGGAAGATGAAGACGTCGGTTACCGCGTCCCTGGTCTTCTCGTTGACCATCAAATCGCCGGTCTTGGCGTAGGCCTTCCAGTTAATCGAGCGGAAGGCGTCGCCAGGCAGGTACTCGCGCAGTGAGTAGAACTCCATGCCCTGCCCGGGGGTCTTGAGTGTGGTCGCTCCGGTGTACATTTTAGGCACGTCGGAGCGCAGCAGCGCCTCCTCAATCTCGCGTACCTGAGGGAACACCGTGACATCCGTGCGGTCCTCTATCTGGGACTCGTTGACGTAGAGGTTGAATGAATTGCGGTATCGGACCGATATCGGACCTATCGTGTAGTGTCCGCGAAGCGGGCAGCGGACCCTGTACTTGATGCGGGCAGTTTGGCCGGGTCCGAGGTTCATGCGCATCTGGTTGATGCCCCTGCGCATCTTCATCTCGTGCGGCACGTTGTCGAAGACCTCTAGCTGCTGGGTCCTCCTGTAGGAGTTGTTCGTGACAGTCAGCTCGACTACGACGTCATCGCCCTTGTAGACGTTGATGTCGTTGGTCTGGGTACCATTGATAGTCCGGGTGATTTCGAGCTCGGAGTGGCCTGATACCCAACCGTTGATGGCGAGGAACGAGATGAAGGTCAGGCCGACTATCATTAGCTGGAAGTTGGATATCATCATCCCAATCAGAATCAGACTGATGCCGCTGGTCACCATCAGGGAAGCCTTGCGTGTCCACATCTATACCTCAGCCTCCGAATCGGTCCTTCCCCACTCCTTGACCCGTTTAATTATGCCAACCAACTCATCCGTCTTGTAGCGCCTGTCCTCGAAGATGAAGTTTACCAGAACAGGATCCTCGATCATGCGTTGCAGCTCCACTGCGGGCAGCGCGTCGAACTCCTCGCGTGACAGTGTGTTCAGGTTCCTGACTCGTGAGAGCAATACCTGCCGGATCTTTTCGGGCCTCTGGTAGTACTCGTATCGCCTAGCGTCTCCGAAACCGTAGTAGATGATGCGGAAGACGTGTCGCCAGTCCTCCGGATCCTCCTTACGAATCAGGAC